>Ga0074195_1000496_pt1 | contig 75735 bp, 70 predicted proteins | sample EPASupsiteHSE623_FD_64525 | JGI IMG/M metagenome (GOLD analysis project Ga0074195, IMG submission 64525) | Bioremediated contaminated groundwater from EPA Superfund site, New Mexico - Sample HSE6-23 | ecosystem: Environmental > Aquatic > Deep subsurface > Groundwater > Contaminated ...
CCTTTGAGAAGGGTCTTGGAACCTATATAAGAGAAGACGTTGAAACACTCCTTGAAGAGTTGCAGGTTTTCTGTGATTATGTCCAGCAACAGGCGCCTAAAATCCCATACGGAAGGAAAAGACGCCCTCAAGTGTGAGAAAATCCGTGAAGCGTCGTTCGTGAAGCGTGAAGCGAAAACCCCCGCCAAGCGAAGACAGGCGTGAAAAGATAAAGAAACAGAAACGGTTTTTACGAGATACGCTTCACGCCTACCCTCGCTTGACGGGGGCTTGTCGTCGCCTCGCAGGAATTTTGAATACAACATTATGTAGAATATACTTGATTAAGATCACTTCAAATATTATAAAAATTACGGATATACAAAACTGAATGAAAAATGGGAAAAACAATCAGCCTGCCGGTATGTTTCTTGTTATCGTTAAGGAATCCATCGGATCTTTTCTGGGTCACAACAATTTTGAGATGTCCGTTGCCCTCGCGTCATACGGATTTTTTTCGATTATCCCGCTCCTCTTCTTTGTGGCATATCTTTTCGGCAGCTATGACACCCTTTCTCAGCAGGTCATTAAGGGCATTGAGAATCTAATGCAGCATTTATTGCCGAACTTTAATATGTTCACAATAAAAGAATTTTACTTTTCCACCAGTTACAGGATTACCTGGGGTTTTATAAGTCTGTCGCTTATTTTTGTGTCTCTTATGTCGGTCAGTGATTCCCTCAGGACGGCCTTTCTTAAGATTTTTAATATTACGCGGGAAATATCTTTTGTCCGGGTGCAACTTATCAATATAGCAACGACGATCCTCATGCTCTCCCTGTTTATCGCCCTTGTTGCAGGTGAAATGGCATATATATCTTTTGCACACCCTTTTATTGAAAGCATACCTTTTTTTAAGGGCAACGGCCATGTCATAGCATCATTAATAGTAACAAGCGTATGCATGGTTATGGTTTACATTGCATTCCCGCCTGTAAGGCTCAAGACCGGTCATATTATAAGAATATCCATTATTACAGCCATCCTCCTTGTTGCTATGAAAAACCTCTTTACCCATTTCTTAAGTTTCAACCCTGATTACGGTGTCGCCTTCGGTTCCCTTAAGACATTCTTTGTCATGATTATCTGGGTATATTACAGTTTCCTGGTAATCCTCTTCGGCGCTGAAATTGTAGCAAATATCGGAAAAAGGGATGCCCTTTTATTGAAAAAACTTTTTCTCAGTGCAGAAAATATTGAAAAAATCCCGGAAAAATTCATTAACAGATATATCAAGGCACATAACGGGGGTGATATTGTTTTTACGGAAGGAGAGGATGGCAATGTCATGTTCTTTGTCATATCCGGGACTGTCAGTATAAGCAGAAAAAATCAGATAATCAGAACAATGAGAAGGGGCGACTATTTCGGCGAAATGTCCATGCTTCTCAACGCTCCGAGAACAGCGACCGTAAAGGTATTGGAAGACAATACCCGTATCGTTGTCATTTCAAAGGAGAACTTTGAAACTATTCTAAGGGAAAGCCCGGAGGTTGTTCTTGCTATTCTTAAAGAAATGACTTTGAGGCTCAAATTAACAGACGAGAGTATCTGATTTTTGTTCTGCAATTATCTGCGCCTGCTCCAGGTCTTCTTCCGTGTCAATGCCTGTCCCTTCATAATTGGTTATTAATACCTTAATATCGTAGCCGTTTTCCAGAACCCTGAGCTGTTCCAGCGATTCCGCTGCCTCAAGTATACCTTCTTCCATTTCAACATACTGCTTAAGAAAATCCCTTGAGAAACCGTAGATGCCGATGTGTTTGTAGACAGATTTTGAATTGCGGACACTGTTTAGCTTCAATCCCGGTGCAGGAGGGGCATTCGGACCTTGAATTTCAATCTTTGTGAAAGGCATGGCATCTCTGAAAAACGGTATGGGTGATCTTGAAAAATAAAGGGCAAAACCAAACCTGTCAAGGACAACCTTGACAACATTCGGGTTCAAATAATCCGCTTCCTTTTCTATGGGACAACAGAGCGTTGCCATATGGAGGCGTTCCTTTTCCATTTCATAAAACAACAAATCAATAATGTCTGTCCTGATAAAGGGCTCATCGCCCTGAAGGTTTATGATAATATCCGCTTCCCTGTCTTTGATCGCCTGATAAATCCTGTCTGTGCCGCTTTTGCATTTCGGGCTTGTCATTATTACATCTGCACCGAATGATATGGCTGCATTCCCTATGCGCTCATCATCCGTTGCTATGAAAACACTGTCCTTTAACGCTGAGTTCATGGCTCTCTCATACACCCATTGGATAATCGGCTTGCCTGAAATCTCCCTGAGCGGTTTACCGGGGAGTCTTGTTGAAGCATATCGTGCGGGAATGACAATGACTTTTTTCATAATGCCCACCCCTTCACTTTTTTACCTTCTTGTTTTGCGACCTTCTGGCCTCCTGGTCTTCCCAATACTTCTTTAAAAACATCCCTGTATAACTTTCATCTGTCAGTATCATCTTCTCAGGGGTGCCTTTTACAATAATCTGGCCGCCTTTCTCGCCGCCTTCAGGGCCCATATCTATGATGTAATCGGCGCACTTTATCACATCCATGTTATGCTCTATAACCACTATGGTGTTGCCCCTTTCCACAAGCTCGGAAAGCACATGGAGCAGCTTTTCAATATCGGCAAAATGCAAGCCAGTTGTTGGTTCGTCAAGGATATAGAGAGTGCTTCCCGTATCTCTTTTTGAAAGTTCTCTTGAAAGCTTGATCCGTTGTGCCTCGCCTCCTGACAGAGTTGTCGCTGCCTGACCAAGCCTGATGTAACCCAGCCCCACATCATTGAGCACCTTCAGCTTGCTTTTTATGAGCGGATAGGCATCAAAAAACTCTGTAGCCTGGGTAACGGTCATTTCAAGGATATCGGCAACGCTCTTGCCTTTATACTTAACTTCCAGGGTATCCATGTTATATCGCTTGCCTTTACAAATATCGCAGACTATATAAACATCGGGCAGAAACTGCATCTCGATCTTTACAAAACCCTCGCCCGTGCAGGTTTCACACCTGCCTCCCTTCACATTGAAACTGAACCTGCCTTCCTTGTATCCTCTCATCCGTGATTCGGGCAGTTTGGCAAACAATTCCCTGACATGGGTGAATATACCCGTATATGTGGCCGGGTTGGACCTCGGCGTTCTCCCGATGGGAGACTGATCGATGTCAATAACGCGGTCTATTACCTCATAACCGGAAATTCCATCCGTTTCCCCTGCCCTGTCTTTGGATTTATAGAGTTTTTGTTTAAGCAGCGGATAGAGCGTATCCACTACAAGGGTGCTCTTCCCTGATCCTGAAACACCGGTAACGCAGGTTAACACGCCAAGAGGTATATCCACATCAATGTTTTTCAAGTTATTGGCTCTTGCGCCTTTTATATTGATAAAAGCCTTCGGCTTACGCCTGCTCCCAGGTTCTCCTATGCTCAGCCTGTCCGACAAATACATGCCTGTTATTGACTCGGCGTGATTTATCAATTCTGTGGGCGTACCCTGAAATACGAGATATCCTCCGTTTTCACCGGCCCCGGGACCAAGGTCCACCACATAGTCGGATGCCATGATCGTATCCTGGTCGTGCTCTACCACAATCACGGTATTATCAAGATCGCGGAGCCTCTTCAGGGTTCCAAGAAGCCTTTCGTTGTCCCTCTGGTGAAGCCCGATGCTGGGTTCATCGAGAACATAGAGCACTCCCGTAAGCCCCGATCCGATCTGAGTTGCCAGTCGTATCCTCTGTGATTCCCCTGATGAAAGCGTGGCGGAATTCCTGCTTAAGGTAATGTAATCAAGTCCAACATCAATGAGGAATTTCGAACGGGAAATGATTTCTTTCAGTATTGTTTTTGCTATTTCCTGCTCTTTCGCTGCTATTACCGGGGCCGTAGAATCCTCTTGCTCACTTTGTGAGCCATTTAACACTTTGACGCTTTGAGCCCGTGGGACTAATGAACTGAAAAATTCGAGGCATCCGGCAATTGTCATCTTTGCAACATCATCAATGCTCTTATTATTTATCTTTACCCAGAGCATTTCTTTTTTAAGACGGGCGCCGTTGCAGGCCGGGCAGGGAATCAGGTTTATAAATCTCTCGAGTTTCTCCTTGCCCCAGAAGTCCGCCTTTTCCCATTCATGTTGCAGTTCATTTATGACGCCTTCATAAGGTTTTTTTATGAAATCTCTCCTGGCGCCTCTGTCATGAAAGAACTCTATTTCTTCCTGGCCTGAACCATAGAGAATTGTATCCTGAACATGTTTCGGGAGTTCTTTAAAGGGTGTATTAACATCAATCTTACAATGATTCACCAGCGCTTCGAGAAAAGGTAAAAAATGAACCGGGTTCTTATCGCCCCAGGGAATTACAGCTCCTTCCCGTAGCGAAAGGTCATGGTTGGGAACGATCAGGGCAGGATCAAAATATTCTTTTACCCCGAGGCCGGAACAGGTTGGACATGCCCCGTAAGGGTTATTGAAGGAAAACATGCGGGGAGCAATTTCAGGATAACTTATTCCACAATCCGGACAGGCGAATTTTTCACTGAATATCTGTGTGCCCTTATCCGTCTCTATTTTTACAATTCCTCCTGCCTTCTGGAGGGCAAGTTCAACCCCCTCATAAAGTCTCCGTTCAATCCCGTCGCGCAGGACAATCCTGTCAATAACAACATCAATCTCATGCTTTTTATTTTTTTCGAGGACAATATCATCCGACAGATCAACGATCTTACCGTTGAGTTTTATTTTAGTAAAACCATGTTTCCGTAACTCGTCTATCTCTTTTCTGTACTCGCCTTTTCTGCCTCTTACAATAGGCGCCAGGATGGCTATTTTTGTCCCTGTACCAAGGGAAAGGACGCTGTCCACAATCTGGGGGACATGCTGGCTCTTTATCTCCTTGCCGCAACCATAACAGAATACATGGCCGATACGCGCAAAGAGGAGCCGTAAATAGTCGTAGATCTCTGTCACAGTGCCGACTGTACTGCGAGGATTCTTGCTTAAGGTCTTCTGTTCGATGCTTATTGCCGGGGACAATCCTTCAATATAGTCAACATCAGGTTTATCCATCAGTTCGAGAAACTGCCGGGCGTACGATGAAAGGGATTCTACATATCTCCTCTGACCCTCCGCGTATATAGTATCAAAGGCAAGCGTTGACTTGCCGGAACCGCTCGGTCCCGTGATTACTACTATCTTATTCCGTGGAAGTTCCACATCTATGTTTTTTAGATTATGCTGCCTTGCGCCTTTTATAGATATCTTATCCACAACGCAATAATGTATCAGATTTCATGGTTGGAGTAAACAGCCCTGACAAAAGGCGGCCAGGACAGCCGACAAATGAATATTGAAAATAACACGCATTCCGGGTTAATATAACTAACTTTTAGAGCAAAAGGAGGGGTATGGAAAATAGAACAATTACGATAAGCGAAGAAGAGCGTACAAGATTCACCAGGCAAATGATCTACCCGGACTTTGGCGAAGAAGGGCAGATTAAATTGAAAAAGTCCCATGTATTGATTGCAGGTGTTGGAGGACTGGGCTCCCCTAATGCAACAAACCTTGCCTATGCCGGCATAGGCAAACTCACACTCATTGATTGTGATGTTGTTGAGCTCTCAAATCTTAACCGTCAGTCTCTTCACTGGGAGAAAGACGTTAACGAGCAAAAAGTTATCTCTGCTGCGAATAAGCTGAAACAAATGAATTCAGCAATGGAAATAGTGCCTTTGCATGTCAGGATAACAAGCGAAAATGCCGGTGATCTGTTGAATGGGGCAGACCTCGTAATGGACTGTATGGATAACATGGAAACAAGATTTATTCTAAACGAATACTGCTTTAAAATGGGTATCCCATACATCTTCGGGGGAATTCGCGGCCTGGAAGGCCAGTTGACCACAATTATACCAGGCAAAACACCCTGTCTCGAATGTCTCTATCCACGGGGCATTGAGGGGAAAAAACCTTTTCCTGTATTCGGAGCAACCCCGGCACTTGTTGCATCTTTACAGACAATGGAGGCAATAAAGCTCTTAACCGGCATTGGTGAACTCCTGACTGACAGGATGTTGTATGTAAACGGAGAAACTATGGAATTTATGATGATCAATACAAATAAGAAAAAAGACTGCCCTGTGTGCAGCGGAGGTAACATATGAGTATAAAAGCAACGCTTCATCCTTTCCTGAAAGACGGCGTTGAAATACAAATGGATGTTGAAGGAAAAACCGTTAGTGAATGTATAAAATCAATATTAAAAGTCCATCCTGACATGGAAAAGAAGATGTTTGACAAGCACGGCAAACTGAAAGGTTATATAGAAATACTTGTGAACGGTCAGGGCATAGGTACAAACGAACTTGCCTATAAGTTGAATGATGGTGATTCTATGTCTATCCTTGTTTTTCTGTCAGGAGGGTAGAAAAACACACAGCATTGGATTGCACAAGAATAGCGTGCCTTACTTGTAGACTTTGTAAAGATTAAGGGGGGGATATAAATAAGCAGGCCCGGAAACATCCGGGCCTGCCTGGTTGGCTTAGAGTTTTACTACGTTTGCCGCTGCCGGACCTTTCGGACCGCTGACAACCTCAAATGTTACTTCCTGGCCTTCAGAAAGTGATTTAAAACCACTGTCCTGGATGGCTGAATAATGTACGAAAACATCATTTCCATCTTCACCTGTTATAAAACCAAAACCTTTTGACTCATTAAACCACTTAACAGTCCCTTTTACCATAGGATTAAACCCTCCTTGAATAATATTGAAGAATACGGAACTGTGTTGTGGGTGACTACAAAAAAACAGAGCTAATTTGCGGCCAAAACAACAGGTGCTTCCGAAACTTCGCTTAATAATATCGCACAGGGAAATTGCAAAATCAACTTTATTTTACTCTTTTTTCATTTCTTTAATCGGTCTTCTACGGATTACATCGCACGCCCGGCCCTGGTAACCGGCGGCGACGGGTGAATGTGCCGATATCCGGTTCTGCAAATATCTTTTAAACATTACAGATATAATGAACAAACCTGCAAAATTAATATAATTATGCATACAATTTTTCCGTTGCAAAATAACCTGAATTGCATCAGAATTATAAGAAGAGGTGGATATGTATCCTTATTATATGGAGGCGATATATGTTAAAGAACCGTTTTAGCCTGTTCCGGTCGGTGACAAATGAAATTTCACCTTCTCCTTTGCGTTCAGATTTATCGTCATAAAGCAAGTAAACCTCTCTTTCAGAGAGCAACCTGCAAAAAAGGAGGCAACGGACATGCCGTATATACTTAATTTGCTCATACTGGAAGATGAACCTCTTGACGCAGAACTTGCAATCAAAGCACTTGAAAAAGCAGATTTTTCATGCAGTTGGGACCGTGTGGAAACTTGTGAAGAATTTATCTCTCACCTTGAGACAGGGAAATATGATCTTATCCTGTCCGATTATAACTTGCCGAACTTCGATGGAATTTCTGCTCTCCATGTTTTTTTGGAACACAAAACGGATATACCTTTCATCATTATTTCCGGCGCTATCGGGGAAGAAACGGCAATAGAAAGTCTCAAAGCCGGGGCAACAGACTATGTTCTGAAAGACCGCATTTCACGGTTGGCACCGGCAGTAAAAAGGGCACTGAAGGAAAAAGAGGAATTAAGATTAAGAAAACAGGCAGAGAAAGAGAAGGCGGTGCTTCAGGAACAACTTCGTCAATCACAGAAAATGGAGGCTATAGGGCAACTGGCAGGAGGCATTGCCCATGACTTTAACAATCTCCTTACCGTAATCCAGGGATACAGCGAGATAGCCCTCCTTAGTCTGAAACATACAGACCCTTTAAGGGATACAATACTCAGGATAAACGAGGCCGGAATAAAAGCGGCAAACCTTACACACCAGCTTCTCGCTTTCAGCAGGCGTCAGATTCTGGAAATGAAAGTGGTCAATCTTAACGGAACAATAAGAGAACTGAACCATATGCTGCAAAGGATCATCGGTGAAGATATTGAACTCATAACAAAATTAGAGAAGAATCTCTGGAGGACAAAGGTTGATTCAAGACAAGTAGATCAGGTAATCATCAACCTGGCTGTCAACGCCAGGGATGCCATGCCGAACGGTGGAAAACTTACCATCGAGACAGCAAATATACATCTCGATAAACCATCCGCTGATTATCCTGCAAATATACTGCCGGGACTGTATGTTATGTTGTCTGTCAGCGACACAGGCGTGGGCATTTTGCCCGAGGTAAAAGATCGTATTTTTGAACCTTTTTTTACTACAAAGGAAAAAGGTAAAGGTACAGGCCTTGGTTTGTCTACTATCTACGGGATTGTAAATCAGTGTGGCGGGAGCATAAGTGTTGACAGCACACCCGGCAAGGGGACTGCTTTTAAGATATATTTTCTACAAACAGCAGAATCTCGCGATAAATCGGAGGAGGGAACAGGCATTACACAATTTCCACGGGGGGACGAGACAATTCTGGTTGTAGAAGACGATATGGAGGCCTGCAGATTGACGACAGAAATACTGGAGATGCAGGGATATTTAGTATTGCCGGCATCCGGAAGCAATGAAGCCCTGAAGGTTGCAGAGACATATGGAGCAAAGATAAACATGGTTTTGACGGATGTCGTAATGCCGCAGATGAGCGGCAAGGAAATGGTTGACCGTTTACACCTGCTCCTTCCCGATATCAAAGTGCTTTTTATGTCCGGATACGCCAATGAAGCTATCATACACCACGGGGTTCTTGAAAAAGGTTTGTTCTACATCCAAAAACCCTTTACAATAGAGAGATTGTCACAAAAAATACGGGAAGTGCTCGACAATCATTGAGATGTTCTGCCGCAAGACACAGTTTATTAAGCTCGAAACAATAATAAAATGGGGGATGCTATGTTTAAAAATTTTATAAGAGCCTTAGCAGCAATGATTCTATCTGCAAATCTTGCCTTTGCCGGAGGGATTGCACATATTGAAATGTTTTCTCCTGAAGGGACAGCAAAGGAAGTCAGGCAGGTTACAGCGCGGTTTTCCGAACAGATGGTTCCCTTCGGTGATCCCCGTCTCGGTGACCCCTTTGATATACAATGTGTGGAAAAGGGGAAGGGTCGCTGGGTGGACGGCAGGACATGGTCATATGATTTTGAAAGAGATATGCCTGCCGGGATAGTCTGCACATTTACTTTAAAATCGAATATTAAAACGTTAAAAGGCAGCGCAGTTGCAGGACAGAATAAATTCTCCTTCAATACCGGCGGACCTTCCATAAGGGATTCAAGACCTGAAGAAGGACACAACTGGATTGACGAACGCCAGATATTCATTCTTTCTCTTGATGCACAGGCTGATGAGGCATCGATTATTCAAAACGTCTATTTCTCTATAGAAGGTGTCAAGGAAAGGGTCGGCATAAGATTAATCAAGGGAGAGGAGAAAGAAAGATTATTCAAGGCAATCAAATACAGACAAGATAAGACGCCGAATGTAGCTTTACAGTGCAGGCAGGCATTCCCTCCCCGCTCTGAAGTAAAGATAGTCTGGGCCAAAGGGGTGAAATCTGTCGGCAATATTCCCACCACCGAAGACCAGACCCTTGTTTTTAAAACACGCACGCCTTTTAATGCCAAATTCGGGTGCATGAAAGAGAAGCCTGATGCAGCCTGCATCCCTCTTGCGCCGATGAAGCTCACCTTTTCCGCGCCTGTGTTGTGGGATACGGCAAAGCAGATTACCCTTAAAAGTAAAGACGGCAAAGTATGGGAACCAAAAAAAGAAGATGCCGACTACACGGGGTATACGGATGGAATCATCTTTGAAGGCCCTTTTCCGGAGAAAACTTCTTTTACCATCAACCTGCCGGGGCATATAAAGGATGACGCAGGAAGACTGCTTACAAATCAGGGCAAGTTTCCTATGAGCGTCAAAACCGACAGCTACCCTGCCCTTGCGAAATTTCCTTCCCGTTTCGGCATCATAGAAATGCAGGAAGGCGCTGCACTCCCCCTTACTGTCAGGAATATTGAAGCCGAGATAAAGACATGGCTGAAAAAGGCTGAAGAACCGCAAAAAGATACTAAGCAGAAAGCAAAAGAGGCAGGCAATGCGGAAACTGCTAAAAAAATCATGCCTGATCCTGCAAAAAAGACGGCTGAAAACGTGGAACAAAATCTGAAAGGCAAGCTCCATAAGGTCCGGACAGGAAAAGAGGAGCAGATTATAACATGGCTCGGTATTATGGCCTCTGCACAGAGAGAAAAACCTGTGCTGAAAGACAAAGATGATGTACAAGCCCTGTCTATTCCTAAACCCGGAGGCTCAAAGGAATTTGAAGTAATTGGCATTCCCCTGAAGGATCACGGTTTTTATATTGTGGAACTTGAGAGCAGGATGCTCGGTTCACGCCTCCTTAAAAAACCTGGGCCCATGTATGTGCCTGCTGCTGTTCTCGTAACCAATCTGGCAGCCCATTTCAAGTGGGGACGTGAATCATCTATTGTATGGGTAACTACCCTGGATAAAGGAGAACCGGTAAACGGGGCTTCAGTAACATTGAGGGATTGCAGGGGAAAGGTTGTATGGGAGGGCACAACTGATTATAGCGGTGTTGCAAGAATAAATGCCTCGCTGCCTTCAGAGAACTCCCTGCCGAGATGCAACACCGACAAAGATGGACAGGGTGAATTCTCACAAGCAATCTCAGGCATCCGGGGCGGTTTATTCGTTTTTGCAACAAAAGAAAAGGATATGACCTTCACGCATTCAAGCTGGGATGAGGGGATTGAACCCTGGAGATTCAACCTTTCAGGATATCAAAATTCAAAAAGAGCTGATTTTATTGCCCATACGGTTTTTGATCGTACCCTGCTGCGTGCAGGGGAAGAAATCCATATGAAACATTTTGTAAGAGAGCGCACGATGAAGGGTTTTTTTGTTCCTTCCGGCATGGGTAAATTTGAAGAAGTGGTGATTGAACATGCCGGGAGCGAGCAGCAATATTCCTTTCCGCTTAAATGGCGTCCCAACGGCACTGCTGAGACATTGTTCAAGATACCTGACAAGGCAAAACTCGGAACATATGAGGTTTACTTTACAGAAAAAACGGGCGGCAAAAAAACGAAACCCGGCGAGAGATTGAATGCCGGATCATTCAGGGTGGAAGAGTTCCGCGTACCCCTCATGAAAGCTATTATCCAGGGACCTAAAGAGCCTGTCATCAATGCAAGGGAGATGGATGTCGACATTTCAATAAGCTACCTTTCCGGCGGCAGCGCTTCAAACCTGCCTGTAAAGGTAAGAACCAATGTTCAGTCAAAATATTTATCTTTTGAAGATTTTGAAGGGTTTGATTTTTCAGGCGGACGTGTAAAAACCGGTATTGTAAAGTCCGATAATTACGAGAATGAAGATGAATCGGAAGATGCCGGGGAAAAGAAGAGAGAGAAGAAACTTCAGACCATGGAACTTACCCTTGATAAAACAGGCACGGCAAGAGCGAGAATCTCAAAGCTTCCTGAGTCTGATGCGCCGAAGGATGTGCTTGTAGAGCTTGAATATGCAGACCCCAACGGGGAGGTGCAAACGGTTTCTTCGAGGATACCTCTTTATCCGTCAAAATTACTTACAGGCATAAACGCCGCGAGCCAGAATATATCATTGGAAAACCTCAAATACGATGTTGTGGCGGTTGATATCAAAGGCAAACCTGTGCCTGACGCTGAGGTCAAGATAAATATTTACCAAAAAAAGACTTATTCACACAGAAGGCGTATTGCGGGTGGATTTTATGCCTATGATAATATGACTGAGACAAAATTGATCAATCAGCATTGTCAGGGAAAAACGGACAAAAAAGGTCTTCTGACTTGCGAAGGGAAACCGCCTGTAACCGGTGAAGCTGTTCTTCAGGCAGAAGTTATCGATGACCGGGGCAACCTTTCGGTTTCAAACCAATCTATATGGATTCCAGGGAAAGACGACCAGTGGTCTGAAGCAAGGAACGACGACCGCATCGATCTGATACCTGAAAAACGGCGATACGAGCCTGGGGAGAATGCGCGGTTTCAGATTAAAATGCCCTTCAGAGAAGCAACCGCACTTATAACCGTTGAGCGGGAAGGGATTGCAGATGTTTACATTAAGAAGTTAACCCGCAATGATCCTTCTATTGAAATCCCGATAAAAGAAAATTATGTGCCGAACATCTTTGTATCGGCATTGCTGGTAAAAGGGAGATCACCGGACGCAAAGCCCACAGCCTTTTTTGACCCGGGAAAACCTGCCTACAAGCTCGGCATATCCGAGATAAAAGTAGGGTGGTCGCCCCATGAACTGAAGGTGAAGGTTTCGACAGATAAAAAAGTTTACAATATCCGCGAGCAGGTAGAAGTTAAAATAAAGGCAGTAACTGCATCCGGGCAGAAACCACCCAACGGCAGCGAAGTAACTGTTGCCGTCGTAGACGAGGGACTCCTTGAATTAAAGCCGAACCAAAGCTGGAAGCTCCTTGAAGCAATGATGCGAAAAAAGGGGTATGAGGTAAAAACATCAACTGCCCAGATGATGGTGGTAGGGAAGAGGCATTTTGGCCGTAAGGCGCTTCCCCATGGCGGAGGCGGCGGAAGGCAGATTACAAGAGAACTCTTTGACACGCTGATATACTGGAAGGGCACAGTTGCCCTGGACGAGAATGGCGAGGCATCATTAAAATTCCCTCTCAACGATTCGCTGACTTCTTTCAGGGTTGTGGCTATTGCCGGCGGCAATAACGTTTTCGGCACAGGAGAAACAAGCATCAGGACAACCCAGGATTTGATGATGCTCCAGGGACTCCCGCTGCTTGTCAGGGAAGGCGACAGATTCACAGCAGGCTTTACCGTACGGAATGCCTCCCAAAGAGAAATGAAGGTCGAAGCAAGATTAGCTGTAAAAGACATAAGCGGAAAAAAAGAAATGGAGCCTTCCATACAGGTAATTCCGGCAGGGGAAGCAAGGGTGATTGACTGGGAAATCCTTGTGCCTGACGGCATAACAAAAATTGAATATGAAGTATCAGCAAAAGAGGTTGATGGAAAGGGCGCGGACAGTCTCAAGTTCTCCCAGAAGGTGATAGAGGCGGTAAAGGTAAGGACATTTCAGGCTACCCTTGCACAGATAAAAACACCCCTCAGCATGAAAATGGAAATGCCGGAAGACGCTGTCAAGGGCAGAGGCGGGATAGACGTTCTCCTGAAGCCGAGACTTTCCGGCGGATTAGCCGGTGTTGTTGAATATATGGGCAATTACCCATATACATGCCTGGAGCAGAAGCTGTCAAGAGCTGTGGCATTGCGCAACAAAGACATGTGGAAGACGATCATGGCCGAATTGCCTTCATATCTTGACCAGGAAGGGCTCGTAAAATATTTTCCTGTTATGAGGCTGGGGAGCGATACCCTTACATCTTACCTGATTTCAGTAAGCAAAGAAGCCGGTTATGGTATACCCGACAACGTAAGAGACAGGATGCTTACGGGGCTGAAAGAGTTTATTGAAGGAAAGGTAATCAGATATTCAAGTTTACCCACAGCAGACCTCTCTATAAGAAAGATGGCTGCCCTGGAAGCCCTTTCACAATACAATGAGGCTCAGCCGGAGCTTTTGGGCTCAATTGCCGTAGAGGCAAATCTCTGGCCGACTTCAGCCGTATTAGACTGGATAAACGTTCTCATGAGGGTCAAGGATATCCCTGACCGGGCAAAAAAACTTAAGGAAGCCGAACATATATTACGTTCAAGACTGAACCTGCAGGGAACTGTTATGGGACTTTCTACGGAAAAGACCGATAACTTCTGGTGGCTCATGGCAACACCGGATACTAATGCAGTTAAACTGCTGCTCACAACCCTGAAATTCGACAACTGGAAAGAGGATAATCCTCGCATTGTCCAGGGCGTGCTGGGGAGAATGAAAAAAGGACACTGGGATACGACAATTGCAAATGCCTGGGGAGTCCTTGCTGTAGAAAAATTCTCAAAAATATTTGAATCGATCCCTGTTGCAGGCGTCACTTCCGCAAAGATGGATTTAAAGACAGAGTCTGTTGACTGGTCAAAAACCCCGAAGGGCAGTGACATAACATTCCCATGGCCCAAAAAGACAGAAACGCTGAATATTTTCCATAAAGGCAGCGGTAGCCCCTGGGCTACCGTCAGGAGCCTTGCTGCAATTCCGCTAAAGGAACCCTTCTCCAGCGGATTTAAGATTAAAAAAACGCTCATCCCTGTTGAGCAAAAGAATAAGGGAACCTGGAGCAAAGGGGATACAGTGAGGGTGCGTCTTGAACTGGAATCACAGGCCGACATGACATGGGTAGCAGTAAGTGACCCTATCCCGGCAGGTTCCATGATCCTGGGAAGCGGGCTTGGCAGGGATTCAACCCTGTTGAGCAGTACCAAATCTGAACGCGGATGGGCATGGGAAACATACAGGGAACGGTCCTTTGAGGCTCTAAGGGTTTATTACGAATATGTTCCCAAGGGGAAATGGACTGTAGAATATACTCTGAGATTAAACAATAGCGGCACTTTTTATTTGCCGGAAACAAGAGTTGAAGCGCTCTATTCTCCTGAAATGTTCGGGGAGATGCCGAACAGGAAGATGGAGGTAAAAGGGGCACAGTGAAAAGGCTGAAACAGGCAGGAATTCCTTTTGCATTTGTTCTTTTCATACTGTCACTGTTACCGGTGCTTTTCGCATCCGGCAACAGTACAAAACCGCCTTCTTTTGCAAAGGTAAAGAGCGAGTATAAAAAGTCCGATGTACTGCTTTTAGACAGACACGGTGAAGTAATTCATGAACTGAGGATTGACGAAAACGGCAGGCGTCTTGAATGGATAAATTTTAAGGATATATCACCTGCTTTTATCAATGCAGTGATCCAGGTTGAAGACAAACGGTTTTTCCGTCATCACGGCGCTGACTGGTATGCACTGACTGCTTCCGCCTTTCAAAATATCACTTCAAGAAAGCTGCGGGGTGCAAGTACCATTACCATGCAAACAGCCTCTATACTCGATAAAAAGCTCAAGCCAAGAGGTTCAAGGAGAGGGTTAGGGCAGAAATGGAAACAGATTCTTGCAGGCCGTGCACTGGAGAAAGCATGGTCCAAAGAGGAGATACTCGAAGCATACGTAAACCTGATTTCGTACCGTGGCGAACTGCAAGGCATATCCGCTGCATCAAGGGGGCTTTTCAATAAAGAACCCAGCGGTCTTGATGAGGCAGAATCACTATTGCTTGCTTCGCTTATTACCTCTCCCAATGCATCCGTCAATATGATTGTCAAAAGAGCATGTCTTTCCGGTAATGCTATGCATCTGCAAAATATAACCGAACGCATAAGGATTTTAGCCGCAGAAAGGCTCGGGTCGTCATATTATGTGAGACCTGCTGCTGCCATTGCCCCTCATGTAGCGCACATGCTGTTGAAAGACAGCCAAACAAACATCGTCTCCACCATTGACGGCAAACTCCAGAAATTTGCCTATGAGACGCTGAACCATTATCTTAAGCTACTTAAAGACAGTAACGTTTCAGACGGAGCCATACTTGTTGTTGACAATAAAACAGGGGAGATACTTGCCTATGTGGGCAACAGCGGCAGATCTTCAAGCGCGTCCTGGGTGGACGGGATTAATGCAAAGAGACAGGCAGGCTCAACACTCAAACCATTTTTATACGAGCTTGCCATAGAGAAAGGTCTCCTTACCGCAGCCTCTATTCTCGAAGATTCACCGCTCCACGTTACAACCCCTACAGGTCTTTATGTGCCGCAAAACTATGACAATATTTTCAGAGGGCCGGTAAGCGCAAGGACAGCCCTGTCTGCATCAATGAACATCCCTGCCGTCAGAACATTGTTGCTCGTCGGGCTCAATCCTTTTGTTGAAAGGCTTAAAAAGCTTGGTTTTGAGAGTCTCACAGAGGAGGCTGAATACTACGGCTATTCCATAGCTCTCGGTTCAGCCGATATCACTCTCTACGAACTGGTAAACGCATACAGGACGTTTGCCGATAATGGAAAATGGACCGGCCTGAAACTCAAACCTGATGACAAAGTTAAAAAACCGGTACAGGCGCTTGACAGAGATGCCGTTTTTATTGTTTCTCATATACTCTCTGACAGGGAAGCCAGGAGCGCTACTTTCGGTCTTGAAAACCCTTTATCGACAAGGTTCTGGACAGCGGTAAAGACAGGAACAAGCAAAGACATGAGGGATAACTGGTGTATCGGGTATTCCAGGAGATTTACCGTCGGCGTCTGGGTAGGAAATTTTTCCGGAGAACCGATGAGAGACGTAAGCGGTGTATCAGGAGCTGCTCCAATATGGCTTGAAATTATGAATTACCTTCATGCCGCCATGCCGTCACATCCTCCGAAACCACCAAAGGGTGTAGTTTTTACAAAGGTCTCTTTCCATCATGGCATGGAAACATCGCGGGAAGACTGCTTCATAAAGGGGACAGAACCTGTTGTAGAAGTCCGCCTGAATACATCCCAGCAGAAGCCGCATATTGTCTATCCTACAGACGAAATGTTTATCAGCATTGATCCTGAGATTCCTGACGAGCTTCAACGTGTCCCCTTCAGATTTCAACCGTCAACCCGGCAGTATGAATGGGTATTGAACGATAAGAAAACCGGCATATCCAACCCACTTTTTTTATGGAAACCCGAACGCGGCAGGTATGAATTGTCAATCGTCGACAAACAAAACCGTGTCCTCGATTCAGTGGGTTTCGTAGTCAGGTAGGGACAGCGGGTTATATTGTTGACTAACGTATTGTAAAAGTGATACTTCTATTAGTGGGGCTCGCGTCGCCCCCTCCACCGGCAAAGCCGTCGGAGCCACCCCTTCTCGCTTGCCGTGCAAGCTAAACAGATTCTCACGGGTGACGCACAAGTAGCTTACTGGGCTTACGCCTGTCCTCCATAGCGTTAGCGGAGGTGGATCGCCCCTTCGTCACCCCCTCTCGCTTGCTGTGCAAGCTAAACATATTTTAAGGGTGACGTAAGTAAGTTGCCGGGGCTTGGCACTTGCCCCCAAAAATCTACGCAAGGGAGAAACATTATGTTTGGCCTTGGAATGCCGGAACTTATTGTAATAATGGTAATAGCCCTTATCATTTTCGGAGCAGGCAAACTGCCCGAAATCGGGGGAGCTATCGGTAAAAGCATAAAAAGCTTTAAAAAATCAATTAAAGAACCGGATGAAACAGACGTCACACCAAAAGATGAAAAGGATAGCAAAGTCCCTCCTCCAAAGGCATAGCATCACTCTTTATGGAATTTCTGAACGGTTTTGAACATGCATCGATTGAAAAAGCAGTTAAAATACTGAAAGACGGCGACGTAGTTGCCTTCCCCACAGAGACCGTATACGGTCTTGGCGCCGATGCTCTGAACTCTTATGCTGTTGCAAAAATATTTGAGATCAAAAAAAGGCCGAAATTTGACCCGCTTATTGTCCATATCGGAGACAGGGAATGGATCTCTGCGATTGCGGATTATGTGCCGCCTGAGGCCAAAAAACTGATTGATAAATTCTGGCCCGGACCTCTTACCCTGATACTTAAAAAAAAGGATGCCATACCCGGCATTGTCACTGCCGGCCTCCCAACAGTGGCTATACGCATGCCCTCTCATCCGGTAGCACTGAACCTGATAAGGAGCTTCGGCAATCCCATAGCTGCGCCAAGCGCCAACCCTTTCGGCTACATAAGCCCTACAAACGCGCAACATGTGGCGAAGATGCTTGGAGATGATGTATCGCTGATACTGGATGGAGGAAGCAGCAACTACGGGATAGAATCAACAATAGTCTCCTTCAATGAAGACAAAATATATCTTCACAGACATGGCGCAATCAGTTATGAAGAGCTTTCCGCGACAGCAGGGCCTGTTAATGAAAAGGAGAAAAACAGCTCCTGTGAAGCACCCGGGGAACTCCCCTATCACTATGCGCCGACAAAACCATTGAAAATTATTCATACAATCGATGAAATAGATGACGCGAGGTCATCCTTTCTCGCCTTTAAAAAACCGTTAAAAACACCAATCTCAAAATATATTAAGGTTCTGTCAAACTCTGGAGGCATGAGAGAGGCTGCTGCTAACTTTTTTTCTTATCTTATCGAATTAGATCAAGACGATGTTAATATTATTTACGCTGAAAACATACCTGAAACAGGTCTCGGGAAAGCCATGATGGAAAGGCTTAAGAAGGCGTCAAAAAAATATATGCATATAACCCATTGATAATTTTAATAATCCGTGATAACTTATTTTCATGAAAAAGCTCATATTGAAGTATACTTTCTTAAGGGAAATAGCTGAAAATATTAGGTTTTTAATTTGCTTAGCTTTTAGGCAATTTAATTTAATAGCTTGTAATATCAATAACTTGAGATCAGTATCCTACCGTTTATTCACAATATTTCCACAAAAATTGTGGAAAACATGTAAAAATCCTCTTTGTTTAAGGGCATGTATAATATTTCTTTGTATATTATTTTTGTTTTCCTGCAGTTCATCCAAATCAGCCAAAAAAGGAAGTCCTGTTATGGAAAATGCTGTAATCTCAATGAGCGAAGATGAAGTAAGGAAAAAGTTTGGTGAACCCAGTGTGGTAAGCAAAACACCTGAAAATAATATATTATGGACATACAAACCGAAATGGAAGATTATGCCGGACAACAAAAACACAATTTATGTTGAGTTTGATGAGAACGGCAAGGTGACAAAAATTGTTAAAGCAAGGTGAAGTATGATATGCGAAAAATGTGCAGGCGAGATTGAGACAATTACCTGTAAGAACTGTAACGAAGAAATATTAAAGCTCGGTTCATATTGTTATATATGTGGAAGTAAATTTGAAAAAGACAGAGTAGAAACCGAAGAATCGGACATTGATCTTGAGAACAGAATATTATGCAGCGATGATGCCTGTATCGGTGTTGTTGAAAACGGATTTTGTAAGCTATGCGGAAAACCCTATAAACCCGAAGTTTGAAAAACAGTATTAAACTAAGAAAGCCGGATTTAAATATAATAAAAAAACTTACAGGTCTATTGCACAAAAACAATATTGAACAATCCTTAAGCAAAATTTTAGTATAGATATTCCGAAGCAGGTTTTTAATATCATTATCTAAATCACAGGATAAATATAATGGGCTTTTTTGACAAGATAAAAAATGGTTTAACGAAAACAAGGGATCAGCTACTCACAAAAATTGAATGGGCTGTAAAGGGAAAGCCCATAGATGAAGACTCCTTCGATGAATTTGAAGAGGCCCTGCTCCTTTCGGATGTAGGTGTTGAAACAACAATGTTTCTCGTAAATGCTTTAAGAGAACGGTGGAAAAGGGGACAGATAAAAACATCCGACGACATCAAGCAATGTCTGATAGAAGAAACTGAAGCGCTTCTTAAACCCGTAGAAGTACCTGTTGTCATCGATTCCCACAAGCCTTTCATAATACTCGCCCTTGGTGTAAACGGCGTCGGCAAAACAACCACAATAGCTAAAATCGCAAAGTTATATGGCGACTCAGGAAAGAAAGTCCTCTTCGGGGCCTGTGATACTTTCAGAGCTGCAGCAGTAGAACAACTTGAAGTGTGGTCTGGAAGACTCGGCATTGAGGTTGTCAAGCACAAAGAAGGCTCCGATCCTGCAGCAGTGGCTTACGATGCCACAAAAGCAGCAACAGCAAGAGATATTGATGTATTGATGCTTGATACGGCAGGCAGACTCCATACAAAGGTAAACCTTATGGAGGAGATGAAAAAAATTAAAAGAATAGTCGGCAAGGAAATTGACGGGGCGCCTCACGAAACATTGCTCGTTGTCGATGCTACGAACGGACAAAACGCTATAGCTCAGGCAAAAGCATTTAATGAAGCGCTCAACGTAACAGGCATAGTAATAACAAAGCTTGACGGCACTGCAAAGGGGGGATTTATCCTGCCTATCGCCCACACCCTGAAGATACCGATATGGTTTATCGGCGTCGGCGAAAAGTTTGACGACCTTATTCCTTTTAATGCAAGTGATTTTGCAAAAGCCCTTTTCGAATAGCCAATCCCTTTTGCTTCCTCGGTAAAAACGGGGATTCATTTTTCCAGTTATTTCTTTAGCTGAATCGTCCAAAGCACCGTCAGTATTACTTTTACGGGTATTTCTAAAATCCGCGAAACAGTTTCGCGGATTTTCACCGGCAGGTTTTCAAGTCTCATCTCGTATCTCACCAGATCGTTCCTTTGCCTGTAATTCCAATTCTAAATCAAGGCGCTATCATCGTTGACTTCGTCATCGGCTCCTCCGACGTACTATTATCGTACGCCTACGTCGCCTCTTCCTTGCCGCCTTGATTTCATCCTTGATTTAGAATTGGAATTAGTCAGCATGTATTCCTTTAATTCTTTTGATTCTTTTTTCCGGACATTGCACCTGGCACCTTTCTAATTGTTTATGAATTCCCCAATGTAAAGAATAATAATTTGACCGTCCTCGATTTCTCTCAAAAAGCTGAATCGCGTAGAACAGCCTCCATATTGGCTTTACGGGAATATCAATCATTCTCCGCCACTGTGGCGGAGAATGATTGTGGGGAGGGCGAGACACCAATACTAACAAACATCTGTTCAATGTTCAGGGTTCCCCGCCATGAACGGATTAAAAATCTGCTTATACTTCTTGATAAACTTCTTGACATGTTATTGAAATAGCAGGAAAATACAAATAAAAAAGGGGTGGGTATTACGGGGATCATTAAAGACTTTCCATCTTTCCTTTGCAACTCACCTATTGGATTCAAAATAAACCATAATGACCGTTCAGGAACAACTGGGACATAATGATGTTTCCACGACCTTGATTTACATCCATGCTTTGAATAAACCGGAGATCAGGGTAGAAAGCCCCCTGAATGGATAGGGAGATATGTAAGGTTTGCAATATATCCCAACCATGCCGGGTGATATACAGCTCCAGTGAATTAATATTGGGATACATTGCTGTAGTGATGTATAGTTAATTGTTGGCTTCATTGAAAGGTGATGGAAACAGATCGTAAGCACATTGCTAAGTGGGGCTTTGGTATGGCCCCCATATCGCAGCGAATGAGAAGGCGCTATGATGACGCTGTACAGCATCTCCATGACGTGGTTAGCGGCAATCTCTCCATAAGTGAGGTTGTTCCCGACCTTCTCAGTGAAGCAAAGGGAATGATGAACAGATGCATTCGCGAGGATCAATGGGATTGGTTCACTGTTTTTACAGAGTTTGGGGCCCCACCTCGCCATGTTCTTCGCCAAATTGTTGCCCAGATAATCACTTTGAGGAAAGCTGCAATTGCGGAAGACGAGAGTATCTATTTAGCCATCTTACTAGACTTGATTTCAACGAACGTTCTCCAGCTTCTCCATGTTTATCAAAACGACCTTTCGAACCAAGTCTATTCTGAAGGAGCAGGTTGGATCTACATACTGTCGACACGTGAACAACCGCGGGTACTCAAGATTGGGAGAACCGACCGGCCCGTCATCCAGCGTGTAACGGAGATTAACGCTGCCACCGGCGTACTAGTGCCATGGGCTGCCCGGCGTGTGTATCGTGTTCGAAATGCGCGAGATGCAGAAGCAGAGATTCATCGTCGGCTATCCATGCATCGATTACGGGCGGACCGCGAGTTCTTCGAACTATCGCTTGGACAAGCGGTTGACACCATTGCCGCCTACCTGCAGGAAGCCGAACAACAAGACCGATGGACCGGAAGGATTCTCTGGTTTGACAGGTTTAAAGGTTTTGGTTTCCTAACCTGCTCTGGGCAGCCGGATGTATTTCTGCACAGCTCACAACTCTCTAAAGAGGACCAATTCACTGCAACTGCGGGAACCAGTGTGACCTTTCTTCTTGGGCGACGACCACAGGGGCCATGCGCAATTGATGTTAAAGTAGTACCGAAATGAGAATATCAGCCAACAACCGCATGAACCGGATCGGCAACAAACGGCGTTGCCTCCCGGTTATGCAGGCGTTGAGCCTGTAGGAAAAGTGTCTGGAGAAACTTATTTGAGTTATGCAGAAAAAAGTGACATCATAGAATGCGCTACAATCAAAATTTCAAGCCTGGGAGGGATCAGATGATTCCCGAAAAACCAACCTTTAATCGTTTCAGAACACGGTCAGGGGTTTTTCTACAGGCTCGTTATGGCAAAAAATTAAATAAATTTCAACAGAGATTGATTTAGGCTATACTTAGATCAAAGGAGGGATATTGAATGGATACCCAATATACCGCAATAGTAAAACAGCAAGGGGATTGGTGGATAGGATGGATAGAGGAAGTTCCAGGCATAAACTGCCAGGAACATAGCCGTGAGGAACTGATGGAAAGCCTTCGTGTGACGTTGCACGAAGCTATCGAATTTAATCGCCAAGATGCTATAGCCTCCGCCGGTACTGAGTATGAAGAAGAAAGAATTGCTGTCTCCGCATGAAAAGAACCGATTTATTAAAACACCTTCGAGCGCACGGTTGTGAATTCATTAGAGAAGGCCACCGACATTCTTGGTGGGGCAATACAAGCCTGAACAAACGCTCATCGGTACCGAGACACACCGAAATCGATGAAAGTCTTGCAAAAAAAATATGCAAAGACCTTGGAATAAAACCGACAAAATGAACCATAACCAAGGCATACAGCCAATCGGCCTGAAAGCAGGCCTCTGGCTGACGATAGTGACATAGGTTCTATCGAACCTGAAATTTCCGCAAAACCAGTGCTGTCCTTGGTTTGAAGCATTATTCTAATTCTAAATCAAGGCGCTATCATCGTTGCCTTCGTCATCGGCTCCTCAACGTACGGTTATTGTACGCCTACGTCGCCTCTTCCTTGCCGCCTTGATTTCATCCTTGATTTAGAATTAGAATTAATCCTGCTTTCGTTCAATGTGAACGAAAGCAGTGAAGCCCTATGAAAAATGGCCCTACAGTTTGCCGCCTACTTCAATATCAACCATTCCGTCTAATAAAAGGTATTTCTTTGCCGCTCTGTTCACATCCTCTTTTTTTATTGCCTCAATATGCTTCGGCCATACCTTGAAATACCCCGGCTCTGATCTATATATCGTATCAAGACACATGCTTGTAGCTTTAGCACTATTGGCCTGCATCCGTATATAGTGCGTCCCGATAAGATATCTTTTGGCATCCTCAACTTCTTTCTCTGTAAATCCTTTTGATACAATCCTTTCTATTTCGGCATGTACTATCTTTCGAACTTCTTCAGCCAGTTTTTTATCTGTCCCGATATATATACCCATTCCACCAGCTTCATAAGCCATCTGGTTGAAAAATGTCAGCGAATAGGCATATGGTTTTTCTTCCCTCAATATTTTATGTATTCTGCCTCCCATCCCTGACAGAATTGAATCCATTACCTCTATGGCATACCTGTCTTCATTGATTACGCCCGGGCCTAAAAAACCAAAAACAAGATGCGTCTGCATTATCTCTTTATCTATATGCTGTACGCTCTTATGCACCGGTGAAACCGGTTTGTTCTGCATGACGCTGACTTCTCCAGACCAGTCCGAAAACATCTTACGGAAAAGACTTTCAACTTTTTTCTCATCAACATCGCCTGATATGGCCAACACTGCATTTGAAGGGGTTATAAATTTTTTATAAACTTCTTCAACCTCATTAAGCTTCAAAGATGCTATGTCAGATTCTATGCCGATAGGATCCTTGCTGTATGGATGCCCTTTGAACAAAATTTCATTGAACTGCATGAATGTGTAACCTACCGGGTCGTCATCCCGCTGCCTGATTTCAGATTGGACATCATTTTTGACTTTTTTCAGTTCCTCTTCTTTCAAACTGGTTGAAATAAGAAGGTCTTTCAGGAGACCGAAAACTTCCTCAATATCCTTGCTGAGAAATTTTCCATGGAGCCCAAAGGTGTTTTTCCCGGTAAATGCAGATATATTCCCGGCAAGAAAGTCTATCTCCTGCGCGATTTTTGTTGCATTCTTGTCTTTTGTACCTTTTAACAACATTTTGGAAAGAACATTGAACATACCGTTCTTACCCGGAGATTCTTCCTTCACTCCCCCGATAAAGCCCACCCTAAAGGCAAATGTCGGCGATGCCGGCTCTTTGTTTACAACACATTTTAACCCGTTTTTTAACTGAAATGTATGGGGATTGGATTGACTTTTCGGCAGCAATGTGACAAGGGCTTTGTATTTCCCCGCAATATACCTGTCAATAACCTTTGCTATATCATCTGCACTGACCCGGTCTACTTTTGCCAGGAAATTATCAACAAATTGGGGATCGCCTGTTAAAGTCTGAAAATTGCCTATCTGCCTTGCCTTACCCTGAACTGTCTCCGTTGAGTAGACATACGATGCTTTAATCATGTTTTTTGCTTTCTGTATTTCCAACGGCGTAGGACCTTCCTTCCGGAGCCTTGAAACCTCTTTTTCCATCTCTTCTGTTATTAAACGATAATCTTTGCCTTTGAAAGTTGCATAAAAAACAAAAAGCCCTTCTCCTTTAGGAGTGAATAAATAGGTAGAACTGTCGGTAACAATCCCTTTTTTGTGTTTCAGTTGCTTCTGAAGACGGGAACTCTCGCCGTCGCCGAGAATTGTACCCAGAACCTCAAGGGCAGGCATATCCTCATGTGTCATGGAGGGGATATTGTACGAAAAGGCAAGATAGCTCTCCCTTACATTTTTTTCAATGATCTTTTCCCCATTCCCGATTCCTTCATTATTTTTCTTATTTTCAAAAGCTGCCTTTTGCCCCCTTCCCTCTCCTGCAAAATATTTTTTTATCAACTCAGCAGCTTTTTTTTCTTCAAAATCGCCGGTTATGACAATTACCATGTTGTCAGGAACATAATGTGCTTTAAAATATTGGCGTATATCATCCCTGCTTATGCTTTTAACGGTGTCTTCGTACCCGATTATGGGCCTTCCGTAGGGGTTGCCTTTGTAACTCAAGGAAAATAATTCTTTAAACAGTTTTCGCTGGGGATCGTCCTCTCCCATTTTTATTTCTTCCAGAATGACCTTTTTTTCTTTTGCAAGCTCCTCTTCCGGAAAGGCGGGATTCTTCACAGCATCGATAAGTATTGCAAAACCTTCTTCAAAGGCATTTTTGGGTATCACAATGTGGTAAACGGTATTGTCGTGAGAAGTAAACGCATTTATATTGCCGCCCAGAGATTCTATTATGGAAGCCATCTCGTTGGACTTGACCTTCTCCGTACCCTTAAATATAAGGTGTTCAATAAAATGGGTGATACCTGCAATTTTCTCTTCTTCATATTTGCTGCCTGTTTTCACCCATACCTGGATTGCTGCGACACCTGTACCCTTACGCTGTTCGAGAATATATTGCAACCCGTTATCTAAAGAAAATACGTTCATAGAATACACCGCCCTGCCAAAGAGTATTATGCACAAGACACAAACAAAGAAAACAACTTTTCGCAAAATAAAAAAAGGCCCTTAAAGGGCCTTTCTCCCCTCATTGAAGGCTTTGATATTAAGCTCATGAAGCTTTTCTTTCATTAACCCTTTAATTGCATTTATCCACGCCGTTTCCTTTATTTCAGGAAAAAAATTGGAAAAAGCGCCGATGAGAACCACATTTGCAGCCTGCATGTTCCCGAGTTTGCCTGCGACTTCCTGTCCATTTATTACATGAACATTCTCTTTAAAATATTTCTTAAAGGTCTCCTCAACTCCTTCGGGATACTTTGCTGTCCCAAGGTTTACAGCCGGAGGGAAAACTTCCTGTTTATTGATTATTATCTTCCCGTCCTCCTTTACCCAGTTTATATATCTGAGTGCTTCAAGAAGTTCGAAGGAAAGTAAAAAATCCACATCCCCATATTTGATAAGAGGTGAATACACCTTTTTCCCGAATCTGAAATGGGTTGTAACGTCTCCGCCCCGTTGTGCCATCCCGTGGACTTCACTCTTCTTTACATCGTAGCCGGCGTTAAGAAAAACCTCGGTAAGAATATTGCTCGCGAGAATCGTGCCCTGGCCGCCTACACCTGAAAGAAATATATTAGTTACTTTATCGTTATTTTTCATCATCCGCCCCCTTACCTTTTACCAGGAACAATGGCTTTGTATTTACAAATTTGAGTACAGATGTCACAGCCTATACAGACTCCCTTATCGATATACACAGTTCCTTTTCTCTTATGACCGTCTTTTGTTGTCCCTGCGGCTTCTCTCCAACTGATCGCAGGACATCCTATCTCAAGACACATTTTGCAGCCTCTGCAATTGTCTTCGTTGATTACAAAGAACGGGTCTTTGAATTTCCTGTTTGCCCTCTTCAGCATGATACAGGGGCTGTTTACTGTAATAATTACTGAAGGCTCATCCTTTGCCAGCTCTTCCTTTATTATCTTCATGGTTTCTTCTATTTTATAAGGATCAACCTTTCTTATACTCTTCACACCCAGAACCTTTGAAAGTTCTTCATAATTGACCATATTCGCAGGTTCCTGCCTGACTGTAAAGCCTGTGCCGGCATGTTCCTGATGGCCTGTCATGCCTGTTATCCTGTTGTCAAGAATGATGGTGGTGGAATTTCCTTTATTATACACAACATTCATAAGAGGTGTTATCCCGCTGTGAAGAAAAGTGGAATCACCGAGCACTGCGCACATCTTTCCAAGCCCTTCTTTCCCGAATACCTTCATTGCACCGTGAGCTTCTCCTACGCCTGCGCCCATACATATGGTAGTGTGAAGCGCCTGAAGCGGAGGGGCTGCTGCAAGGGTATAACAGCCAATGTCGCCGAAAACAAAGGTGCCAAGTTTTTTCAAAGCATAGAACAGTGCTCTGTGTGAGCACCCTGCGCATAAATTTGGCGGTCTTCTTGGAAGGTCTTCAGGTTTTACCCTGATTTTAGGTGCTTTGTACTTCTTTCCCATTAAAGACTGCTCAACAATCTCAGGAGAAAGCTCATACATGTTAGGTATCAGATCCTTTCCGTGAAATACCTTGTAGCCCATTGCCTTTATTTCTGTTTCAAAAAACGGGTCAAGTTCTTCGACGATAATGACCTTTTTTACCTTCTTATAAAAATCAGCAATCATCTTTTTCGGAAGCGGCCATATCATGCCAAGCTTCAGGAAAGAGTATTCCGGAAAGACCTCTTTAGCATAAAGATAGCTTACACCGCTGGCAATGATGCCCACGCTTGGATCGTTAATCTCCATCCTGTTATATTTGAACTCGTCCGCATAGGCTTCAAGTTTTCTCATTCTTTCTTCAATAAATTTACGTCTTACACGGACATTTGCAGGCACCATGACATATTTAGGCGCATCCTTCGGGTCAAGCCCTATAGGTATCTTGGATTCCTTCCTGTTTTCAAGCACTACAGGGGAATCAGAATGAGAAACTCTCGTTTCACCTCGCAGCAATACCGGCGTATCAAACTCTTCGCTGATATCAAAGGCAATTTTTGTAAAATCTTTACACTCCTGAGCATCACCCGGTTCCAGCATGGGAACTTTTGCAAATCTTGCCCAGTTACGGCTATCCTGTTCGTTCTGTGAGCTGTGGACATTAGGATCATCGGCCACAACAATCATCATGCCGCCCTTAATCCCTGTATAGGCAAGGGTCATAAAGGGGTCTGAAGCAACATTCAATCCTACATGCTTCATTGAAGCCATAACTCTCGCGCCGGCTATTGACGCGCCGCTTGCAACTTCAACTGCTACTTTTTCATTGGGAGACCATTCAGCATAAATATCAGGATAATTGTCGGCAATTTCCTGTAATATTTCACTGCTCGGCGTCCCCGGATATGCAGATGCAAACTTTACGCCTGCTTCCCAGGCGCCTCTTGCAATTGCACTGTTTCCTTGCAGCACCTTTATCTCTTTTTTCATATTACCCCCATTCGGCTTTTGAGCCAAAAATTTTGATTTGTAGTAACTTTTCACCTCCTTTATCATCTTTTTATATCGACATTTTTAGCATTTAATGACTAATTCAGTTATTATTTTCAACAGAAAACACGGGTTTTGTCAAGAATATAACGCAATTTCAGACTCATAATTTGTATACGGAATTTCAGATCGGATTTTTGAGACGAATTCCCATGGGCTTACGCCCATGGGTACTGCCATACTTTACATACCGGGATAAGAAGCAAGGAATCTTACAATTTCCTTTGTTCCTTCAAGACCCTCATTGAGTGCTTCAACGGATATTCTTTCGTTTTTACCGTGCATTCTGAGAAAATCATCATATGTAAATGTTGCCGGAAAGAAGCCGTACGATAAAATGCCAAGATTTCTGAAGTAACGCAAATCCGATGCACCGGTCATTAAAAATGGAAGGACAGGGATGGGACCTTTCAACTTGTTTACAATCTTCCTGATACCCCTGAAATAACTGTTATTATATCCGGATGGGGTCGGCATACTTGTATCCGGCGTTATTCGCTCAATCTCAACATCGTCTCCGCATAGTTTCTTAATTTTCTTAAAAAACGTCTCGTGGCTTTCCGTCGGCAGCAGTCTTGAATCAAAGTATGCCTCCGATGTTGCCGGGATTACATTAATTTTATCGCCGCCTTTAAGGATTGTAAGAGTGACCGTGTTCCGAAGCAGCGAGTTGTATGAAGGGTTATCCTCCAGAAATGATCTGAAATACTTGTTTTTCAGCGCCTCTTTCAAGTTGGTATACTCAAAACCCTTACCTTTTTTACCTTTTAAAATACCGTTCATATATGTATTCACGATACCGGCAGGTTTAAAAGGCCAATCGTATGATAATATTGCACTTGCAGCATTGACGATCTTTTCGTTTGCATTGTTGTTATGTGGTTTAGACCCGTGGCCGCCCATTCCGACAGCCTTCAGCATAAACTGGCTCAATTTCTTTTCATCCACAGCAACCTGTGCATGATAAAAACCATCATCTTCATTTATAATACATCCGCCTTCACTTAAAACAAAAGAGGCGTCGCGAAGCTCTCTGACCTGATTCAGCATATATTCCAACCCGTTTTTCCCGCCAACTTCTTCGTCGCAGGTAGCAAGAAAAATTATATCCCTTTCAGGCACTATCCCTTTCTTATATAAATCGATAAAAGAGAGTAGCTGGCATATAATCTGTCCTTTCATATCAATTGTGCCCCTGCCGTAGATAAATCCATCTTTCAACACACCGCCGAAGGGGTCAACCTCCCATTCATCGGCTTTCGCCGGCACTACGTCAACATGGCCAAGCAATATCACAGGCTTGCCTTTCTTCCTTCCCTCAATGCGTGAAATAATATTTGCCCTCTTTGGAACAGGCAAATAAATTTCCGTGCTTAAACCCTCTTTTTGAAGGATATCTTCAAGGAACAGAATGGCCTTTTCCTCATTACCAGGCGGGTTTGAAGTATCAATCCTTATAAATTCTCTCAGCATTTCTGTTGCAATATCAATTTTTGTCATAATTAACCCTGTTTTTACCTGTATTTTTTGCTTTGTGCATATTTTCGTCGACAAGCTTTATGATTTTTTTTGCGTCTGAAGGTGCGCTGGGATCTACTCCGCACTCGTTAAAATATTTCTTTAAAACAAGATTCAGATTATTATCGTCATCGATTAGTATTTGTTTGTTTTCCATAATATAAAAGAAGGGGGGTTATACCCCCCCTTCTTTTTGTTATTTCTTAGTTTTCTTTTCCTTTTTCGAAGTTGTTTTTTTTGCAGCTTTTTTCGGCGTTGTCTTATCCCCTTTCATTCCACACGTTGCCACAATAACCACCTCCTTTTTTAAAGAAGGATATTTTAATTAAAATATTTTGTCAATAATTATATGGAAATAACTTCTTTAACTTCGGGTATTTCATCTTTCAACTGTTTTTCCACTCCCATTTTTAAAGTCATTGCACTCATAGGGCAACTGCCGCAGGCACCCTTAAGTTTAACCTTTACCACACCGTCAACAACATCAATAAATTCTATATCTCCTCCGTCTCTTTGTAAAAACGGTCTTATCTTCTCTATTGCTTTCTCAACTTTTTCTCTCATCTCAGCCTCCTGTATTTTATTAAATCCTATTGAAGGATTTTCTGATTATAACCATCAATGGCAGGTTTGTAAATATTCCCACTGTTTCAATGTTTATTAATTTTTTTAAAGGGAGAGAGTTTATTTTTTATTCAATTTCTACTTTTATCTCCTTCGGCACCGCTTTTTGAGACTTAGGGATGGTTATTTTCAGAACACCGTCTTTGTATGTTGCCTTTGCCTTATCCCCCACTACTTCTGAAGGCAGTTGTATAATTCTCTGAAATGCACCGTACAACCTTTCAGACTTATAATAGTTTTCCTCTTTAGTCTCTTCCTCTTTCTTTCTTTCCCCTTTAATTGTAAGCCTGTCATCAACAATAGATATGGATACTTCCTTCGGGTTGATAGCCGGCAGATCAAGGGTTACCACAACATCTTTTTTGGTTTCATGCACATCCACAGCCGGCAGCCAACCACCCTCCTGGATCGACGGGAAGCCTGTTCTCCCGAAAAAGTCTTCAAAAAGCTTATCCATTTCATCTTTCAATGTCGGGAACCTTAACTCCCACAAACCTCTTCCTGGCACTAAAGTCATGATGGTTACCTCCGTATATTTATTTATTCGCGTTCCCTTCCCTTAAAGGTTTCTTCCAAAAGCTTACGATACCCAGAGGACGGAAAAAAAGCTGAACCATCTCCCATCCCTCTTCCCCCACTTTATTAAACAACTCCGACAGATTTTCAAGTTGTTCCACGCCTACGCTATGGAGCTCGCATTCTCCATCAGGACGGCATGCATATACAATATTATTCTCCGGGTGAACAACAATGCCTTCCTTACTCAAATCTTCCATTGAGAATATTTTTATCGTATACTCATATTTCATCTTACCTTACCTCGTGTTTTTTAATCTATTTATGTAGTTACATGCCCCTGCTTCAGCTTCTGCAACCTGTTCCTAAATAGTGTATTTTCTTGAATCATTAATAAATAATAATTCATCATGTTTGATTTTTAAAGGGGTTATCAGGTTTATCTTCACATCTACTCGTTAAGCTTTTTTCTCAGAATATCGTTTGTCTTCAGGACTTCATGCACGTCTTTGCCTGCAATCTCCCACCCATAACTCCCTTTCCCATCTTTTTTAAGTTTGATCTTTACTTCACCTTTCAAGGTTTTCTTAAATTCATCCATTTCTTTTTTGTATTGGATTTCATTGCTTTTCACATCAGAAACACTTTGTTTTAAAGTAGCGTCCGTGCCTTTGCTGCAGGAAATAAGTAAAAAAATAAGTAAAAAAATCATGAGAAATCTCATAACCTCATGATATAATTTCTCCCTGATTCATTGCAATACATTTCTGGAGGTTATATGAATATTCATGCAGAAAGGTCCGGGAAAGGTGAAAAAATAGTCTTTATTCACGGGGCAGGCGGCAATGCCAGGTCATGGTACTTTCAGAAAGAAAGCTTAAAAGCTTCAATGGAAGTAATTTTGATAGACTTGCCCGGACATGGTCAGGATTCCCAAGGCACAGGGCACAATACGCTGGCCGGTTATATTGACTATATACACGACGTAATTCATGAACTGGGCATAGATAAATGTTATATGGTTGGACACTCAATGGGCGGAGCTATAACCATGTCTTTTGCACTCTCTTTCCCGGATATGTTAAAGGGCATAGTCCTTATTACTACAGGGGCAAAACTCAGGGTTTTTCCTGAAATTCTTGACGGGTTAAAAAGGGATAAAGAAGCTGCCGTTAAGAGTATAATGGATTATGCATTCTCAAAGAAGGCTCCGGCGGCTTTAAAAGAAAACGGTGTTAAAGATATGATGAAGTGCAAAGCAGAAGTTATATATGGTGATTTTTTTGCCTGTGAAGAATTTGATTTAATGGATTCGGTAAACAAAATAAAAATGCCTGCATTTATTATCTGCGGTAATGATGATATCCTTACACCGCCGAAGTATTCCGAATATCTTCATAAGCAGATAGAAGGGTCACAGCTTGTAAGTATTGAAGATGCGGGCCATATGGCAACACTCGAGAAACCGGATGAAGTAAACAAGGCTATCCGGGAGTGGATCGCATCACGCTAAAAACATGATGTAATGGGAAGCTTTAACTGAGGATAATATATGTCTTTTTTAAAATACGGGGTAAGTTCTGAAAAAGAAAGATTGCTTGAAGAGAAAATGGAGGAACTCGGCATAAGAGAAGCTGATATTATAGAAAAATTTGTTCATTCAAGCGGTCACGGCGGCCAAAAAGTTAATAAAGTATCAACCTGTGTATATTTAAAACATCTGCCCACAGGGATTGAAGTAAAATGCCAGCAGGAACGTTATCAATCACTGAACAGGTTTTTTGCGCGCCGGATTCTTATTGAAAAGATAGAGAAGATAGTTCTCGGCAAAAAAAGTATGAGGGAGCAGGAGATTGAAAAAATCCGAAGACAGAAACGTAGACGGTCTAAACGTGCAAAAGAGAAGGTCCTTGAATTAAAGCATATCCAGTCGAGAAAAAAGCAGTCGAGGGCTTATAATACTGAAGACCCTGCCGAGTATTAACAACCTGGCATCTCAAATAAATATAAGTTTTTTCATGGTTGGACTATCCTTTCTGTGATTTTAATGGTACTATTGATATATTATTACTGTTTTTTTACATGTTTATTCTCATGGACGTCAGTTGTGCAGTAACCCCGGAAAGGGGTTCTATCTGTTGTGTCCGAAACAATTAAGATAAGCTTGTTATGGAACGTTGGTATTATTATATGCTAAAGCAAGGAGGTTTAAATGGGAAAATACGGAGGGTTCAAAAGCGAAAAAAGGAAAAAAGAGACAGCCCGGCTTAAAAAACAGGAAGAAAAGAGACAGCGTCGATTTGGGCTAAAGGGAGAAGAAGGTTCCGAAGGACAGGATGGGGAGATAACAGAAGGACAGGAAACTGCTGAAGAGCAAAATACAGAAGAACAAGGGGCTGCCGGGGAGCAGGAAGACGTAAAAGCATCATCCTGAGAAAATGTGGGGGGGCATCATCAGGTTATATTTTCAAAAAACTATTTATTAACGTTGTGCTCCATATATAATTACAATTTATTTGCCCGATCAGGGCGGCTGTTTTAAATACTCAACCTCCAATTTTTGCGCACTTATTTAAGCAGTTTTTACACATAAGTTTTGCATTGTAAAGCTCGTAGAATCTTTCAGGGTGCTTATAATAGATATATTCCCACTGGACAATAATAACAACAGACAAAAACAGGATTGAATATGTCCAGAAAGAATGGATGAATATCAAAGGAGAAAATGCCATCAGATATCCCCAGTTGTTTATCCTGCAGGTATTACAGCATTTATTTTGGATGATTGTCTTAAATGGACACCAAACAGTAATACAGAACTGATCCATGAATATAAAAAATATAACGATAACAATGAGCCACACAGGATCAAGCAGGCCGGCAACATACCAGAATCCTATATCAAGAACCAGCAGTGTCCAGTATATGGCAGAACGGATTGCTCCGAAATTCATCTTTTTTATGTAATCTGCCAGCCTTTTCTTCTTTGCACTGCTGTCCCCACCGGCATGAATGTAGTTTCTTCCGTATATCTTGCCAAGGTTAATTTTAGGGTTAAGCCCGGGGATCAACCGTTTTATCAAAATCAAGACCACAAGAAGCCATAACATATGGTATATCTTAAAGAAAGGAAGGCCATAAGTAAAAAACTCTACAAGGACATTGGGATAAAAAATCGCAAGGAACAACGATATTATTAGAATCCCGCCTTTTACGGAAAGCTTGCGGATACTGCTGTTTGTATGCATAATTAAGTACCTGATTCTAACAAATTTTAGTTGTATTGACAAATAGAGTCTGCTCAAATATACTTAAATTACTATGTTAATACAGAATTACCCTATTGTGTTGCTGTTTTCTCAAAATCATATTTCCATGCTCGCCGCTCTGAATAGTTGTTAAATTATGAGAGAAAGAGAAAGTCTTTCAATAAAAGGAGGTTAATATGAAAAAGTATTGTCTGGTTCTTGTTTTACTGTCTCTTTTCTGTTTCCTTGGAAGTAATGTTTTTGCCCAGGGAATGCCGCGAGGCGCCAAAGCTCTTTTTGACAGCGGAGAAGGCACAACAGTAAAGATGTCTTCAGGCCCACGGACATCTGCTCCTGCAGCCACTTCTGCTGCCGCGCCTGCAAAATATGTAGGGATTTCTTATAAACTGGTTCTGCTGCGCGATAACGGGAGATTCGACATCGTCCCGAAATCACGTGTCTTCAGATCAGGCGAACGGCTTAAACTACTTGTAAGGACAAATAAACCGGGTTATCTCACAATTCTTAATGTAGGAACCTCCGGCAACACAAATGTTTTATTCAACGATTATGTTGAGGGGATGAGCATGCACGAAATCCCGAAAGCAGGCAATTTCCGCTTTGCCGGCGATCCCGGTTCGGAAAAATTGCTCATAATGCTTTCCGGTAGTCCTAATCCCCTTGGATCACCTCAAACAACAACCGTTGCGCAGGCTCCAGGAGCAATGCCGCCTCCTTCGTCAAGCGCAAGCAATCTTCCGCCTCCGCCTCCACCTCCGGGCGCTGACAGTTCTCTGCCTCCTCCGCCTCCTCCACCCGGCTCAATGGCAGACGCAGGTTCTCTCCCGCCTCCGCCTCCGGTTATGATGGCTTCTCTTGCAGGATCGAAAGATATTGTTCTGGATGATAACCAGAAGACTACTTATGCCGTTATCTCACCTAAAAATGGATGGAAACCGGAACCCCGGGGCAAAAAGGATATCGTCCTCGAATCTATGGGCGGCGAAAATTATGGCGTCATTCCTGCATCATATATTAATGAAGGGAAAATACTTACCCTTGAGATTAACTTAAGACACAAATAGGAGATATAAATGAAAATTAAACACATCAAGACTTTAACAATTATAACTACTTTCATATTCATGCTCTCATCGTGTGCTTCAATGCTGCCCTCGCCTGACCAGATTACATCGGAAGAAGAATTGATTGCAGCAAGGAATAAATGCTTTGCCATGTATACCGTGGGCGGAGCCGCCCTTGGCGCTATCGCCGGCGGGCTTATAGGCGGTGATTGGAAGGGTGCAGGCGTTGGAGCTGCAGCAGGCGGCGCCATCGGATTTGCCTATGCCTGGGGTAAATGCCTCTCCCTGTACTCCACGCTTAAGAGCCAGCCTGTTGCAGGCTATGATGAAACAGCCAAGAGAACAAAATATAACCCTTCCCAGGGAGACGTTGTTAAAATTGAAGGATTCAACATAAAACCGACCAGCGTGGCGCAGGGCAGTGCAGCCAACCTGAACGGGTCTTATTATGTAATGGCCCCTGAAGGCGCAAAGGAAATAAAAGTCACCGAGACAAGGACTGTGAAATACTTTGACCCGAAAAAAAACGAGTTTGTTGATCTTGGCAGCGTTGACCAGGAAATCACCGCAGCGCCCGGATCAAGAAAAGCAGACGGTAAATTTGATATCCCCAAGGATGTGCCTGAAGGTCGCTATAAAATTGCCTTCAAGGTTTCAGCTTCAGGAAAAGAAGATGTTATGGAAAAAGAAATGTTTGTTAAAAAGGCAAAAGCCTCAAACACAATGACAAATATCGAACTGGCCAGCCTGGGCATGATGTTTCAGTAGAGGAGCAGTACATGAAAAAGTTTTTCAAAAATGTATTGGCAGTATGTTTTGTGTGTTCGTTTGTAATCGTGACAGGCCTCCTGTATGCAGCGGAGTCGCCTGTCACTGAATCACATCTGTCTGAAATAAATAGTCTTTTTAGAAGTAACTATGTGCCGAAAGGGTTCGTAGAATTCGATCAATACAACAGGGTTGTGTTGAGAGGTGAATACGCCGACGAGAAAGAAGTGGATAAGGCTTTTTCTCTTGCTCAGACTATTGTCGGGGTAAAATGGGTATCTCCTGTTACGCCGGAAAATATAAAGGTCAAGGAATGGGAAAAGAGACTCGGCGGGTTATTCGGCAGAGCTGCCGTACTCACACCGCGGGTATCCGATGGCGCACCCGGACCCGTAAGAAATAAATATGGGCTGGTTGTGGGAGTCGGGAAGTTTAAGGTAAGTAAAATAAACCCCTTACAATATTCTGCAAGAGATGCCGGGAGCTTCTATAATTTTCTTGTTGATCCGAACAAGGCAGCCTTTCCGAAACAAAACGTCTATTTTCTTATTGACCAGAATGCAACAAGGGCAAACATTGCCATGTATCTTGACGGTATAAAAAAGGTAGCCGGGCCTGACGACCTTGTCGTTATCTATATGAGCAGCCACGGCACGCCGCCGGACAAAAACGGCGGGGTAAATATCGTCACCTATGACACAGAGGTGCAACCACGCGAAAGGGTCTGGCAAACTTCGGTTACAGAGATTATGTTGAAAAATTTTGTTGAAAATTTAAGAGCAAAACGGCTTGTGATGATCCTTGACACCTGTTACAGCAACGGTGCATACAGGGCTGTACCCGGTTTCCTGCCTGCCGGAGGTAAATCCCTCGGTGTCGGAGACGAAGACGAAGGGTACGGTGTTTCAAAAACTTACGGCAAGAGACTGCTCGGATCAAAGGATATCGTCCTCGAAGACGAACCCAGACCAAAGGCAAGCTCTGCAAAGAGTTTTAATTCTGAGGATGGCTATGGGAAAGTGCTGATAAGCGCAAGCAGCGCCGGTGAAAAGTCCTGGGAATCAGATACATTGCACAACAGTGTTTTTACTTACTATTTTGTAGACGGACTTGGACGCAGTCAGGGATCGGTTAAAGATGCATTCAACTACGCTAAGCCTCTTGTATCGCAAAAAGTAAAACAGGAAAAAGGGGCTGACATAGAACAAACCCCACAGGCTATGGCAACGAATACAGACTGGAACATGCGGTTCATCCAAAGGCCGAACCGTTAAATTTAAGGAGGTTTATGGATATGAAGAAAAGTTATCTTATTATGTTTTTGGCATTATGTGTTTTATTTTCTGGATCTATCGGCTGTCAGCAGAAACAGGAGGCTCCGGCTGTTGCAAAACAGGAAGCATCGCCACCACCTCCGCCTGCCCCACCGACTGGAGCACAGCAGGCATCACCTCCGCCATCCGCCGGTGCACAGCAAGCACCTGCTGCCGGTGAGCCAAGCCTTGAGGTAAAGAGCCACATTAAACAAGGTCTGTCATACGTGAGCGTTGCAAAAAACGCAAACACTCCAGGCATATTTAATGAAAACATTGAAAATGCAATTAATGAATTTTCCAATGCCATCAAAAAAGACCCTAACTATGCTGAAGCGTATTCAAACAGAGGCGTGGCTTACATGATGCAAAAGAAATACAACAAGGCCCTTGACGACCTGAAAAAGGCGAAAGAACTAAAGCCGGACAGTGCAAATATACGTTACAACCTTGCATCCTGCTATTCGCTTATGGGGAGCGTCGATTACGGCCTTGACGAACTCGATGCCGCTCTGGCAAGAGGATTCAACAGCTATGACTCTCTCAGGAAGGACCCTGATATTACAAATCTGAGAAAGCACAAGGAATTCAGGAAGATCCTGGAGAAACACAAAGTCTTTATAACACAGTAAATCAAACTATAACATTAATAAAAAACCCTGCCGGGTGATTGAAATCCGGCAGGGTTTTTTATTAATGTTATATGAGAGAAAAACCGGAGCCTCACAGATTGAAGCCATATGAAGATCGAGAAATCCTGAAGTGTAATAATAACGGCAGCGGCGTGCAGCGAATCCGCGTAAAACACGGCTCGCTTGCGCCCATGTTGGAACCTAATACAATCATAAATCTTCAATAATGAAACTTTTCAGACACAGTGTCTGAAACATTGCGGAAACAGTTTCCGCAATGTTTAACAATTTTCGTAACGCCAATACAGGCTTTGGTTTGGGCAATTAAGTATTATTTATATTACTTTGGATAAAAGCGTAGAAACCTTTTTATATTTGTATTTTATGGAGTACAGGAAAGTAAATAATAAGTTCTTTAAACCGGCTGGCTTTTCCTCTTCATTAAGATTTTATAAAAGAATAAAGACAAAAGGCAGAAATCAAGATTTATACCCGCCGGTCTTTAAAAAGCTCTTATAATTATAACGAAATTAGTGTATAATCTTCCTGAAGGAGACATAAGCAATGCTGATAGCCGATGATATAACCAAGCTTATTGGGCATACGCCACTCGTAAGGATTAACAGGCTTTCGAAGGGGCTTGACGCGCGGATAGTTGCAAAGCTTGAGTTCTTCAACCCCTGCGGAAGCATAAAAGACAGGATCGGGATAAACATGGTAGAGGCTGCTGAAAAAGCCGGTATCCTGCACAGTGACACAACCATTGTTGAACCTACCAGCGGCAATACCGGCATTGCCCTTGCTTTTGTATGCGCTGTTAAGGGATACAGCCTGATCCTCACAATGCCTGAGACAATGAGCATGGAAAGGCGGAGCATGCTGAAGGCATTCGGCGCTCAACTTGTTTTAACACCGGGTGCGCTCGGTATGAGAGGAGCTATAGACAAGGCCGAAGAAATATGGCATGACACGGAAGGTATGGCGGATGCATTGGTCGCAGGCGTTGGAACCGGCGGGACTATTACAGGTATCGGCACTACCCTGAAAAAAAGAAAACCCTCTTTTAAAGTAATAGCGACTGAACCTGAAGCTTCGCCCGTACTTTCAGGAGGCCAGCCAGGGCCACATAAGATACAGGGCATCGGCGCAGGGTTTATTCCCGACATATTAGACAGAAGCATCATCGACAAAATTGTAAAAGTTTCCAATGATGATGCTTTTGATATTGCACGAAGGCTTGCGAAAGAAGAGGGAATATTCTGCGGTATATCCTCCGGTGCGGCAATGTGGGCAGCAATTAACATTGCAAAAAAGAAGGAATTTAAAGGGAGTTTGATTGTAGTTATCATACCTGATCTTGGCGACAGGTACCTTTCAACGGAATTATTTAATTCCTCCATGAAATAAAAGGGCAAGGAAGGCGATATTGAAGACAATCGATGAAATTAATGAAAAAATCAAGAACGGCAAGGTAGTTGTTGTAACTGCTGAAGAAATGATAGAGATTACAAAAGAAAAAGGCACAAAAAAGGCATCCGAGCATGTAGATGTCGTAACAACAGGTACATTCGGGCCTATGTGCAGCAGCGGTATGTTCATAAATGTAGGTCATTCAAAACCAAGGATAAAAATAGGCGGAGGGAAATGCCTCCTCAACGACGTACCCGCTTACTGCGGAATTGCGGCAGTGGATATATACATCGGCGCTACCGCAATGCCGGATGATGACCCGAGAAATATGGTCTATCCCGGTGCGTTTAAATATGGCGGCGGTCATGTGATTGAAGACTTTGTCAGTGGAAAGGATGTACGCCTTATGGCCACAGCATACGGCACAGACTGTTACCCCAACAAAAAAATTGAAACATATATAAATAAAGATAACGTGAATGAGGCATATCTTTACAACCCGAGGAATGCCTATCAGAATTACAATGTTGCCGTAAACCTCACCAACAAGGTTATTTATACATATATGGGAATATTGAAACCGAAAATGCACAACGCGAACTATTGTAGCGCAGGTCAACTATCCCCGCTTTTGAAAGACCCGAAGTACAGAACTATCGGCATCGGCACGAGGATATTTCTGGGAGGCGGCATTGGATACGTGGCATGGAACGGAACACAGCACAACCCTGATGTGTTAAGAAGCCCTGACGGACTTCCCAGGGCAGGCGCCGGGACGCTGGCAACTATCGGGGACACAAAACAGATGAACAGTGACTTCCTGAAAGGGGCAAGCTTTATCGGTTACGGATCAACCATGTTTATAGGTCTCGGAATTCCTATCCCGATACTTGATGAAGAAATGGCCTATTTTACATCCAGAAGCGATGAGGATTTCTGGGCTCAGGTTGTTGACTATGGTAATGATTATCCGAACAGAATACCTAAAAGCATCTGTGAAGTAAATTATGCCCAATTGAAATCCGGCAGGATATCCATTAACGGCAAAGATGTGCCGACATTTCCCATCTCAAGCTATTCAAAGGCAAGAGAAATATCCGTGATATTAAAGGATTGGGTAAACTCCGGCAAATTCCTCCTTACAAATCCGGTTGCGCCGTTGCCCGGCATTGAATCCGGTATAAAAATGAATACCCTTGAAGAAAGGATTCCGGAGGTATTTTCAGAAAGCTTGGAATAAATAAAGAGCGCAGGGGGTAAGAAACAGGCGCTCATCTCATAGCTTATGATTTCACTATCAACCGTCAGCTATGAGCAGGAAGCTATAAAGCTATCTGCAAAACAATTATGAACAAAAAAGCGATTTCACTATTATCCGGCGGCTTGGACAGTGTCCTTTCAACTAAGGTTATTATGGAACAGGGTATAGACGTTATAGCCCTCCATTTTACATCACCCTTCAGCAGCAAAAGGGAGAAAGAACGGGGATTGCAGGCTGTCAGAGCGGTCAGCGAACTTGGCATAGGGTTAATACTCAAGCATAAAGGTCCTGAGTTTATTGATGTTGTCAGGTCACCGAGATACGGCTACGGCAAAAACATAAATCCTTGCATTGATTGCAGAATATTTATGCTGCAAAAAACAAAGGAAATTATGGCAGATGAGCAGGCAAGCTTTGTTGTGACAGGGGAAGTGCTTGGCCAGAGACCTATGTCGCAAAGAAGGGACACAATACGGATCATCGAAAAGGCCAGCGGCCTTGAAGGTCTGATAGTCAGACCCCTATCTGCCATGCATTTTTCACCTTCAATACCTGAACAGGAAGGTATCCTGGACAGAGACAAATTGCTGGATTTTGCAGGCAGGTCAAGGACGCCGCAATACCGCCTTGCCGAAAAATACAACCTCACAGAGTTCGGCTCCCCCGGTGGAGGATGCCTCCTCACCGACCCTATTTTTACAAAAAAGCTCAAGGATCTTTTTGAATACGATAATGCCTTTACCATGAATGACCTGGAATTGCTGAGCATAGGAAGACACTTCAGGCTGCGGGCAGATACCAAGCTCATTGTCGGCAGAAACGAAATGGAAAACGAAAAACTTATCTCGCTTTGGGCGGCACCCACTTATATATCGTTTCACCCAATAGGGTTCAGGGGCCCCATCGCCATTCTGAAAGGCGCTTTCGACAATGAGATTATAAACATATCTGCAAACATTATGGGGTATTACGGAAAAAACGAATCCTCTGCTATTTCAATAGAATCAAATAACGGCACATTAAACAGGCACACCGTGGAAAGGTACAGTATAATACCCGAAACTCTATTGGCAGGGACACAGCAGGAGGCCCGATGAGGATAATAGATGACCTGTACGTATATCCCTGGACATCTTATCAGGAAAATAACTGCAATACCATTTTAATAGACGGGAAGATGCCTTTATTGATCGACCCTGGGCACAGACATCTTTTTAATAATGTTGTCGAAGGTATGGCAAGGGACGGAAAAACAATAGATCACCTAAAATGCATATTATGCACCCATAGCCACCCTGACCACATTGAAGCAATCGACTTATTTGACAAGGAAATACTGAAAGGCATCAGCAGGGAAGAGCATGAATATTTAAATAACGGCGGCAAGGAATTATTTCTTGCAACAGGCTGTCGAATACCTCAGACGCCTTTCAAACTATTTCTTCAGGAAGGCATTGCCAAGCTTGGAGATAAATCATTGCAGATCATCCCGACACCCGGTCATTCACCCGGTTCTATCTGCTTGTATTGGGAAGAAAAAAAAGTACTCTTTTCAGGTGACACAGTTTTCTACATGGGGGTAGGAAGAACAGACTTTCAAGGCGGTGATATCGATGTACTGGCAAACAGTGTTGAAAGGCTGTCAAGACTCAACGTGGAGTATTTGATCCCCGGACACGGGGAAATAATCAAAGGAGAAAAAGAAATAAGCAAGAATTTCAAGGTAATCCTGGAGGAGTTCTTCAACAGGTAATGACGGAGAACATAATTTGACATTCTCCCTTGCTATGCATATAATGAATCTACAAATAATTTTCCATGGAGAAAAAATACCTTTGTCTGAAATACAAGGAATATATTGATATTGACAAAAACCCATGTCCGCATCCGGGCGATTACTGTCAGTACAGAACACAATGTGTCATCCATGCACTCTGTATGGAAAATGAGGATTGCAGGAAATTGAGGAGGAATAAATTTGAAAATACCCGATGAATACGTGTGTGACCTATGCGGATTTATGTTTCTTTCAGGAGAAACTGTAAATATTTTTTGTCCCGAATGCGGGAGCAGCATGGTCGCAAAGGAAATAAGCTACGATGAGTTCTTAGACGAGGAGGCCTATAATTTCAGCACCAAGATGATAATGAGATCATCTTTGTAATATTAGATCGCAAACGGATTTTTCAAGACAAAAGTTTCTCAGGATTAAAGGGTTAATAAGGTAGTACAGTCAGAATAAAACTCATTCTCGAATCAATATTCAGGCCTGTCCTGATTTCCTTGTCTGTCTTTTTCTCGATATCGTCATCCAAAGATAATAACCTTCTTTTTCAAAGCAGTGTCGTCACGGACAAGAAATCATTTTTTATGTGTCAATAAGTCATGTGAAATATTTCATTAATAATTTGTCTTCCTGATTTCCTGTGTGTATTAATAAGTTAACATTGCATTTTTTATTTATAATTGCTCTGTTAACATAGTTTCAATTATCGGTTAACAAATAATAGAAATTTAATTGATATATATCTTTTTTGTCTTGACATAAATTGCTTTTAAAATATAATATTACACTAATAAAATATTTCACAAACGATTAATTAAAGAGAGGTGCCAATGAAATTAGAAGGAAAAAATGCTGTAGTTACAGGTGGTGGAAGGGGTGTAGGCAGGGCCATCAGTATCGCCTTTGCACAGGAAGGCGCAAATGTTGTGGTAAACTATGCCTCAAACAGTAAAGCAGCCGATGAGGTAGTCGAAATAATTAAGGGTATGGGACGGAAGGCAGTTGCTGTAAAAGGTGATGTTTCCCAAAAGGCAGATGCAGAAGCAATCATCAATGCCTGCGTGGAAAATTTCGGCACAATACATATTCTTGTAAATAATGCAGGTATCTCAAAACCGGGCATGATGCACAAGATGTCGGTAGAAGTATGGGATGAGGTTGTCAATATCCAGATGAGAGGCCCCTGGCTTTGCGCTCAGGCAGCATCGAAATATTTTATGCAGCAGAATTATGGCAGGATAGTTAATGTTACTTCTGTTGCCGGTATTGTAGGCACCATAGGTCAGATAAATTACAGCGCTGCCAAGGGCGGGGTAGTTTCTATGACAAAATCAATGGCAAGGGAACTCGCCAAGTTTAATGTTACGGCAAACGTAATCTCTCTGGGCATTGTTACAACAGAAATGACCCATACAATCTCAACAGACGATAAGTTAAAAGAAATTTATACGAAAAGAATCCTGCTTGGCAAATATGCCGAGCCGGAAGATGTTGCTCCAGCCTTTGTATTTTTTGCTTCAGATGACTCTCGCTATGTAACGGGACAGCTCCTTTGCGTAGATGGCGGTTATGGAATGACGTAAGAAGTAGGGAGGTGATATTCAATATTTAAAATATATTAGGAGGTGTTGTAATGGCAGATGTACCAAAGACAATAAAACAGTGGCAGATGGTTCAACCGACAGTTTATAACAGAGAAACAAAGGAAACTACACCCGGTAAGCTTGCTGTGGCTGAAATACCGGTGCCGGAACTCAAAGCAGGTGAAGTGCTTGTAGAAGTCGCAGGCTGCGGCGTATGCCACACAGACCTTGGCTATTTCTATGACGGCGTGCCTACTGTCAGCAAACCACCGCTGGCTCTCGGTCATGAGATCGCAGGAACAGTTGTTGCCGGTGACGCTGCATGGATAGGAAAAGAAGTTATTATCCCGGCAGTTATGCCATGCAGACAGTGTATACTCTGCAAAACAGGAAGAGGCAACAGGTGCCTTGCACAGAAGATGCCCGGAAACAGCATTGGTGTATACGGCGGATTCGCAAGCCACATACCCGTACCTACAATTGACCTTTGCTTAGTTGCTGATAAAAAAGGATATGCCCTTGAACAGCTTGCAGTTATCGCAGATGCAGTAACTACTCCGTATCAGGCTGCAAAAAGAGCAGATCTCCAGCCTGGAGACAATGTAATCATCATCGGCGCAACAGGCGGCGTAGGCGTATACATGGCCCAGACAGCAAAAGCACTCGGCGCAAAGACCGTTATCGGTGTTGCAAGAAATCCTGAGAAACTGAAAAGAGCCCTTGATTACGGTTGTGATTATGTTATCAGCACATTGGATAAAGACAACAAGACACTTGTCGGCGAATGGAGAAACATTTGTAAAACAAACGGCCTTCCCAACACATTCTGGAAAATTTTTGAGGTAACCGGCGCAAAGGCTGGACAGGAACTCGCCCTTGATCTGCTTTCATTCGTGGGAAAACTGGTACTTGTGGGTTACGGCATGGCGAAGAGCGAATATATGTTCTCAAAGCTTATGGCCTTTGACGCAGAAATTATCGGAACATGGGGTTGTTTACCTGAATATTACCCGATAGTGCTCGATATGGTTCTTTCAAAGAAGATCCTAATCGATCCATTTGTTGACGTAAGAAAAATGAGCACGATTGCAGCAACATTTGATGAGATACACAAAGCTGGATCACCCGCTAAGAGGGTTGTATTAACACCAGATTTTTAATTAAAAAAACAAAATTTTAAGAGGAGGAAAGTATGGCAGGTTTATTAGATTGGATGCCAAGAGAGAACGAAATGAAGGATCACAGCAGACATGGTACACAGTGGTGGGGCACAGAAGCTCCCTGTACCGTATATGAAAAAAGACCGTTAAAAGATCCTAAGGGCAACGTAATACCGGGTCTTTACAATGCATGGATCAGACTCAATAACCCGTCTCAGTTCAATTCCTATACCACAGAGATGGTAAAGGGCGTCATCGCCGGTTTTGAGAATGCTTCCACAGACCGCGAAGTAGTTTCCGTAATTTTTACCGGCACAGGCGCAAACGCCTTCTGTACGGGCGGCAACACAAAAGAATATTCAGAATACTACAGCATGAGACCGGAAGAATACGGCTCATACATGGAACTCTTCAACAATATGGTTGACAGCATCCTTATGTGCAAAAAACCGGTTATCTGCCGCGTAAACGGCATGAGAGTTGCCGGCGGCCAGGAAATCGGCCTTGCATGTGATATCGCTATTTCTTCCGACCTTGCTATCTTCGGTCAGGCTGGTCCGAGACATGGTTCAGCCCCTGTGGGCGGGTCCTCTGACTTCCTCCCCTGGTTCTTAAGCGCTGAAGATGCAATGTGGAGCTGCGTAAGCTGTGAAATGTTTTCAGCATACAAAATGAAAGCAAAAAACCTCATCTCCAAGGCAATCCCTGTCCTGAAAGACGCTGACGGCAAATGGGTAAGGAATCCCCAGGTTATCACCGATGTCTTCGTAAAAGACGGCGAGATTGTATATGGCGAGAACAAGACAGGTCAGGAAGCAAAAGACGCACGGGCATGGGTAGGCGAGCAGATTAAAAACAACGCCTATGATTTTTCACTTCTCGATGCAGAAGTTGACAGAGTTAGCTGGATTTTCGCGAACCTCTTCCCTGGATGCTTGAACAAGTCCATTGACGGTATCAGACAGAAAAAGAAATTCTTCTGGGATCAGATCAAAAACGATCACAGATACTGGCTGGCAACAAACATGATGGGCGAGGCATTCCTTGGTTTCGGCGCATTCAACACCAAGAAGATCACCGGTGCAGATACCATCGATTTCATAAAGAACCGTCAGCTCATTGCAAAGGGCGCGCTTGTCAACGATGCTTTTTTTGCAGAAGTTCTCGGCAAACCGCAGGCGAAGTAATAAGAGAAACAAACCGAAGGGGGGTTTATCCCCCCTTTTTTTATTATTGGTTCACAGTTTACAGTTCATGGTTCACAGCAAAATAAAACCTCTTAAATATCTATGCGGACTATGAATAAATTATGAAGGGAGAATAACCATGGGTTTCAATAGTATTGTTTATGAAAAAAAAGATAAGGTTGCAAAGATAACACTTAATACGCCGCCATCAAACTGGCTTACCATTACCATGATGAAAGAGATCAACGAAGTCCTCGTTGAGGTAAAAAAAGACCAGTCCGTACAGCTTCTCGTTTTCGATCACGCAGGAGAGAAGGCATTCTGTGACGGCGTAGATGTTGCGGACCACACAGAAGATAAAGTAGATGAAATGATTGATGTCTTTCACGGAATGTTCAGACACTTAACAGAGATAGATGCTATCACTGTTGCAGTGGTAAACGGCAGGTCTCTGGGCGGCGGATGCGAACTCTCAAGTTTCTGCGATATCGTCATTGCCTCTGAAAAGGCAAAAATCGGGCAGCCGGAGATTGCGGTAGGCGTGTTCCCGCCTGTTGCTGCCGCGCTTTTCCCGAAGATCATCGGTCTTAAAAAGACATACGAGCTTCTTTTAACAGGCAAAAGTTTATCAGCAAAAGAGGCTGAGGCTGCCGGTCTTGTCAATGTAGTCCTTCCTGTTGAAAATTTTAAAGCTGAAGTAGATAAATATCTTGCCGAATATCTGAACAAGAGCAGACCGGTCAGCATCTGGACAAAACGCGCCATCAAAGCAGGGCTTGGCCTGAATTTCACAGAAGCTCTTAAGGCATCTGAGATTATCTATCTTCATGGCTGCATGAAAACAGAAGACGCCGTTGAAGGTATAGGCGCATTTATGGATAAGAGAAAACCTGTCTGGAAGGATAAATAATTGTATGCTTTACGCGTCAAAAGAAGAAATTGATAACAGAATTTACAAATTAAAAGATTTAATGGAAAAGGCCTCTCTCGACGGGGCCTTTTTCCACTACAAAATTGACTATTATTACCTCTCTGGCACAATGCAGGATTCACTTCTCTTTGTGCCCCTCGATGGGAAACCTGTTTTGTTCGTTAAAAAGGAAATATCAAGGGCACGCAGGGAATCCCCTCTTGAGGACATTGTCCCTATGCGGTCAATAAAAGATATTCTTCCCTACATTAAACCATTAAAAAGAGTCGGAATGCAGCTTGATGTAATTCCTTACAACGATGTAATCAAATTCAAAGACCTCATTGGGCCATGCGACTTAATAAATGTATCACCCCTTACAAAGGAAATAAGAAAGAAAAAGTCGCCCTTTGAAATAAAAATTATGGAACGTGCCGCAGCAATACAAAAGAAGGTCTACGAGCATGTGCCGGAAATACTTAAGGAAGGGATGACTGAAATTGAGCTTGCAGGTCTCCTGGAAGCATATGCAAAAAAACTCGGGCATGAGGGGTTGTTGCGCGTCCGGTCTATGAATTACGAAGCATACACATGGCATGTTATAAGCGGGCGCACAGGAAGCATCGTAAGCCAGTCTGATTCTCCTATGGGCGGGCTGGGGCTTTCACCGGCCTTTCCGGTAGGCGCAAGCATGAAGAAGATTAAAAGAGACGAACCGATTCTCGTCGATTTCGGCATTTGCTATCATGGCTACCAGGTTGACCAGACAAGGATGTATGCTATAGGATCAATGCCTGAGCCCTTCAAGGGGGCTTTTGAGGCTTGCAGGGAAATACACTACCGGGTTCTCGACAAGGTACTGGAGGGAGACATAAGCCGGGATCTTTTCGAATATTCGATAAAACTCGCGGAAAAGCTCGGCTACGGGGATTATTACCTTGGCTATAAACCCTATAAAGTAAGGTTTCTGGCTCACGGAATCGGCATTGAACTCGCAGAATTACCCTTTATTGCAGCAAGCCACACCTATCCGATAGAAGAAGGGGCAGTGTTTGCCATAGAGCCCAAGATGGTTTTTCCCAAAAAAGGCGCCTGCGGCATAGAAAATACGGTCTTGATTGAAAATTCACGCTACAGAGTACTCACGGATAATGACGAATCAATCATGATTTTATGAAAATCCTCTTGTTTATTGCATAACATACATAATATCAACTATTTACAACACCTACAATGTTACTTTCTAACGGATTTCTAACAGAAGCAAATTTCTCCGTCAACAAATCAACCTGTTTCCGGGTAAAATCCGCATCCTCGAAAAGATGTCCATAAGTATCGAATGTGATCTGTATACTGCTATGCCCTAATTGTCTGCTAATGTATTTTGCGTTTTGTCCTGCCTGTATTCTCATGCTGGCATTGCTATGCCTTAGACTATGCACGCTGACATGTCTTAACCCTGCCCTCCTTAAAGCAGAAGCAAAGGCTCCTGATACAAAGTTTGTATGATAGACAACCTTGCCTATCTGTGAAGGAAACACGAGATCAAGATCACTTACAGGACAGGCCATTTTCCATTTTTTCAACTCGTATATCAATGAATCGGGAATGTCAACTTTTCTTATGGCATTTGCTGTTTTTGGAACTGTAAGTTTATCTTTCCATAAAGTATGTTTTACATATATCTGCTTTGAATTCCAGTCAATATTTCCCCATTGTAGAGCCCAAAGCTCACCCGCTCTTACGCCTGTTGTAACACTTGTCAGTATTGCCGTGCTGTAATGCCTGTCAATGTTTGCAATCAATAGATCGATTTCTTGCAACGTAAGGATATCAATTTCAGGCTTGGTATACTTTGGGTTTTTCAGGAAGGTAACAGGATTGCTTTTTAAGTAGCCCCACTGATATGCATGTGTCAAAAGTTCTCTTAATCTTACAATGTGATTTCTTAAAGTTCCTGCTGATACTTTCCCTGTTTGTACTTTGATGTATTTCTGAATAGCTATAGGTGTTATGTCTTGCAATTTGTAATTACCAAGCACCGACACAAGCCGTGTTATCTGCCCTTTATAATTTTCCTTTGTGGACTCTTTCAGGTTTAAGCCGTGGTTATCAAGCCATACTTTAACAAAATCCTTAAATAGTATTTTCGGATATTCTTTATAAGTTCCGGTGTTCAATTCCTGTAACTTTTCAGTCAATACCTTTTCCGCAGCTCTCTTTGTAATGCCGCCCTTAAACCATTTTCTTTTACCCTGAATAGCCAGTACTGCATAATAAGTATTGCCTTTCTTCTGTATGCTGCCTTGCATATCAAACCTCCTTTTTCGTTTTCATTTTCTTAAATTGATCCTGAGAAACATATCTCATTGATACAACCGGAACGCCGTTCTTTGTAATTATCACCTCCTCTTTTTCAGTCTCAATTTCTCTTACAATCTGTGTTGCTTTTGCTTTTAATTCGGTTACTGTTATGAATTTCATATTCACCTCTTTAATTATACTATAGTTAGAATTATAGCTATTAATATGACTATGTCAAGTACAAATTAAATGATTTAATGTAAATTATAATGGTTGTTATCAGCTAATTAAATCAGTAACTTATACATACCTTCTAACGGCTTTCTAACCGTTTACCAGTCCATTTGAGAATTTCATTTCTTGAAAAAAGTAACTTTGTTCCGGCTTTTCTATATGGGAAGTCTGAAAGACCATGTTTTGATTTATCAACCAATTGATACACACTACCTTTTGACATATGCAATAAAATGCTTGCCTGATCCACAGAAAGAAGTTCATCTTGCCGGGGTTCCTGGTAGCTTGACAGCAAAGGCCGGATCATATCAACAACCTTTTCAGCTATGGCCTGAATGTCTTCGGGTTCAAGTGTGGTTCTCATGCCTTTTTTATATCCTCATATTGTCATGAAGGTTATTATATGGGTAGTATCAAATAAATTCATTTATATGCCTTCTAATCGCTGTAAACTTGTGTTTCTGGGATATGGTTTATTAAAATCATGGTTGCCTTTTCCAGCCGTGAAATTAACCTTATCTGGATTGTAAGGATGGTACTTGTAAAGAACGCAATCACTAACCCCGCAATTTGTTGCATCATCAAGGTTGTTGCATGAATAACACATAGCCCGGATTGACTGTTTCATTGATAAAGATTCACCTTTTAAAAATCTCATATAATCTCTTTTGCCGATTGCTGTAAAACCTTCCTTTGATACAAATTCGAGTTCATTACTATCCATGTAGCCTCCCTTTTTATTGTGAAGATAAATCTTTAAACGGCCATGTATTTATCAAACGCTGTTCACGGTTTATGTTTAAATACAATGCTTTCCAGACCTTTAACATTTGTGCTGTAGCTTCCTTTTGAGTATTCAACAATGGGTTTTGTCTTGTCATTTTCGAACGTTCAGACACTTGATACAACCCGTCTTGTCTTATCAGTTTACCGCACTCATCAGCCTGATCCATTGCCTCTAACCCACGAATGAAAAGCGCAATTTGTCCCGGTGTTTTTATTCTGTGCCTAACGTAGTAAACAAACAAATCTTTGGCTTTTTCGCTTAAATATTCCGGTGGTTTTGGCAATCCTTCTTTTTTATCTTCTGTTTTTTCCATATTACCTCCTGTTGTCATTTTTTACTTTTTTTTCAACTCCATCCTTGAAAGTGCGATGTTGCACGTGAAGGAGCCTGTCCGGTTCACACAAATGTTGCCCTGGACTTCTTTGTAGCCCCCTATGCCCCTGTTATAATTAACCATTTAATCATCATTGCTATACCCTGTAACTGTTCATCAATAAGCATGTGCTGTAACCTCCTTCCGGTTTGAAATATTGTTGTGATTTCTGAGGCGCGCGCGTTTTTCTCTCTTTTAAGGCAAACCTGTAAGACATGGAAAAGATAAACCACGGACGCATTTTTACCCCTATGTGTGGCTTTAATACTTCTTCTTCACAAAAGTGAAACGGTATCACGATAAAGCGCGCTTGCATTGGAAAACGTTCCTCAGATAACACTATCAAGCCTTCTATTCATCCTTTGCAATCTTTCATCAACTTCACTTTCGTGAAGACGGTAATTGTCACGTTTTACTATGTCAACTTCGCTTTTGTGAAGCTGCTCACTTCGCTTTTGTGAAGTTGCTTTTGTTTTTTTCCTTTCAATATTCTTCTGGATATAGAAGTCAGGTTTTTGGCTTTTAGGTTTTTCAACCTTCTTGAAATCTGGAGCATCATATTGTCTCCATCGTTCCGAAAGCTTATACACTGAGTAATCCTTTTCTTTCTTCTGGTACGAACCGCCTTGATATACAAGGTCAAGGAAGCCTTTTTCAATGAGTTCTTTCATGTTATTATAAAATTGTGTTGTTTTGACTTCCAGATAGTCTGCTTCATTATATGGAAAAATAAACCCGTCATTGGTGTAAACTTTCTTCTTCTTGCGGCCAACCTTCATGTCCACCCACTTCCTTTTCTGAAGACATCTCATTAAAGTGCGTATTGCGGAAGCTGACAAGCTGTAAAAAGCATTGGATTGAAACATATCTGGTTCTATCCATACTTTGTTCTTCATATAAAATTTATTCTTTCCTGGTGGCGGCACCTGTGGGAAATTACCGGTTGAAGTTCCGTTCATTATTTCCGCTCCGTGTTTCATTTTCTTTATGCTGTCCTTTCATGGATAGCATCTTGCTTTTTAACTCTCTCTGAGCGTTTACCATGTCCAGCACTGCAATAGAAATATTGCTGTTATAAAGTTCCGATAGCTTGTAAAAGGCATCATCTGAATTAAACATGAACACAACGCGCCCGCCCTGGGTTACAAGTTCCGGTGTATTTCCGTGTAGGTGTTGAAATGCTGAAAGGTTCAAATCTAAGATGGGAATTTTTCTTGATTGCATCCGTTTACCTCCTTTTTCGTTTACTGACAATAAGGATATAATAGCAGATTAAAAGTAATACGCAATAACACACTGATATTATAGATAATTTAGGTACACAATAGCGTTATTGTGTAATTTTGGAAGTAGCTTTATATTTGTCTATGTATTTTTGAAGTGATCTTTTTTTGATTGGCTTGAGAAGTTTTAACTGTAACTCATTTTCCGAGTCTAAAATATAGATGTAAATATTTAATACTTCTTTCTTTGTTTGGCTATCAGTTTCTATTTTTAGCTTATACATGTCTTTTTTCTTGTTCTTGCTTTTAGGATTTGTAAAAACACCTTCAGCGTTTACACTGTTGAAATGTCTCCATAATTGATCCAATGTCTTGTATTTTGGATACTTCCTAAATACTCTTTCTATTGCAGCGGAAATATGATTTTCATATATCTCCATTGTCTTGCCCCTGTTTTCCTGTTTCTTCATCTCTGATAAAATAGGATTCATACACCCCGCCCGGAACACATTTACAAGCAATTCAAAGGCCTTTAAAAATATCCCGATTGCTTCGTTATTGAACAACTCCTTTTTCATTGAATTGATAGATTCGAAAGCTCTTAATGCTGATTCAATTTCAGGATTAACCCAAAATGTTTTTCTGTCTTCGCTAAATGTTAATACAGTCGTTGGCAAGCCATAAAGAAGATTTTCATCCCAGTAACCATGGATTATTAAACCTTGCTTATCCAATGTTTTGACAACTTGTTTTAATTTCTCTTGATTTTCAATTACCTTTTTTTCAAATCCGGCTTTTATCAACTGTTCTTTTATTTCGCGCTCAAACAAAAACAAGATATTGCTATGAAAGAGATGATTTGATAACTCACTATCCTTTGTAATATCTATTGTTGCCAAGCAATTGAGGTCTTGTTCTATTAAATATCGGACATGATCCCATTCATCTGAAGTTAATAAATTGACTGTTTCTGGTCGTTGTGATCCCTTTTTCATTTCCCTTAACCCTCCCTTGTGGGTTCCCTGTTTTATTATCAAGGGAAAAGCGGGTAGAGTTCCCGCTCTTGTCGCCTGGCCTGGCTATCCCTTGAAAATCTTATAATACTAAAGCCTAAACATCAATATACACTTCCTTTTTTAACCCTTTCGCATTGCTCTTTATTTTAACCTCTGCTCTGTTCATATTTTGCATTATGCAATCCTCCTATTTGTTTTCATTTCTTCTAACGGATTTTCTAACGGAATGAGATAAAACCCATTAAAAGAGGATAAAATGAGATTGCTATCATTTTACAGAAAATGTTAAATGTACTATGCATATTCATTCCCCTTTTATCCTGTCACGTATGGCGTTGATTTTATGAAAATCCTCTTTTCCACAGGGTGTCTCTACTACCTTCCGATAAGGGATGTTTTTCACCTTGCAGCAGAGGCAGGTTTTGACGGCTGCGATCTGGTAATTGACAACAGGTTTAATAGGGCTGAGTATATTAATACTGTAAAGTCATGTCTTGAAATATTACCTATATGCTCGGTACATGCCCCTTTTGCAAGGATAGATGCCTGGCATACACATAAAAATGCCCTCATGAAGAGCGTTGAAATTGCAAATACATTGGGTGCACAGTTGGTTAATTTCCACCCGCCTTCCTGGTTCTCCCTTGAACTTGCCTTTTTAAAATGGTTTAAAAATACCGATGACTTTCAACGAGAATTCGGCATCGATGGTGTATGTCTGACTATAGAAAACATGCCTCGCGTCGGGAAAAAACTGATGCTTGCTCCTTATATTCTATATAATTACCATGACCTGATAACCTTCGGCATAAAAAAAAATCTGTTTTTCGCCTTTGATACTACCCACATAGCAACATGCAGCGACGACATCATTGTGGCCTTCCTTCAATATTTTAATACAGGAAGGCTCAAGAACATCCATATAAGTGATAGTCAATCCTTTAAAAGCCATCTTTTTCTTGGAAGAGGGGAACTGCCGATTGCAAAATTGCTGAACACTATGACAAGATTGGGTTATGACGGGATGATAACGCTTGAACTCGCTCCTGATGAGTTCCCGAAAACTATGGAGTGGACGAAAAAACTGTTAAAGTATCAGGCGGCCTTTTTAAAATTGCATTTGAAAAAGGATAAAAATGTCTAAAAAAACAGTCTTTGTTTGTGAAGTATGCAGTTATGAAACGTCTAAGTGGATGGGTAAGTGTCCCCGGTGTGCTTCCTGGGATACAATCAAAGAACACAATCTTGACAAAGAAGAATTCCGCATCACGGAAAAACCGGTAACAATTTCTGATGAGGAACTTCCGGAAGAGAGGCTTATTCTTGGTCTTACCGAGATGGACAGGGTTCTTGGCGGTGGCCTTGTGTGCGGATCAGCCATACTCCTCGGGGGCGATCCAGGCATAGGCAAAACCACTGTATGCTTTGCAATAGCATCTCGGATGATTGAACTTGGATATGAAGTATTGTATGTATCAGGCGAAGAATCCTTAAGACAACTATCCTCCAGAAAAAGAAGGCTGAACATAAAAGACCCCTTTTCTATACTTACAACAAACCGGCTTGAAGATATACTGGGGGCATTATCTGAGAAAACATATCGTCTTGTAATCATAGATTCCATTCAATCCGTATATAATTCATTGCTCCCTATGCTTCCCGGGAGCATAGGGCAAATAAAAGATGTCTCTTCAAGATTGATTATGGAGATGAAGAAGAGCGAAACCACCCACATAATCATAGGACACGTAACAAAAGAAGGTGCTATAGCAGGGCCTAAAGTATTGGAACATATGGTTGATACGGTCCTATATTTTGAGGGTGACAAGATGCTGCCCTATAGAATGCTCCGGGCAATAAAAAACAGGTACGGCCCTGTTGATGAAGTAGGGATATTTCAGATGCAAAAAGACGGGCTTGCAAATGTAGACAATCCATCGCAATTTTTTATTTCTGAGAGGGGAGATATCGGTGCCGGCAGTGCGCTCTTTCCTCATATTACCGGTTCGAGACCTATCTTGCTTGAAGTGCAGTCTGTAATACCGAAGACAACATTCTCCATTCCAAAAAGGGTATCTCTCGGTTATGACCCGAACAGGCTATTCATTATCATAGCTGTCATTGAAAAAGCCCTTGGCAAACCATTTTTCGACAGGGATGTCTATGTCAACATAACAGGCGGGCTTAAGGTAAACGAACCGGCTGTGGATCTTGCTGTCGCTGCATCAATCATTTCAAGCTATAAAGACGTAAATGTCGGCGCAGATACGGCATTGTTCGGAGAGGTTGGGCTGACTGGCGAAATAAGGAAAGTCATGAGCATGGATATTCGGTTAAAAGAATGTGAAAGACTGGGGATAAAAAAGGTCTTCTGCCCGAAGGGAGTGGAAAAGGTCAGCGGGATCGAAATCATTCCTTTGAAAAATGTCAAGGAACTTTACAGACACATTACTTAAATCACCACCTACTGAAGCAGGTGGTGATTTGTTTCATAACTTCCTACAGATCTTTCCCTTTTGGTCTTATCGTAAGGACAGGACAGGGTGATTTTCTCACAATCTTCTCAGCAACACTCCCTATCAGAATATGTTCAATACCGCTTCTTCCATGCGTCCCGATTACCACGAGGTCGATGTTTTCTGCTTTTATATAATCTATAATTTCTACAAATACAACACCGGTCTTAATTGCCTTTACCAAAGGCACGTCAAAGCCTTTCATTATCTTTTTAAAGTCTTTTTCTACCTCTTTTTCAATATTTCTTTCAATTAAAACAAGGTTTTCTGGGGTTAGGAAAGATTCGTATGGGGTGAAGTAATTCAGATTAGGTATTATATGTAAAAGATGGATTTCTGCATCATACTTTTTTGCTAAGCTCACGGCATATTTGATAATATCGTTTGTAAATTCAGAAAAATCAACAGGACATACAATTTTTTTAAACATGTCAACCTCCATAATATTTTATAGTTTTTTTATATATGGTATTTTATATTTAGTCAAATACTTTCTGTACCATTTTAAAACTGGCTTGACTAACCGTTAAATTGCTGTTATAGTTAAACATTATAAAGATATCTGATAATGAGATAAGAATGCCCTTTCGCGATAAGAAGGGCATTCTTTACATTTTGGGGCTAAAATGAGCATAAAAAATTTTACTGAGATAAAACATCTTATTGACATTGGTATGGAAAAGGGTTATCTCACTCCCGATGAAATAAACGATTTTTTACCGCAAAATATATTTTCGCCTGAAGATATAGAGGATATATTTGACTTTCTTTCCGAATCCAATATAGACATCGTTGAAACAATAAAAGAGAAAACTGAAACAACTGAAGAAGAAACACAGGAATGGGGAGAAGCAGAAAAATTTCCGTCAGAAAGAACAGATAACATCATATGGGCATATTTAAAAGATATTGGCAGGGTATCCCTCCTTACATCTGATGAAGAATATACAATAGCAAAAAAAATCGAAGAGGGCGAGAAAAAGATAAGAAATCTACTATTTGACCTGTCTCAGTCTGTTCACGAACTACTGGAGATAGGCTCGCAACTCAAAAAAGAGACTATCAGCGTTATCGATGTCATTAAAAATATTGATGAGATAAATTATACAAAAAAAGATGAAGAAAAATATAAGAAAAAGGCTATCTCCTTAATAAATAATGTAAAGAGTTTTTTCGATAAAAAAGAGGAACTAAAAAATAAACTGCCAAAGGCTGATGAGCAGAACAAAAAACAATTAGAAAAAAAACTCAAAACTATTGACGGTAAAATTGAAGAAACTCTGATTAATCTTAAACTGAACAAGAAGATACTTGAAGAGATTATAAGAAAGATCGGAAAACAACAAAAGTTCATGGATGCGAACGAAGCAATGATCGTAAAACTTAAATTGATGGAAATAGGCGAGATAGAAAACGGCTTAAAGATTGTTAAAAACAGGCTTATTCAGGCAAATTTAAGACTTGTTATAAATATTGCAAAAAAGTACCTGAATAGAGGTCTTTCTTTTCTCGACCTTATTCAGGAAGGAAATATGGGCCTCATGAAAGCCGCAGAAAAGTATGACTATCAAAAGGGGTATAAGTTTTCTACATATTCGACATGGTGGATAAGGCAGGCAATCACAAGGGCAATCGCGGATTATGCACGCACAATCAGAGTCCCTGTCCATGTGCTCGAAACAATGAACAAAATTACCAAGGTCACCATATCTCTGTTTCAAGAACTTGGCAGAGAACCGAATCTTGATGAAATTTCCAACAAAGCCGGGCTCCCCTTGGAAAAGGTGAGAAAAATCATGAAGGTTTCTAATGAACCCATATCCATTGAAACTCCTATAGGAGACGATGAATCAAAACTTGGAGATTTCATAGCCGATCCGAAATCGCCTTCGCCTTTTATGGAACTTGTAGGAATCTCTATGAAAGAAGAGATAGATAAAGTTCTGTCAACCCTTACACCAAGAGAAGAAAAGGTAATCAGGATGCGGCTTGGCATAGGGGAAAAAACCGATTATACTCTTGAAGAAGTTGGAGAGGTTTTCGGGTTAACAAGAGAGAGGATCAGACAGATAGAAGCTAAGGCCTTAAGAAAACTGAAACATCCGTCAAGACGGAAACGGCTGGAAAGTTTCCTCGAATAAAACCTTCCAAAGACAAATACAGTTCAATTTCATCAAAAGTTTAACATTCATCAACAGGCGTCTATTCCTCCGAGTACCGTAAAACCTCGACTGCCGACACAAACAATGCCAATACAAGCGGCCTCATAATAAACTCTATGAAACCTAACAATTTTATACCGCGGGTAAAAAACTATTAAAAGTACAATAGCCCACACCACGGCAGATAAAAAGGGCACAACAATTCTATAGCTAAAATAAGCCAGGACAATAACAAGAAAAATTAAAACAATGTCATAGAATTTATTAGTTGTTACGCTTCTTTATCCTTCTCTTTTTCGTATGCTTCCTTTCCGGCTTCTATGGCCGATCCGATAATATTCTTTTCTTTTTCTATGAATTCCTTTCCTTTCTCGATTGCAGAAGCTGCTTTGCCTTTAGTTTGCTCAAGATAATCCTCTGCCCTTTTCTTTGCATCCTCTGCCAGTTCTTTTATCATCTTGCGCGTTTCTTCACCTGCTTTTGGAGCTACCAGCAACGCAATGCCAGCGCCTACCAGTCCTCCCAGGAAAAATGAAAGGAGCATTGAACCAGCGCTAAAATCTTTTCCTTCCTCTGCCATAAAATATTCCTCCTCTTTATTGGTCTTTTGCCTTATTGCTTAAAACATCTTTTAAAATGACTCCTGCAGCAGCCTTTATCCCTGCCTTTAAACCGGATATACAAAAAAACGGGTATGAGACTGCACCATTCACAAACTTACTTACGTGCATTATATCCTTACCTACTTCTCTTACTGATGATGAGAGAGTTCTTACATCTTCTGTAATAGAATTTGCGTTATCAGTCACATTTCTCATGCTCTTAAGGCTCTTTCGCAGCTCTTCAAGTGTTGGATTAAGAGTATCTTCCGTGGTCTTCAAAAATTCCTTTATCGCTTTTACTGCCTCTCTGACCTCAATCAAAACATAAACAAGTGCACAGGCTGCTGCAACAATTGAGAGAGTTATTATACCAAAAAAGATATTGCTCATAATGATTCCCCCATAAATATAATCCTTTTTTTGTTCCTTTTTTAATTATAGCATTATCAGTAAATTTGTTAAGCAAAAAAAGTGCCTGTTATTAATCTTTATGCTTTTTTCCTTAATATGAGCGAGCCCGCTGCACCGACAAAGGACACAAAAGCAGAGAGGATGAATGCATTTGTAAATGTGCCTGATGTATCCTTAATCCATCCTGCAATTGCCGGACCTAATGCCTGCCCGATACCGAAAAAAAGTGTAATAAAACCAAGCCCTGCCGGTGCAAGTCTGCCACCGACCGCATCGCCTGCAGCAGCAGCCATAATAGTAGGAATTGAAAAAGCAGATATACCGAATACAAAAGCAGAGAGGTAAAAACCGGCTTCAACCTTGTAAAAAACAAAAATAAGATATGAAACTCCAAGAGCTATATAGGCAAGCATTGAACCATATCTCCTTCCAAGAACATCAGATATGCCCCCCCACACTACACCGCAAAAAATGCTGAAAACACCCATCACGGCAAATATTGCACCTGATGTTGAGGGTGAAATCCCGATCTCTTTTGTCAGATATGCAACAAAAAATGTTAGGTATATTATATAAGAAAATCCATACATAAAATAGACGCAGCCGAGCTTCCATATCTCAGCTTCTCTAACAATGTCCTTCCATGCAGAAAAAAGTGTAACTTTAGCCCCACCCTTTTGTTCTTCATCGCCTCCATACATGGAAAGCCCCTTTTCTTTCGGGTTGTTTCTTAAAAAAGCATAGCAAACAAAAGCAAGAACAAATACCGCAATTCCCATAAAAAACCAGGCGTATCTCCATCCATCATGATTAAAATGTTTAATAACCGGTGGGATAATCACCCCTGAGAGGAAAAGACCAACCCCTATTCCTCCGGAAACAATACCTGTTGCAAGCCCCCTGTTTTTTGCCGCAAACCAGGCGGCAGGCAATGCCATAATAGGGACGTAACTGCTGCCGTTTCCTGCACCTGCAAATAACCGCATTATAAAAGCAAAAAGGAACGATTCGGAGAAACCAGTCAAAAATAGGGCAATACCTATAATAATAAGGGATACAAAAACCACCTTCCTTACTCCAAAACGGGCTGCAATGAAACCGCCGATTATTGCAAGGGAAAGATAACCTATAAAATTTCCTGTTCCGATAAGACCAATCTGAGTATAATTAAGAGAAAGACCGTCCTTCATAGACGGCAATATGACTGAATACGACATTCTTCCAAATCCATGAGCAAGAATTGTCACAAGGGTTCCTGTAAACGCAATAACCCATGCATAATGTTTTTTATTCATATCCCGGTCCCTCCCTGCTTTTATTTTTGAATTTCGTCATTATTACTGTCAACATATTCATTTGCCCTGTCAACCTTCTTCTCTTAGCTCTATTGCCTCAACCTTAACTCTCGCAAGACCTTTTTTATAAAAACCAAGCTTCTTTGCTGCACCGGAAGAAACATCGATAATCCTATCCACAGATGCCGGATTACGGTCACTGGGAAAAGGCCCCCTATCATTCACTCTCACAATAACTGAGCGGTTGTTCTCCAGATTGGTAACCTTTACATGGGTCGGCAGGGGCAGATACTTATGTGCCGCCGTCAGCCACTCCGGGTTAAATACCTCACCATTGGCTGTCATGCGGCCTCCTTTTTGCCTTGCAGTCTCATAGCCGTACCACGATGCCGTACCTGTTTCTTCGTAAGAAGCAGCTTGCTCAGCAGACATGGGGTAATATTTTCTGCCTTTAACCGTATAAGGCGCATTTTTTACCCGGCCCTTGCGTATAGCCTCTTTAGGCGGCAATCCGTCAATGCTGTCGATATCCTCGTTGACAAGCGCCCAGTCAAGGGGTGCCTTTACCACCGTGAAGGTAAATGCCCCAATATTGTATACTATTTTTGTTGTGCCTGCTGTGAGATTATAGGTACCTTTTACTACGTAATAGGTACCCTTTACAGTTCCTTTTACTACCTTGTATGGGGCTGTAACAGCCCAGCAGCCTTCCAGGATAATGCAGGAAAAGAATATGAGCACAAGAAACATGTAAGATCGACTGCACCTGAAGCCTGATATTTTGTATCTTGAAGTAATCCCGTTCATTATTAGAACATAGAGTATCATATTCATATGTACAATAAAATAATTCCAAACGATATAGCACAAACGATTATTTCATAGAGTGCAATCAGATATTTCAGCCTTTTTCAGAAATATTGTTTATTTTTCTTGAATTAGAGTAAGATATGTCATATTTATTATCTGGCGCATGTTGGAGAATGTAATTCGTAACATAATCGCCGCATAGCGAAAAAAACTATTAAGAAATAAACGGAGAAAAGGGAATGACAAAATCTAAGATGACACTCATCACTTTGGTCATGATAGCACTCCTTTTTACAACAACTACGGCTCATGCGAAAGTATATCTTGATATTTTCGGAAAGAGTTTTAAAAAAATCACAATTGGCATACCACCCTTTAAAGGCGAAACCATAGACAGGTCAAGGATGGATATGAGCGAACTTTTAAATAAAGACCTTGATATGTCCGGGTTTTTTATCGTAGCCCCACAATCTTTGATGGACAAAGAACTTACTGATGAAGGTATTGAAAAACAGGAAATAAAATTCAGCAATTGGAAATCTATCGGCATTGAACTGCTATGTAAAGGGAAAATTCAGAAAATAAACGGTGATCTGGTACTTGAAGCATTTGTTTACGACACGCTTGATGGGGCTTTAATGCTTGCAAAACGCTATAAAACCAAGACAGAGGATTGGAGAAAAATCGTTCACAGGCTGGCAGATGACATTATGCTCGCCATTACCGGTGAAAAAGGCATTATGAGTTCAAAAATCGTTTTTGCCTCTGGAGGCAGAAGCCGGAAAGATATTTATATGGCTGATATAGACGGGTCTAACCTGAAAAGAATGACAAACTACCGGAGCATCACATTATCTCCCTCAATCTCCCCGAACGGCAGGTATCTGGCATATACTTCATACAGGGAAGGTAGGCCCAACCTTTATATCATGGATATTGAGAACAACAGAGAGGTATACACGGACAGGACAGACGGGATGAAGACCGGAACGACATGGGCAGGAAATACAATCTTTGGATACTCCCATACTTTGGGGAGATATTCAAATATATATACCCTTAACGTTGAGAATAAAGACAAGAAAACTGCTCAAAGAAATGATGGTATAGCAACATCACCATCATTTTCACCGGATGGTACAAAAATGGTTTTTGTGTCCGACATGCACGGGTCCCCACAGATTTTTATAAAAGATTTACCTTCCGGTACCCCGAAAAGACTTACATATTCAGGCACCTACAATACTTCACCGGTTTTATCGCCAAAAGGCGACTTGATCGCCTTTGTTGCCAAGTTCGAAGGGGCTTTTGAAATATGCACAATGAATACTGACGGTTCAAACCAGCGTGTTTTAACAGTCGGAGGCATTAACGATTCCCCCCAGTTTTCACCTTGCGGTAGGTATATTATATACTCATCAAACAAAGGCGGAATGTACAATATTTATTTGATGCTGTTTAATGGTGAAAGCAAGAAAATGCTCAAATTTACCGGTGGCGAAGAGACACAACCCAAATTTGCACCGTAAAAATACAGGTCTTGTAGGACATATAAGACCTATCCGTCAACACGAGGAGGAGGATTTACATGAAATACTTAACACTTTTTTTTATTTTTGCAATCTTAATAAGCTATGGATGTGCTCCACAGGCAGTTCAACTGACACCGACAGAACAAAAACAAGTTCAGGCACTCCAGAGAGGTGAAGATACATTAAAGGATCGCGACAAAAAAACAGGTATTACTGAAGAGGAGCTTGCGGCAAGAGATAAAACAAAAGAGTGGTCGCTTAAAGAGATTATAGGGAACTCTCCTCTCAAAGATATTTATTTTGAGTTTGACAGCTCCACGATCAAACCTTACTACTTTCCAAAATTGAATGAGATCGCGAATTGGATGAAAAAATACAGGAACATAAAAATCATTGTTGAAGGTCATTGCGACGAAAGAGGGACTATCGAATATAACCTTGCACTTGGCCAAAAAAGGGCTGAGTCAGTAAAGAATTATCTGGTTAATTTGGGTGTGGACGATGCGAGTATCAAGACAATATCTTTCGGAAAAGAAATTCCCGCTGATTCAGGCCATGAAGAAGATGCATGGTCAAAAAACAGACGGGCAGGCTTTAAAATTGATCAAAAGGGGTAGATAGATTATGAGGACAACAGCCAATACTAAGTGTTCGCGTTTCACGATTAACGGTTCGCGGTTTTTCTTTCACCTTTCACCTTTCACCTTTCACCTTTTGTCTTGCAGCACAATAGTTTTCCTTATCACTCTTTCTCTGTTCGGCTGTGCTTCAACAGACGAAACAACAATGCTGAAGAGCAACATAATTTCAATATCAAATGATCTTAATCAATTCAGGGGTGAAACAAATACTAAATTGTTTGCCATTGCAAAAGAACAGGAAAGCTTAAGAAAACAGCTAATGAGCGTGTCCACATCAGTTGAAAATAAAGATGATAAAAATCGGACAATGCTCGGAAGAATTGAGGAGCTTGACCACCAGCTTCAAACATATTGGAGAGACACAAAGGCAGAGATTAATGCTTTAAGGACCGGAACCGCTAAACAGCCGATTAAAGATCAGCCGACACAAACACCTGTCAAAGAATTTGATCCGAAATATGAAGCAACATATAAAGAAGCATTTGATAAATTCCAGCAAGGCGCTTATGAAGAAGCAGCCGTCAAATTCTCAGATTTTATCAATGTCTATCCTGGAACACCCCTTGTTTCAAATGCATACTACTGGCTGGGAGAAAGCTATCTGGGCCTCAAAAACTATGAGAAAGCAATCATCAACTTTCAGGAAGTAATTGATAAATATCCCAAGAGCGCTAAGGCCTCAAGAGCTCTTCTGTCTCAGGCAGAGGCATTTGCCAGCGTTAAAGATGCAAAGAGTTCTAAAACCATCCTTAAGAAGGTTATAGAACTCTATCCGAAAACAGAAGAAGCCGCTATAGCAGAGAGAAAATTAAGAAACCTCGGCCTCAGGTAATTTTCCCATATCCTCATCAGGCTTTTCAAGGACTGTCATATCGTAGTTTTTGTATCTTGAATAGCCTGTTCCAGCCGGGATAATTCTTCCCATAATCACATTTTCCTTCAGCCCTCTCAGGTAATCCACCCGTCCTTCTATTGCAGCCTGTGTGAGAACTTTTGTGGTATCCTGAAAACTTGCCGCTGAAATAAAACTATCCGTAATAAGGGATGCCTTTGTAATTCCCAGGAATAGCGACTCTGCTTTAGCGGGTTTTCCACCGGCTTCCAAAACCCGTCTGTTTTCTTCTTCAAATACCCACCATTCAACTGGCTCATCAATGATAAAATTTGTATCACCTACATCTCTTATTCTTACCCTTTTAAGCATCTGTCTCACAATAATTTCAATATGCTTGTCGTTTATTTTCACGCCCTGCAACTGATAAACCTCCTGAATCTCATCCACAAGGTAACGTGCAAGCGCTTTGATACCAAGTATACGGAGTACATCATGGGGGCTTACAGGGCCATCCATCAACGGTTCTCCTGCCTTAACATAATCCCCTTCATGGACAACTATATGCTTGCCTCTCGGAATTACATACTTTATCGGTTCACCTCTCTCAGGTTTTACAAATATCTCTCTTTTGCCCTTTGTGGTTTTACCAAAGGCAACAAAACCGTTTACTTCGGCTACTGTTGCATTTTCTTTCGGTCTTCTTGCCTCAAAAAGTTCTGCGACTCTCGGAAGACCACCGGTAATATCCTTTGTCTTCGTCGTTTCTCGTGGTATTTTCGACACAACGTCGCCTGCGTGAACTTCATCCCCTTCGTTTACTATAATATGCGCCCCGATAGGTAAAATATAACGGGCAGGGCTCGTACTGCCGGGTATGCTAATCGTTTTACCCTTATCATCCTTTATAGATATACGTGGCCGCAGATCCTGATCCCTTGGCTCCATTACAACCCTGTAAGAGAGTCCTGACATTTCGTCTTTACTCTCCTGCATTGTCACACCTTCGATAATATCCCCGAATTTGATCCTTCCCGATACTTCCGAAAGAATGGGGATCGTATAAGGATCCCATTCGGCCAGAATCTGGCCTTCCTTAACATGATGTACTTTTTCTTCAGTCAATTTTTCGGCATCATCTGCAGGACCTTCAACGATGGCATATACCAGCCTTGCGCCATATATAACAGCGTATCTTTCTCTTTCCCTGCCTGCTTCATCCACAATGGCAATTTCGCCGTTTCTGTTCATCACAACAGGAACACCTTCCCTGTTATTTACTACCTTCACATTTATTAACTTTACATACCCGTCATTTCTTGCTTCTAAAGTAGACTGTTCTACTCTTCGAGATGCCGCCCCGCCGATGTGAAATGTTCTCATAGTAAGCTGTGTCCCCGGCTCACCGATAGATTGTGCAGCAACGATGCCTACAGCTTCACCGATGCTTACAAGACGTCCGCGCGCAAGATCTCTTCCATAACAAAGTACACATATACCGCGTTTTGACCGGCATGTCAGAGCTGAACGGATCTTTATCTTCTCAAAGCTTGCTTCTTCTATTTTCTTCAGGTGTTCTTCACGAATTTCTTCATTCCTTTTTAGTATAATCTCTCCGTCAGGATCTTTCAAATCTTCAAGCACAACCCTTCCAAGCACCCTCGTATCCAAACGTTCGATTACTTCACCACCTTCTATCAACGAACCTACTTCAATTCCATCAAAAGTGCCGCAGTCATGTTCCGATACCACCACATCCTGTGAAGCATCGACAAGCCTCCTGGTGAGATAACCTGAATTAGCGGTCTTCAGAGCAGTATCAGCCAGACCCTTACGTGCGCCGTGGGTGGATATAAAGTACTGTTGAACGGTTAACCCTTCTCTAAAATTACTTGTAATCGGCGTTTCAATAATCTCGCCGGAAGGTGTTGCCATTAGTCCTCTCATACCGGCAAGCTGTCTGATCTGCTGAGCGTTACCTCTTGCGCCGGAATTTGCCATTATAAAGATGGGGTTCATACTGTTCTGATATTCTACCTTTCCTTCAGGGCTTATAACCTCTTCAGTGCCAAGTTCCCTCATAAGCTCATCAGCAATTCTTTCAGTTACATCTGCCCATATATCTATAACCTTATTATATCGCTCACCGTCAGTAATCAACCCTTCAGCATACTGTTTCTGAACAATACGGACTTCATCATATGCCTTTTCAATAAGCTCCTGCTTATTAGCCGGAACGATCATATCGTCTATTGAGATGGAAATACCACCCATTGTTGCAAAATAAAAACCCAGATCTTTCAGTCTGTCGGAAAGGATTACCGTACCCTTTTCTCCGGCTACCCGGTAACATTTATCAACAAGCTGGGCTATTGTTTTTTTATCCATCACTTTGTTGATCAGCTCAAACATTTCATCCATGATCAACTTTCGCTGATCCTCATTCAGTTCCATCAGGGCATTTTCAATAACATCTCTCAGGATTACCCTGCCGACGGTTGTATCAACAAGCTTTCCTCCGTCCAATCTCACCTTTATTCTTGCGTGTAAATCCATTTCACCGCAATCATAAGCAATATTTACCTCTTCAGGATCGGCAAATATCTTTCCTTCACCTTTTACATATTTTCTTTCAATTGTCAGATAGTAAAGACCAAGGACAATATCCTGTGTGGGAACTATAATGGGCTTCCCGTTTGCAGGTGAAAGTATATTATTCGTTGACATCATGAGTACCCGGGCTTCAGTCTGCGCTTCAATTGAAAGCGGAACATGAACCGCCATCTGGTCTCCGTCAAAATCAGCGTTATATGCTGTACATACAAGGGGATGCAACTGGATCGCTTTTCCGTCAATAAGCTGTGGTTCAAAGGCTTGAATTCCAAGCCGGTGCAATGTTGGAGCCCTGTTTAAGAGTACAGGGTGTTCCTTTATCGCCTCTTCAAGGACATCCCAGACCTCGGGTCTTTCCTTTTCAACAATTTTTTTTGCGTTCTTTATTGTTGTAGCAAACCCTTTCTTTATCAATCTGTTATACACAAAGGGCTTGAAAAGCTCCAGAGCCATGGATTTCGGGAGACCGCACTGGTGGAGCCTCAAATGAGGGCCTACTACGATAACAGACCTGCCGGAATAGTCTACCCTTTTTCCAAGAAGGTTCTGGCGGAATCTTCCCTGTTTACCCCGGAGCATATCACTCAAAGACTTAAGGGGTCTCTTGCTTGCCCCTGTGACAACACGTCCGCGCTTTGAATTATCAAAAAGCGCATCAACTGCCTCTTGAAGCATTCTTTTTTCGTTACGAATAATAATTTCCGGCGCATTCAGCTCCATTAATCTTTTCAGCCTGTTGTTCCTGTTTATCACTCTTCTGTAAAGGTCGTTCAAATCTGAAGTCGCAAACCTCCCACCATCCAGAGGAACAAGAGGTCGAAGCTCCGGTGGAAGCACCGGGACAATATCGAGTATCATCCATTCAGGTTTTACTTTTGAAACCCTGAATGCATCCACTACCTTAAGTCTTCTCGCAAGCTTCTTCTTCTTTGCTTCGCTTGCCGTATCACGCATCTCAATCCTGAGTATCTTTGTAAGCTCCTCGATATCTATCTTCTTTAAGCATTCCCGCATTGCTTCGGCACCTATTCCGCCTACAAATGTATCACCGTATTTTCCCTTTGCCTCTATATATTTCTCTTCATTCATTAATTCACAAAATTCATATGGAGATGAACCGGGTTCAATAACGATATACATCTCGAAATAGAGAACTCTTTCAACTTCCTTTATTGTCAACTCAAGCAAGGTTCCGATCTTACTCGGCATACTCTTCAAGAACCAGATATGCGCAACAGGACAGGCGAGTTTTATATGCCCCATTCTTTCTCTTCTCACCTTTGACTGTATGACTTCTACTCCGCATTTTTCACAAATAATACCCCTGTGCTTCATCCTCTTATATTTTCCACAGATACACTCGTAATCCTTTACAGGACCAAATATCTTTGCGCAGAACAGTCCGTCTTTTTCAGGCTTAAAAGTCCGGTAATTAATCGTTTCAGGCTTTTTCACCTCTCCGCAGGACCATTTTTCAATTATATCCGGGGATGCAAGCGATAACCTGATAGCAGCATATCCCAAAGGATCCTTCTGTTTTTCAAAAACCTTATAGTAATCTTCCAATCCTATACCTCCGTATAAAACAGTTTTGAGTTTTAAATGTTGAATTTTGAATTATTGTCTTAAAAATTCAAAATTAAGAATTAAGAATTCAACACTGCTTTTATTACTCTTCCCTAATAAGGTCTACGTGTATACATAAGCTCTCCAGCTCTTTTACCAACACATTAAAGGATTCCGGGAGATTCGGCTCAAGCACGTCATCACCTTTAACAATTGCTTCGTAAGCCCTTATCCTGCCGTTTACGTCATCAGATTTAATTGTAAGGAATTCCTGCAAAGAATAAGAGGCCCCATATGCCTCGAGGGCCCATACTTCCATTTCTCCGAGACGCTGCCCGCCGAATTGCGCCTTCCCGCCAAGGGGTTGCTGAGTAACAAGAGAATAGGGCCCTATGGAACGGGCATGAATTTTGTCGTCAACAAGATGGTGTAACTTCAAAAAATACATATTGCCTATGGTAACCTTGTGATGAAACATCTCTCCAGTTCTACCGTCGTAAAGCAGGGACTGCCTGTTATCCGATAATCCTGCCATCTCAAACAATTCCCTTATCTCACTTTCGTTCGCACTGTCAAAAACAGGAACAGCCACATTAATTCCATTTCTCATCTTGTCTGCCAACTCTACAATTTCCTCATCGTTCAGCTTCTCAATAAAATTATCAAGCTCCCCATTATTGAAAATCTTTTTCAATTGAGCCTTAATGGCTTTCGGGGAACAGGTATTCTTATAATAGTTGTTGACTAATTCGCCTACCTTCTTGCCGAGTTCTTTGGCAGCCCACCCAAGGTGTACCTCCAATATCTGCCCGGCGTTCATACGGGACGGAACGCCAAGAGGATTCAAAACAAGGTCGATAGGTGTTCCGTCCTCTGTAAAGGGCATATCCTCTTCGGGGAGAATTACGGATACAATCCCTTTGTTGCCATGACGGCCTGATATTTTATCGCCCACAGAAATCTTTCTTTTCATAACTACATATGCTTTGATCGTCTTTATAACGCCGGGAGGCAATTCATCGCCTTTTTTGATCTTGTTGATCTTGTCTTCATAATAAAGTTTAATAATCTCAATCTGATTTTCCTTGCTGTCAAGGATTTTAGATATCTTTGCCTCAAGTACGTCATCGCTAAAATCAATGCCCTGAAGCCTATGAAGGCTATTATAACCTATTTTTCCTACATTAAGGGCTTCGCCTTTTTTGACAATTATCTTCCCCTTATCATCTTTTATGTCAACAGGAGATTTCTTTTCGATCAATTCTTTTTCCAGTTTTTCCCTTGTACTCTCCAGTATAATTTTTATCTGTTCTTCCTGATCCTTTAAAATATTTGATATCTCCATATCTTCTATGAACCTGCTCCGGTCGTCTTTATCAACGCCCCTGCGAGAAAGTACCTTTACATCAATGACTATGCCTTCAATGCCATGCGGTACCCGAAGCGATGTATCTTTCACATCGCCTGCTTTTTCACCGAATATGGCACGCAGAAGTTTTTCTTCCGGCGTAAGCTGGGTTTCCCCCTTCGGAGTAACCTTACCTACAAGGATATCTCCCGGCTTTACCGTTGCACCAACCCTTATAATGCCGCTCTCGTCAAGGTCTTTAAGCGCTTCATCGCCTATGCTCGGTATATCTCTCGTAATTTCTTCCTTGCCGAGTTTTGTATCCCTTACAACACACTCCAGCTCTTCAACATGGATAGAGGTAAATAAATCTTCTTTAACAAGCCGCTCATTCACAAGCACCGAGTCTTCATAATTATATCCCCTCCACGGCATGAACGCTACCAGCACATTCTTGCCGAGGGCAAGTTCTCCTCTGTCTGTAGAGGGACCATCTGCAAGCACATCTCCCTTGTTTACATAGTCGCCTTCATTCACAATTGCTCTCTGATTTATGCAGGTGTCCTGGTTTGATCTCCTGAATTTCAGAAGATTGTACACATCTATCTTAACTGCCAGTTCTTCATTTTTATCTTTTTCCTCATACTGGACTATAATCCTGTTTGCATCTACGCTTTTTACAATACCGGCAGATTTTGCTGTTATTGTTACTCTCGAATCTCTGCCGACAACCTTTTCCATACCGGTCCCTATAATCGGGGCCTCTGTAATAACCAACGGCACTGCCTGCCGCTGCATGTTTGATCCCATAAGCGCACGGTTTGCATCATCATGCTCCAGGAAGGGGATCAGTGACGCGGAAACACTTACAAGCTGTTTCGGGGACACGTCCATAAAATTTACTTCTTCCGGATTTACCAGATAGAAACCGCCGCCTTTCTGAGCAGTTATTAGGTCTGCGGTAAATTTCCCATCCTTATCAATTGGTGCATTTGCCTGCGCAACATAGTACGGCTCTTCTTCAAGCGCACTCAGATATTTAACTTTATTTGTTACCCTGCCATTGACCACTTCCCTGTATGGCGTCTCTATAAATCCAAAAGCGTTAACCTTTGCATATGTGGAAAGTGAGGCTATCAAACCGATATTCGGGCCTTCAGGCGTCTCAACAGGACATATTCTTCCGTAATGTGTAGGGTGAACATCCCTGACCTCAAATCCAGCACGTTCACGAGTCAAGCCTCCAGGTCCAAGGGCGCTCAATCTACGTTTGTGCGTAATCTCGCTTAGTGGATTTGTTTGATCCATAAACTGGGAAAGCTGACTGCTTGAAAAGAAGTCTTTTACGGCGCTGGCAACAGGTTTTGGATTTACCAGATCATGGGGCATCAATGTCTCCATCTCCGGAAATGTAAGCCTCTCCTTAATCGCCCTTTCCATACGCACAAGTCCCATTCTGAACTGATTTTCAAGGAGCTCGCCCACTGTTCTTACCCTTCTGTTTCCAAGATGGTCTATATCATCTCCTGGGCCTCTGGCATCTTTAAGTCTGAGCAAATGCCCCACAACCTCAAGTATATCTTCCTTTCTTAAAACTGTTTCTTCCAGAGGTATGTCAAGGTTAAGCCTGTGATTGATTTTCAGTCTGCCCACTCTTGAAAGGTCATATCTTTCGGGACTGAAAAACATATTATGGATAAGGGCTTCAGCAAATTCTGTGGTAGGGGGGTCTCCCGGCCTGAGCTTCCTGTAAATTCCAAGAAGTGCGTCATCCTTGGTGTTTACACCATCCTCACGCAATGTTTTACTTAAGGAGGCGCTTACATTCAGATTATCAATAAAAAGGATATCAAAACTATTAACCTTTTTGCTTATTATCTTTTCAATATCATCGCTTGTAATTTCTCTATTTATCGGGATTAAAATCTCTTTTGTTTTAGGGTCTATAACATTTTCCGATGTAGTTTTGCCGATTATATCACCTTCTTCAACCGGTATTTCGTTTATATTGGCAGACTCCATCTTTTTAACAACCGCTTTAGTAAATTTTTTATGTTTTTTTACAATAATTTCTTTTGTCTCTTCATTAATAATATCAGAAGGCGCTTTCTGCCCTATAAGAAGGGCAAGCGGCGTTTGTTTATACAGTTTTTCGTTTTTTATAATTACCGTTTCTTTATCATAATAGTAATCAAGTATCTCTTTTTCACCATATCCAAGGGCTTTTAAAAACAGTGTAACATACATCTTTTTCTTCTTATCTATTCTCACATAAACGAGTTCCTTGTGGTCAAACTCAAAGTCCAACCAGGAGCCTCTGTATGGGATTATCCGCGCGCTGTATGAAAGGCTTCCTCCCAGGGTTGACTTTGCCTGATCGCAATCAAAATAAACACCGGGTGATCTGTGCAACTGACTGACAACAACTCTTTCCGTTCCATTTATAATAAATGTTCCTCTTTGGGTCATAAGAGGGATTTCACCGAAATACACATCCTGTTCCTTAACTGCCCGTATATCCCGGATTTTAGTATCAGGATCAACATTCCATACTACAAGACGTATAGCAACTCTCATGGGCGCAGCAAATGTTACACTACGAAAGATGCATTCCTCTTCGGAATTCTTCGGTTCGCCCATTTCGTACTTTACAAATTCGAGCGTTGTAGTCTCATGTGAGTCTTTTATGGGAAACACGCTGTTAAAAACAGCCTGTAGTCCCGTATTTTCTCTTTTATCCGGCCGAACATCCATTTGTAAAAAAATCTCATAGGAATCAAGCTGAGTTTCAATCAAGTTGGGAATATCGAGAACTTCTTTTATCTTACCGTAGTTCTTCCTGAATATCCTATTATGGAAAGTTTCCCTCATATTTTCGTTCACTCCTTGTTTTTTAACGTAGAGCCAGAAGCAAAAAAGTTGAATATTCAGCTCTTTTGCTTCTGGCTCTACGCTCTATGCTAACAATATTACTCTACTTTTACCTGTGCGCTTACTTCTTCAAGCTGTTTCTTGATATTTGCAGCTTCATCCTTTGAAACACCTTCTTTAACCGGTTTTGGCACACCTTCTACAAGGTCTTTTGCTTCTTTAAGGCCAAGGCTTGTAATAGCTCGTACAACTTTTATTACCTGTATCTTCTTCTCTGCTTCATATCCTGTAAGGACAACGTTAAACTCTGTCTGTTCTTCTACCGGTTCTGCAGCAGCAGCCTGAGCTCCGCCTGCCGGGGCAGCCGCCATCATCGGCATTGCTGCTGAAACTCCAAACTTCTCTTCCAGTACCTTTATGAAATCAGAGAGTTCAAGTATTGTCATATTTTCAATAAACTGTACAACATCTTCTTTTGTAACGCTCATTTAATACCTCCTTCAGGCCAGTTCTTTTTTGGTTTTAATTGCATTCAGTGTTATCATAAGCTTACTCAAATTACCGGAAAGCACATATACGAACCTCTGGGGCGTACCTTGCAGTAAACCCATTAATTTCGCTATCAGCACTTCTCTCGATGGCAGAGTAGCAAGTTTCAGAATATCTTCCGGCGTTATTACCTGTTCTCCCAGAAAACCTGCTTTCAACTTCAACTGGGGCATTTCTTTCAAGAAACCTACTATTGTTTTCGCCGCACTCACCGGGTCCTTATAAATACAGACAATTGCATTCGGACCTGAGAATTTGTCTTTCAGGGCTTGTGCTCTTGTCCCCTCAGATGCAATATTCAAAAGCGTGTTTTTTACAACATTAAATTCAACGCCAACGTTTCTCAGCTCTTTTCGGAGCTTTGTCATCTGGGAAACTTTTAAGCCGCTGTATTCCGCAATAAACATGGAATTCATCCGGTTGAGTTTAGTCCCTAATTCCTCAACTACCTTTTGTTTTTTTGTTCTTTCCAATGGTTTTCATCCCTCCTTTCATAAAATATATGGAAAGTCAGGGAGACAAATAAATGAAGTCTCAGCAGGCCGTAATCGTTTAACATATTTGCACCTACTTTCTCTGACTCTTTCCCTATTTAGTCAAGTTCCTCACATGGGCAGGATCTATTTTTATACCTGGGCTCATTGTTGTGCAAACGGCCAACCCCTTAAAGTAAGCTCCTTTGCTTGAAGGTGGTTTTAATCTGATAACAGCTTCGATGATTGAATTAATATTTTCTATTATCTTCTCTTTTCCAAAACCAATTTTACCAACCGGAACGTGGAGATTCCCTGCTTTATCTACTCTGAATTCCACCCTTCCTGCTTTCATTTCTTTTATGGTCTTAGCTATATCAAAAGTCACTGTTCCTACTTTCGGATTGGGCATAAGCCCTCTCGGACCAAGTATCTTCCCAAGCTTACTAACTGCTCCCATCATATCTGGGGTAGCAACAGCCTTATCAAAATCCAGCCATCCCTTTTGAATCTTTTCAATCAAATCTTCTGAACCGACATAATCTGCTCCGGCTTCCTCTGCTTCCTTCTCCTTTTGACCCTTTGCAAAAACAACAATCTTCACATCTTTTCCAAGGCCATTAGGGAGCGCAACACTCCCTCTGACCATCTGGTCGGCATGCCTGGGATCAACACCGAGCCGGCAAGCCAATTCAACAGTCTCGTCAAATTTTGCAAAAGAAATCTGTGGAAGCAATTCAAGGGCTTCATCCATATCATATTTCTTTTCCCTATCTATTTTCTCCCGTGCCTCTGAATATTTTTTCCCTAATCTTGCCATGTACGTTACTCCTTTTATTTCAGGCTAAGGGCATTGGGCTAACGGCAAAGGGCTTAATCCTTCAGCCTTTTGCCGTTAGCCTTTCACCTGCTTTGTTATCCTTCCACAACCTCTATTCCCATACTTCTCGTACTGCCTTCAATGATCCTTATTGCGCCTTCAATATCCTTTGCATTCAAATCCTGCATTTTCAACTGGGCAATCTCTTTTATCTGTGACTTTGCTATGCTTCCAGCCGTTTCTTTCTTTGGATTATGGGCTCCTTTAGCCAATTTAGCCGCCCTTTTTATAAGAAAAGTGGCAGGGGGGGTTTTTGTAATAAAGCTAAAAGTCCTGTCAGAAAAAATAGTTATCGATGCCGGGATAATAGTTCCTTCCTGGGATTTTGTTCTTTCATTGAATGCCTTACAGAATTCCATTATATTGACACCATGCTGACCAAGGGCCGGTCCGACAGGGGGTGACGGGGTCGCCTGACCTGCCTGTAACTGTAACTTCACCATAGCCACAACTTTTTTTGCCATCTCACAGCTCCTTTATATTTTCTCTATCTGAATAAAATCCAATTCAACCGGAGTTGTTCTCCCGAAAATATTGAGGAGCACTTTCACTTTGCCTTTTTCAGGTTTTATCTCCTCTACACTGCCTGTAAAGTTTGTAAAAGGTCCTTCCGTTACTTTAACGCCATCGCCTTTTTCAAATCTGATTTTCGGTTTAATTTTACCCTTGCCCTCCTGAATGGCACTAAGGATTTCGTTCACCTCGTTTTCAGGTAAAGGGGGTGGGTTCATCTTATCATATCCAACAAAACCGGTTACTTTTGGTGTATTTCTAACAAGATACCATGTATCATTATTCATTACCATATTAACAATAATATAGCCGGGGAAAACAGTCCTTTGAGACTTTTTTACCTGTCCTTTGATTCTCTCCATAATAATCTCTGACGGTACAATAATCTCACCAAAATACGACTCCATTTTACCGGTTCGTATATTTTCTTCCAGGCCTTCTCTTACTTTCTGTTCATAACCAGAATATGTGTGTACAACGTACCACTTTTTTTCCATCATCTCTTCCATCATTTTATCCTGATTATCCACGCAACAACACCTGTATAATCTTTGCCAGTCCTACATCGACAATACCAAGAAATATGGCCGCAATTGCAACTGTTATCAGGACTACATAAGTCCCTTTTACAGCATCCTTTTTTGACGGCCATGTAACCCTTTTAGCTTCCATATAAACTTCTCTGAAGTAATCCTTGATACCATCCAGTTTAGCTTTGAGATCCATAAAATCTCCATAGTTTACAGGCCAGGAGGGATTCGAACCCCCAACACCCGGATTTGGAGTCCGGTGCTCTATCCGTTAGAGCTACTGGCCTTCTTATTTTGTCTCTCTGTGTGATGTATGTTTCTTACAAGATTTGCAATATTTTTTCATTTCAAGCTTATCGGGCGTTTTTTGCTTATTTCTTGTTGTTGTATAATTTCTGTTCTTACATTCCGAACATGCAAGTATTACAAGTTGCCTCATCTTTTTCCCCTCTACTCTATAATCTCAGTGACAACGCCAGCTCCAACAGTCTTTCCACCTTCCCTGATAGCAAAACGGAGTTCCTTCTCAAGGGCAATGG
>Ga0074195_1000497_pt1 | contig 75690 bp, 69 predicted proteins | sample EPASupsiteHSE623_FD_64525 | JGI IMG/M metagenome (GOLD analysis project Ga0074195, IMG submission 64525) | Bioremediated contaminated groundwater from EPA Superfund site, New Mexico - Sample HSE6-23 | ecosystem: Environmental > Aquatic > Deep subsurface > Groundwater > Contaminated ...
GAGGTGAAAAAAATAAATAGAAAAAAAATTAAAATTAAAGTGGTAATGGCGAGCCGTCAAAAAGAGGCGAAGCATTTTTTTGTAGGAGAAAGGGATTGCCCCCGCCTCGGGCGGGGCCCCGCTTGAAAGCGGTGGCTTCACTTCGCTCCTCGCAAAGACATTCTTTAAAATATTATAAGGATTACGTATTTCCATACTTCTTCTTTAATTCCTCCCTGAAAATTCCAGCTTCATTCCAGGGAATAGTTTTGTCCTTAAATCTCATTACTTCTTCCGCCCCTTTTCCAGTAGCTACGACAATGTCACCTGGTTTAGCTTCATTTATGGCAGCACGAATTGCTTCTCTTCTATCCGAAATTTTAATGAAAATTTTATTTCCGTCTTTTTCCAATGAGTCTAGATAAGACTCTCTTAATCCGCCTTCGTGAAAACCTTTTTTAAGATCAGAGAAAATTTGTTCTGGGTCCTCAGAGAAAGGATCTTCATTAGTCAAAAAGACTACATCAGAATGTCTTGCTACTATCTTTGCCATTCCCGGTCTTTTTCCTCTATCTCTGTTTCCGCAAGCACCAAACACGGCTAAAACTCGTCGCGGACGCATCGCTTTAATTGTTCCATATAAAGTTTGAAGCGCTGCTTCAGTAACCGCATAATCCACCACTGCCTGAAATGGCTGTCCTTCATCAACCCTTTCAAACCGGCCCGGTATTATTTCTACTTCTGACAACTCTCTAGCGACTCTATCAACTGCAATGTTTTGTGATACTCCAACAGCAAGAGCGCATAAAGCATTTCTCACATTAAAACTCCCGGGCAATTTTAACCTGATCAAAGAATTTCTGCCTTTAACCATCACGACTGCGGTTGTTTTATCGGGCATTATTCTGGCCGAATACAAATACACTGGTTCGGTTCTGGGTGGGGTTGGTTTGGTAGGATCAAGAAGTGTTACCCCGTAACGAAAGTCAGCATTTTCTGAAAGAAAATCTCTAGTTTTGGGATCATCCAAAGAAGCAATGATAATTTTGGGAACATATTTTCTGTTGATGTATTTTGACGCCCGCTGGGATACAGCTTTAAATAATCTTTTTTTAGCAAAGGCATAATCGTCTAGAGTATGATGATAGTCCAAATGATCTCGATAAAGATTGGTAATAACTGCGACATCAAAATCCACTCCCCAAAACCGGCACTGGTCCAAAGCATGAGAAGAAACTTCAATAACCGCATAATGGCATCCTGCCTTCACCATTCGAGCCAACAATTTTTGAATAGTCCAAGGTCCTAATGATGTAAGGCCGCTCTTATTTTTTTCAACTTTTGTTCCTATTTGAATACGAATTGAAGAGGCTACGCCTACCTTATATCCAGCCGACTGAAGGCCAACTGCGGTTAAGTGGATCGTTGTTGTTTTGCCCGTAGTACCGGTAATTCCAATGACTTTTATTCGTCTTGAAGGAAAACCAAAAACAAAAGCAGACAAGAAACCCTGAACCATTTTATATGGTCTTCTGGCAGCTCTTATGAACGGGTATGTTGTAATTTTGTAAGGCAACATAACGCTAAAAAAGAATAGCATAAAGCAAAACTATTGAAATCTCAATAAATAAGGCCTCTTGTTCCTTTTCCTAACGCAACAAATTCTTCATTCCCTGAGCCAAATTGTAGAATTGGTATCTTACTTTATCGTTAACAGTGTCAGCTGCTCCAACATAGTGCAATTCCTTCCCGCCAAAACCTTTTTTAAATCTTGTTATTCCAAACCACGAATGATTGGTATCTTCATTGGGCGCAATCCCAAAAAAATCATAGCCTAGAGATCCTTCCCTTTTGGCCATTTCTATTGCTTCCCAATGAAGCAAGTATGGAGCCATAACGTGCGCCTTCGCTTTTGTGGAAGCTCCATGCGCATAAGTAAATATATTTCCGTATCTAATAAATATCCCCGCCGCCAAAGGCTTGCCTTTATATTCAGCAACCAAAACTTTTAGCATTCCTTTTTCGCCTAAAGTTTTAATCATTATTTGGTAATAAGAAGCCGGGTGATAATGAAAATCGCCTTTCGCTTCCACTTCTCGAGCAAGATCCATAAAAATTTTGAATCCCTCATCGTTGGTTTTTTCCTTTACCTCGACTCCATGTCTCATGGCCACACGAATGTTATAGCGCGTTTTTGAATGCATCTCTTTTAAAATATCATCATTAGTTTTTGATAAATCCAAGACCAAAGTATCTTTGGGCTGAATTCCTTTTTTTAAAGAGATAAATTTCGATTTTCCCAACACTGATTTTGGCAATTGCCTTTCTTCGAGATGAGGTTCGATTCGAATATGGACCGGGTTCTGATTTTTCTGAAAAAATTCCCTGCCTGACATTAGTGAAAAAATTTTCTCAAAAGATTCTTGCGACAAATTTTCTCTGAATACCGGCCCCCAAGGAGCATAAAAATATTTTTGACCCAGCGGCAAATGTCTTTCCACAAAAAGTGCAGCTGCCAAAATACCGCCGCATTCTTGAACAAAATATCTCTTTATGTGAAAACCTGCAGTTTTTTGGAATTCTCCCCACACCCATGACTGAAGAAAAGATCCGTTGTTCGATGATAAGACAAATGAATCCCAAGCTTCACGATCAGCTTCCTGAACTTCATAAATTATCGTCCGAATGTTCATCTTTCTGCCTTGCTTCCAATTACTTTCAAAGCCATCCTGATTCCTTCTTCGGCGTTTTTAATTTCCGATGGTAATTGCCGGACAACTTCCCTTGCCGCAATAGGAGAATAACCAAGACTAGTAAGAGCAGCGATGACATCCCCATGAACAGTAGCACCTTGACCTGAAATTTCCGGATGTTGCTTTTCCAGTTTTGTTTTCAACTCCACAATAATTCTTTCTGCAATTTTTTTACCGATCCCAGAAACTTTCGTCAACAAAGTCATATCGCCACTTGTTATGGCCCTTATTAAAGTGTCTATTGTCGCAACCGACATAACATTTAACCCGCTTTTGGGGCCTATGCCAGGAGCTTGTAAAAGCAGTTTAAAGAAAGCCAACTCTCTTTGAGTTTTAAAACCATAAAGAGACATCTCGTCTTCTCGCACGTGGAGATAAGTATAAATAGTCATTTCATTCTCAGGATTAATTTCTGTTAACAGGGTCGGCAAGACAAAAACCTGATATCCCACTCCATTTACATTTAGCAAAATAGAGTCTGTAAAAATGTGGTCAACTGTCCCCGTAAGTGAGGCTATCATGCTTTTAGAGTAGCAGGAGAAAGTTTCACATACTAGAGGTTTTTGATTGACAAAGTTTCAGTATTATTTTTCTTTTTTATGAATTTCCTGAAGACCTTTCTTGCCCAAAGCATTGTCTTAGAAGAAAGAAAACGATTAAGTTTTATTTGCATTTTATCTTTAGGAGAAATCCAGCTACCAGTCCAATAATGAATAGAGTACGTACGATCCGTAATGCAGGATGGATAATATTTTTCATCAAATTTCCAGGGATAAAAATAATCAGAAGGATAAATTGTCGCACCTCCCTTTTGTTGTAATTTAGTGGTCGCAAGATCAAAGCCCTCATTTTGCAATACCTTGCTCATCGACAAACCACTACTGGCTGTTTTTTCTGACCCGTCGTAAGAAGTTGTTAAATCAATTATTGCTTTCCTTAAGATTTCATTACCAACCTCTGCTCCCATAACTCCAGTTGCAACCCTATAAGGATATTCGATGCCAAGAAAAAATTTTCCATCAAGTAAATCATCAAACCTTTTAAATACCTCCACATCGACATCCAAATATATGCCTCCTTCATTCAGAAGCGCATACAATCTCACATAGTTTGAAACCTTCGACCAAATTTTATGATTATAGGCATTATGAGCATAAGGGGAGTCAGGCAAATTTGACTCGTTCCAAAGCTTCAGTTCATAGTCGGGCATGATTTTTTTCCAGCTACTAAGACAGGTTTGTATCTGTCGAGAATAGTTTCCATGCCCGTACCAGCAATAATGTATTTTTTTAGGTATCATTTTTTAAATAATAATTTCATTACCAATATTCAATCAAACATGTTTTAAAACAAAAAAACAAACATATTGAGTTTATTTGATTTTGACTGCAAAATAAGGAATATAACCCCATCCCTAACAAACACAACATGAAAAAGATATTTCTATTCATAATTCTGGGCTTATTAGCAGCGGGAGTTGTTTCCGCGCAAACGGTAAGTGTTCCAGAATCTCAAGTCGGTGACATCACTAAAGATGTCAAAATGTTGCCTAACGTAATAGTGAAAGATCTAAAGATCTCTCCGGCAGAAAACAACAAGGTCACAGGCACATTTGTAATGCAGAATGATTCTTCTGATCTATTAGGAGATTTGCAGTACAACATCTGGCTCATGGATCCGATGCCGGAACTTAAGGAAAACGAGATCGTTCAAGATACCTCCAACGTCTATGATCGTTTCCTTTCAACGGAGAAGATTTCTCTTTCTCCCAAGGAAAGCAGGACAATAGATTTTTCGTATGAATTTCCTTCGGTGCCTGCAAAAGAATACAGATTGAGGGTCAGAGCGATAACCTCAAAGGGAATGGGAATGGGTTGGGATGAAAAGAATTTCAATGTGGCTGGCGCAACCAATGTTGGTTTTGCCACAATCTTTTCTTCTGAAGTACTTCCGGAAAACGCCAAAGAAGCAGCAACTCCTCTTTCAGGAGTTAATGTTGATCCTAGTTCAAAGGTCACTCTTAAGTATGTAGTCAACAACAGCACCAATGTTGATCTTTCAGTAACTCCAGTTTTGGATATTTATAATTTTGATTTGAGAGGTGAAAAAGTTGATACAGTTAATGGCGACAAATTGACAATCAAGGGGGGAGAAAAAGGAATAAAGGAGATAACATTCAAAGTTCCAAAAGCTTCAACTGCTTATTTCTTAAATCTTTGGTTTAAAGATGATTCTGGAAAGAGAGTTTCAAGTTTCGCGGAATTCAGAGTAGTGGTTAAGGGAGAATCTGGGAGAATTGTTTTTGCACGCTTTGATGAGTTGAACTTGAACATGGCTAGAATTGAGGTTCAAGCGGTGGGACCAGCAGACCGAGAATCTTCGGTTCAGGCCAAGATAACAACCGTATTATTTGATGGAGACAAAGAGATTGGAAAGAAAGAAAGCAGCATCATGAATTTTGATAATAGCGGCGCTATCACTGGTTATATAGAATTCCCGCTAACTCAGGCACTTGCTAATCCATATGTGAAACTGACTTTGGAAACGGTAACCGGCAAAGTATTAGATACTTATGAATTGGGAGTTAAGGGCTTAACACCAAGCAAGACGGCTGATGTTCCTGCGGATGTTAAAGTTATTTCTAATACCCTTCCGGGAAAGAATTCCCCGATCAGAATTGCTATTGCTGTCATTGTTTGTCTTCTGGCATTAGCCGTTGTTATTTATTTGCCATTCAGATCAAAACTTCCGATAAAGTTCTTCGGAGTTTTGTTGATCTTGGCAATCTTTGGAGCAACAATTTTCAGTTTGAATAAAGGAGCATGGGCAGCGAATCCAACTCCAAGTTTTGGACAAGCGCAAGTATATTATACGGACGGGGCTGTTTGGGCTTATGTGAACAAACCGATTCATGAGGGTTACGAACCGGACAAAACAAATATTGCTTTCAATATGGACATTTTCATGATCCATTGTCTTAATGCTGGAGAAGCTGATGAATTTTGGATACACGAAACAAAAGCCGGCGGAAAACATGGAGACAGCACCTACCTAAACAACAATAGCAACCTGGTTCAACTAGCTTACAGGGATAAGTTGCACAATTATGGCAGAGGGAGCTGCGGCGGCACAAATCTGCACCTACCGGGACATCCTCAAGAGTTGTGTCCCCCTGCTTACGGAATTGCCGGAAGACTCTCTTCGAAAACTGCCTCATCAGTCACTGCTACAACTTTAAGAATTTTCTTACAGAAATACAGTTGGACATCAGGCCACGATCCAAGAGGTGCTTTTAAGGCATATATATTTTCCAACTTCACACCTCCGCCAGCTCCAACTGTAAGTATGAGCGCTAATGGAGTTAATACGACTTCTACTAATCCGCTAGTCATTAACCCCACTGGCTCTACTTCTACTGTTTCGCTTTCTTGGACAACTACAAACACACAAGGAACCAGCCCCTGCGCGGCTACCAGCATTCCTCAAACAACATTTAAAGGCCAAAGAGGAACTACCGGGTCAGAAAATGTCACTTTAAGTCCATCCACAAATTACCAATTTAACCTTGTTTGTTCAGGAGAAGCGTCGCAAACCGCTACCGGTCATGCCTATGTAAATGTGAGCGCCATTCAACAACCAAATGTTTCTCTTACAGTAAATGGGGTTGATGCAAGTTCCACTAGCCCTCTTTCTATAACGCCAAGCGCAGGAGGAACCTCAATGACTCTTGGTTGGACGTCTCAAAATACTTCGGGTACAACTCCATGCACTTTGACTAGTACTCCAATATTGACTTCCCTTGCTGGTTCCAAGGGAAGCTCGGGTACACTTTCAGTCAACGTGGATCCTTCGACAAATTACAGAGTTGACATATCTTGCGTTGGACAGCCCGGAACAACACCTGGAACAGATTCAGCATTTGTAAATATTGAAGATCTGCCCCTTGCCCCACTTCAATGTTCTACTTTAAATCCCGTCGTAAACTCTGGTGAAACAGCAGCGCTAACTGCCATTGGTGGAAAAAGTCCCTATTCTTGGACTATCCCTTCTGGTTCTGGAGTCTTAAATTACTCAGCCCCAGGTACGTCCGCTTTCTTCAAGCCAGACAATACAAGTGGTTCCACAACGATAACACTTAAGGATTCCAATAACAGCCAAGCCACTTGCAGTGTGTCAGTTAATAACACAACTTCGATACCAGGCACAAAATACACAGAACAATAAGGTTAAATTAACAATTAAAAACACATTGAAGTTCAATCAGTGTGTTTTTAATTTAATTAGATTTTAATGGAATATTTATGTTAAAATAAACGTTATTAACCCCATCCCTAACAAACACAACATGAAAAAGATATTTCTATTCATAATTCTGGGCTTATTAGCAGCGGGAGTTGTTTCCGCGCAAACGGTAAGTGTTCCAGAATCTCAAGTCGGTGACATCACTAAAGATGTCAAAATGTTGCCTAACGTAATAGTGAAAGATCTAAAGATCTCTCCGGCAGAAAACAACAAGGTCACAGGCACATTTGTAATGCAGAATGATTCTTCTGATCTATTAGGAGATTTGCAGTACAACATCTGGCTCATGGATCCGATGCCGGAACTTAAGGAAAACGAGATCGTTCAAGATACCTCCAACGTCTATGATCGTTTCCTTTCAACGGAGAAGATTTCTCTTTCTCCCAAGGAAAGCAGGACAATAGATTTTTCGTATGAATTTCCTTCGGTGCCTGCAAAAGAATACAGATTGAGGGTCAGAGCGATAACCTCAAAGGGAATGGGAATGGGTTGGGATGAAAAGAATTTCAATGTGGCTGGCGCAACCAATGTTGGTTTTGCCACAATCTTTTCTTCTGAAGTACTTCCGGAAAACGCCAAAGAAGCAGCAACTCCTCTTTCAGGAGTTAATGTTGATCCTAGTTCAAAGGTCACTCTTAAGTATGTAGTCAACAACAGCACCAATGTTGATCTTTCAGTAACTCCAGTTTTGGATATTTATAATTTTGATTTGAGAGGTGAAAAAGTTGATACAGTTAATGGCGACAAATTGACAATCAAGGGGGGAGAAAAAGGAATAAAGGAGATAACATTCAAAGTTCCAAAAGCTTCAACTGCTTATTTCTTAAATCTTTGGTTTAAAGATGATTCTGGAAAGAGAGTTTCAAGTTTCGCGGAATTCAGAGTAGTGGTTAAGGGAGAATCTGGGAGAATTGTTTTTGCACGCTTTGATGAGTTGAACTTGAACATGGCTAGAATTGAGGTTCAAGCGGTGGGACCAGCAGACCGAGAATCTTCGGTTCAGGCCAAGATAACAACCGTATTATTTGATGGAGACAAAGAGATTGGAAAGAAAGAAAGCAGCATCATGAATTTTGATAATAGCGGCGCTATCACTGGTTATATAGAATTCCCGCTAACTCAGGCACTTGCTAATCCATATGTGAAACTGACTTTGGAAACGGTAACCGGCAAAGTATTAGATACTTATGAATTGGGAGTTAAGGGCTTAACACCAAGCAAGACGGCTGATGTTCCTGCGGATGTTAAAGTTATTTCTAATACCCTTCCGGGAAAGAATTCCCCGATCAGAATTGCTATTGCTGTCATTGTTTGTCTTCTGGCATTAGCCGTTGTTATTTATTTGCCATTCAGATCAAAACTTCCGATAAAGTTCTTCGGAGTTTTGTTGATCTTGGCAATCTTTGGAGCAACAATTTTCAGTTTGAATAAAGGAGCATGGGCAGCGAATCCTTATGAAAATCTATATGGAAATTTCTATGGGAATTCGTTCGGAAATCCTTTTGGGGGTCCTGGAAATAGGACAAATACAGAACCTACCCCATCGCTAGTACCAACTTGGCCCAATGCGGGTCAGGGGCAAGTTTATTACTATGACAAAAGTGTTTGGGCTTATATAAACAAACCTATTCACGAAGGTTACGAACCAAATAAAACAAATATTAACTTAAACTTTGACGCCTTTTTTGTTCACTGCACAAACGCCGCCGAAATAACTAACATTAAGATTTCTGAAGCAAAAAGTGGCGGAAAACACGGAGACACTGCTTATTTGGATAATGATTCAAATTGGAAATCATTATTCTCCGACGACGTGATTCATCAGGCAGGAAAATTTGCACATTGCCAGGGTGGAATTAAAACTGGAACGGATTCATCTGGATTAGATGTCGAATACTGCCCACCTATCTATGGACTCACTGGCAAGCTTTCATCTACGACAACCGCGACAAGTACCACCTTACGCATAGTAATGCAAAAAATAAGTACATCAGCCGGAGGAGACCTAAGAGGATTATTTAAGGCATACTTATTTGTTAACTTCACACAACCGACGCCTCCAACCGTATCGGTTAAAGCTAACGGGGTTGATACGCAATCATCTAGTCCATTGGTAATTACTCCAACAACCGCTACGACAAACGTGACTCTCTCGTGGCAAGCAAATAATACTGTCGGAACTCAACCTTGTTCTCTTTCGAGCAGCCCAGCAACAACTTTTAGCGGGCCTAAGGCCGCTACGGGCTCTCAGTCCGTTACACTGAATGCCTCAAATACTTATAAGTTTGACGTTATATGTTCAGGAGAAAATGCATTAACTGGAACTGGTTCAGCCTATGTACAAGTTAATGCTCAAGTTCCAGCTCCCACGACAACCTTGAACATCAATGGTGCGCACACGGCATCAGATAGTCCGCTTGCTCTAACTCCTACTAGTTCTTCCATGGATGTAACTCTTTCGTGGACATCAACAAATGCGGCTTCCGGAGATACTCCTTGTGCAGTATCCAGCAATCCTGCCACCTCTTTCGCAGGTAATAGAGCTTCAAGCGGTTCTGAAACTTTCTCAGTTCAATCCGGCACCGACTATCAATTTGATATCACTTGCTCCGGGCAAGCAGCAGGGCTAAGCGTAACAGATCATGCTTACGCGAATATTGCATATCCGCAGCCTTCCGTGACAATGACCGTGAACGGTGATCATCCCACCGAAGGAAGTTTGGATGTTTCACCTTCCATAGTAACCGGACAAGCAACGCTAAATATTTCTTGGACTGCTACAAATACCGATGAGGGAGGAGCTCCTTGCACAGCATCGAGCACGCCCGTAACAACTTTTGACGGGACATTGGCGGCCAATGGAACAAGTACGGTAACAATACCTTCAAAAACCACTTCCCAGGATTTCAATTTCTCAATTACCTGTAGCGGACTAGGTCAGCAAACGGCTTCGGATTCTGTTAATGTCAAAATCGGAGCTGTTCCGAAAGCAGTTGTTAACTTAAAAGTAAATGGGCAACATTCTTCAACTTCTACAAGACCTATTGTTATTAACCCTACCGATACATCATTCCCAGTTACCGTTTCCTGGGACGCGAGATACACTGCCGATAGAAGCCTGCCTTGCTCGGCGGTTAGAAGCCCAATAAGTACTACTTTTAAAGGAGGCCGAGCTAAACAAGGCAGCGAGAGTGTCGATGTACAAGCTGACACAACTTACCGATTTATTATTACATGTTCGGGTCTGGCAACATCAGCTTCTGGCGGGGATGTTGTTTACATAAAGGTTAATCCTATACCAGATCTCAGCTGTTCCCCGTCAACTCAGTCGATCACTTCGGGTCAGACTGCTAATCTTTCCGTCACTGGTGGAATATCGCCGTTCATCTGGAGTTCAACAGCAGGAAGTATTTCTTCAACAAATCTCGGAGCTTCCGCAACCTATACAGACAACAGCACTGCTTCACAAACGGTAACAGCAACTGTTACAGACAAAAATGGCGATACCGCTACTTGTGGCATAGATGTAACAGTTCCGTCTCCAACGCCACCAACTCCTTCCCCAACTTCCGCCATTCCAGTCGGAACATTTAGAGAAAGTTAAAAAATACCAAAAGCCCTGTAAAAACAGGGCTTTTAGATTTATTACTTGAATATTGCGTTAAAACAAACTAAATTTCTATGAATGGGTAAAAACGAATTCAAATTAAAAGCGCCTTTTCCCCCAGCCGGAGATCAACCAAAAGCTATTAAAGAATTAATAAAGGGATTAAAGGGTGGACTAAAGCATGAAACTCTTTTAGGCGTAACAGGAAGCGGCAAAACTTACGTAATGGCGCAGACAATTCAAAATCTGCAGAGGCCAGCCTTAATTTTGTCACACAATAAAACTCTTGCCGCCCAACTAGCCTCAGAATTCAAGGAATTTTTTCCCAACAATGCCGTCCACTATTTCGTCTCCTACTATGACTATTATCAGCCTGAAGCTTACGTCCCAAGAACTGACACATATATTCAAAAAGACGCAGACATAAATGATGAGATAGATCGACTACGTCATGCAGCCACTCAAGCACTCCTAACAAGACGAGACGTGATTATTATTGCTTCTGTTTCGTGTATCTATGGAATCGGCTCCCCAGAAGAATATCAAATGGAAGTAGTCACTGTTAAAAAGAACGAAAACATTAAACGTAATGAGTTATTAAGAAATCTCACCAAGTCTTTATATATTCGAAACGATATCGACTTCAAAAGAGGTACTTTCCGAGTTAAAGGAGATACTTTAGACGTTCATCCAGTTGGCGAGGATACCATTGTTAGAATTGCTTTTTTTGGAGATAGTGTTGAAAAAATAACCCGTCTTGATCCGCTGACGGGAGAAATATTGGAAGTATTAGATAAAATTGATATTTATCCAGCAAAACTTTATTTAACCACGCAAGAAAGACTAAAAGATGCACGCAAGGCTATTTATGATGAACTGCGCGAAAGATTAGAAGAATTAAAATCTAGAGGAAAGTTAGTGGAAGCACAAAGGCTCGAGCAACGAACTATTTACGATTTGGAAATGTTGGAAACAGTAGGTTACGTTTCAGGTATAGAGAACTATTCTCGACATTTATCCGGCAGAAAACCCGGAGAACCTCCATCAGTACTTTTGGATTACTTTCCAAATGATTTTCTAGCTTTCATAGACGAGTCTCACATTACCCTGCCTCAGGTTTACGGTATGCATGCCGGAGACAGATCGCGAAAAGAAACTTTAATTTCTCATGGTTTTCGTCTGCCATCAGCAATCGATAATCGTCCTTTGAGGTATGACGAGTTCGAAAAAAGAATCGACCAAGTCGTGTATGTTTCAGCAACACCTGGCCCTGAAGAAAAATCAAAAAGTGAAAAAACTGTAGAGCTAATCGTTAGACCAACAGGACTTCTTGATCCTGATATTGAAATCCACAAAACAGAACACCAGATAGACCACTTACTTGAGAATATAAAAAAGCGCATCGAAAATCACCAACGAGTCCTTATTACAACACTGACTAAAAGAATGGCTGAGGATTTAACTAGCTATTTGCAAGATTTAAACATTAAAGTTCAATACTTACATTCAGATGTGGATACTCTGGAAAGAGTAGAAATACTTAGGGATCTAAGACTTGGAGAATATGACGTTCTGGTCGGGATTAATCTTTTGCGAGAAGGTTTAGATCTGCCAGAAGTTTCATTAGTTGCAATTCTGGACGCAGACAAAGAAGGTTATTTAAGAAGTGATACCGCTTTAATTCAAGTAATGGGCAGGGCTGCTCGTCATGTTGAAGGACATGTAATTATGTATGCCGACACCATAACTGGATCAATGCAAAGAGCTATTGATGAGACAAAGCGAAGAAGAATAATCCAGGAAAAATACAACAAAGAACACGGCATAACTCCGCAGACAATCGTAAAAGCCATTCGAGAAGACCGATTGGCCGGGAAAAAAGAAGAGGCCGCAAAAATTGCCGCCAAAGAACTACATGTACAACCAGAAGAGGTTCCCCATTTGATTGGAGAACTTACTTCCAAAATGCATCTAGCTGCAGCCAATTTGGATTTCGAAGAAGCTGCTAGATTAAGAGATTTAGTTAATATTCTTAAGGGAGAAGGGAGACCCAAAATTTCCCGAAAAAGGAAAAATTGACGCACTAATATAATTGAAATAATGTCAGTATGTTCTTTGTGAAGCAAGTGGAAAGTAGGAATACTGATGAGAGTGCAAAGGGATTTTTCCCTCCAAACAAAGATGCACAGATTAAGGTTAAACTCCTGACTGAAGGTTCCCTTACTAGTAAATGCCTTCAATGAAAGCCCTCTTCAAAAAGAGACCTTTCTAAAGTCTTAGTCCTCATTAAAGACCACATGAGAGCAAAGGATCTTAGAAAGTAAGAGTCTGTGCGTACGAGAAGAAAATCCTCAGGATTGGAAATCCTGCAAATGAGGTCATGCAAAAACGCGGCATTCTCGTTTCAAACCGCCTCGTGTGCCCTCCAAGCATGCTCCCGGCTAAATTCTGAAAGATCTGCCAAGGAATAGATGCCTTTTAGAATTAAGCACTCAAGGATAAACTCCTCGTGAATTCCGTGCATCAGCGGTCTGGTTTGGCCACTTGCTTCACTTTTTATTTTTATAAATTTAATCTTTAAAGTCCCAATTCATTTGCTATACCCTGCATTGCTTCAAGGACGTTTTTTACATGTTCATCTAAAGTTATCCCCAGATCTTCTGCACCCTTAATAATATCCTCGCGTTTTACCGCGGCCGCGAACGCTTTTTGCCCCATTTTCTTTTTTACTGATTCCACATCCACCTCGGAAAGTTTCTTTGATGGTTTTATAAGAGCAACCGCAACAATAAATCCTGTTAGTTCGTCAACAGCAAAAATAGTTTTTTCCAATTTAGTATCTCGAGTTGTGCCAGTATGAGGAGCATGAGCCATAATTGCCCGCCTTACTGTCTCATCGTAACCTTCTGCTTCCAGAATCTTCTGACCTTCAATTGGATGCCCCTCAAGTGTTGGAAATTGTTCCCAGTCAAAATCATGAAGCAGCCCTACTGTTCCCCAAAGTTCTTCATCTTCATTGTAAATTTTGGCGTAGTGCCTCATGGCAGCTTCCACAGCCAAACCGTGTTTAATAAGATTTCTGTTTTTCGTGTATCGGTTTAATAATTCCCAAGCTTTTCCTCGACTAGGATTCATATGATTCTAGCTAAGCCTGCTTCTAAAGTATTCCAAAATTTCCTTTAATGTTTGATCCAAAGGAATTTTGGGTTCCCAGCCAAGTTCCTTTTTAATTTTGCTGTTGTCTCCTAATGAAACTGCGATATCAACCGGTCTAATTTTTGCCGGATCTTCCCGAAAAGTAATTTTTACCTTGGCAAAGGAAATCATCTTTTTTAACAATTCGAGTATGGAGATACTTTGCCCCGAACAAACATTATAAACCTGACCAAGTTTTCCCTTGTTCAATAAAAGCCAATACGCAGACGCCACATCTCTTACATCCGTAAAATCTCTTATTGCGGCAAGATTCCCAACTCCTATTATTGGTGGCTGATCGCCTCTTTCTGCTTTGATGATTTGAATAGCCACTTCAGGTATAAAAAATTTTCCAGTTTGGCCTGGACCAATATGAGGAAAAGATCTTGTCCTTACCACAAAAGATTTATATTTCGGATTTCCTTCCACTAGTTCTTCTACTGCCTTTTTACTTTTTCCGTAAGGTGATACGGGTTTCAATTCTTCAACTGCCAATTCTTTGAATGGTTCTGCTTCGGAGGAACCATACTCATCACTCGAACCGATTAATAACGTTGTTGGTGCTTTTGGGAGAGCTAATGCCCCATCTAATATATTCTTGGTCCCCTGAACATTTACATCTTCTGTGGCTTGTGGATTTTGAAAAGATTCTCTTACAGAAGAAACAGCAGCTAAATGAATAATATGGGTTGGGTTCACATGCCTAATCAAGCTGGCAACTGCTCCTTCCTTGCTAATATCCAAAGGCCTGATTGGAATCATTAAATCCTTCGCTTTTTCTGGATTAAGCGCAGTACCTATTACTTCTGCCTTTTCTTTTAATAGAAGCGGTATTAGGTGATGTGCCACAAAACCGTCTGCCCCAGTAACTAATATTTTCATATATGCTAGTGTACCCTTATGGAAGAAAATAGAACAACTAAACTTGGTTTTTTGTTAATCAATAAACCTGCTGGAATGACTTCACATGACGTTGTTAATGTTGTACGAAAGAAAACTGGTGAACGAAAAATTGGACACGCCGGAACATTGGATCCGATGGCAACAGGTTTGTTGATATTGGCTGTAGGAAAATTTACAAAAAGAATTAAAGAGTTTTCCGGTTTAGATAAAAACTATGAAGCAGAAATAACTTTGGGCGCAGAGAGTGACACGGATGATGCTATGGGAGAAATAAAAACCGTTAGTTCTTTTATCCCTAAAGAAAATGAAATCGCGGAAGCCCTACAAAGCCTAACAGGAGAAATCGAACAAGTCCCTCCGAAATTTTCTGCTAAAAAAATCGGCGGACAGACTGCTTACAAGCTTGCCAGAAAAGGCAAGACATTTGAGTTAAAGCCCCAAAAAGTAATTATATATGAACTGAAGTTGGGCAAATATTCTTATCCAAAACTTAATTTGATTTGCAGGGTTAGTTCGGGAACTTATATTCGAGCTATTGCCCGTGACTTGGGGAAACTACTTGGTACGGGCGGATATTTATCCAAACTTAAACGTACTCGGATTGGAAGTTTTAGATTAGAAAATGCTAATGATTTAGATGACAATTTTTTAAATTTTATAATATAGTCTTTAAAGTTTCTTGACGTTTATCAAATAGACTGTTAGTCTATGTCCCATCTATGGCTAATACAGATTCAGCAAAAAAATACATGCGAATTTCCGCTAAAAAGCAGGCGGAAAATGATGCGTGGTACAACAAATTAAAAAGCTTGGGAAGAAAATTCCAAAAGGCTGTTAACGAAAAGAAAAAAGAAGCTGCACAGACTATCTACAAGGATCTCCAGAAAAGCTTCGACGCTGCTGCAAAAAGGAATGTGATTCACAAAAACACTGCTGCCAGAAAAAAATCACGCTTGAGCGCTGTACTTCAAAAGTTAGGGTAAAAAATTAAACTTTTAGAGACTGGAAAGCAATTGAGTCGAGAAGATCGTCTTCTTCGGCTTTTCCAGTATTTAAAGCGTGTAAAGAAACCACTAACTGATCAAAAAGCCTTTTAAGTTTAATTGAGCTGGTTTTTTTTGCCGCAGGAATCAAAGCTTCAATAACAAAATCTCTAACTCCTAGCTTGGTTCCAAGTTCAAATGGCTTCACTGACCCCCTTCTATCAAGTAGATCCCTGATACCAAGAAGAGCTCTCACTTCCCTGGTTACTTGGGTAAGTATAAATCGGGAATCTTCTCCGTTTTTTCGGGCTGCAACCAAGTTTTTAAGAGCCTGAGACCCTTCTCCCGTCGCCAATGCCCTAACAACTGTAAAAACGTTTATTTCAGAAGAGATTGGGGTAATAGAGTAAATATCGCTGGGGGTGATTTCCCGGTCTTTTGCGTACATGACTAATTTTTCAATTTCGCTTGAATAGACCCAAAGATCCCGACCGCAATTTTTAATTAAAGTCCAAATGGCCACGTCTGAGATCTTGCCACCAGCTTCACTTACTTTATCATTAACCCATTTAAAAATTTCATTCTGGGATAAGGATGAAAAGTTTTTAATTTCGGCATTCTTTTGCAAGAACTTCCACACCTTCAACCTCGATTCAGGTTTACTGGCTTCCCAAAAAATAATTTCTTGATCGGAAGAATTATTCGCCAAAATTTCCACAAAAGTATCAGCTCTTTTTCCGGTTGTTTCTGCTATCCTCTCTATTGCTAAGGCTGGACTTTTCCCAAATAATGTTTGTCCTTGGAGACGAGAACTTAAATTTTCGTCTGTTAATTCCTCGTCACGAAGAATCACTAAGGAATTTTTCTTCCTTTCTTCTTCACAAGCACTAAGGTATGCAAAATGCGAACGATACGTGTCATCCCCAACAAAGACACGGAGGGCCATCAGCCGCCTAAGTTAGCTGGGGTATCGCCAGTGTTAAGCTCTGCAGGAGAAGCTGATCCTGGCGTCCAGCGGACAGTAGTACTGGCATCATCCACGTAATGAATCCAAAGTTGACCGCGTACAAATTCAACTTGTTTTCCGGAAGCATCTAAGAAATGCGGTGGATCTTCTTTCTTTATCTCACTCTTTTGCCAAGTCCCCTCAATTACTCTTCCATTTTGATAAATTTCAGCCTTGCCGCTCCCTTGAGTACCAACACCCACGTAAGGTTCACCTTGTTTCATAAGATTCATGGTGGTATGTGCGACAATTAATACCTTAGGACTGATTGGAGTATTATCTAACGCATCAACCATTTTTACCCCGCCCCAATTACGATCATAACTGTTTGTTTGGCGATTATATACGTAACGAACTCTCATGGCTCCTGGCCAACCAATGTCCAAAGTCCCACCCTCACCTCTGTTGGATTCAGCTGCGTCATCAACATGTGGATAGGGCTGCAAAATAGTCTTGGTTCTGTAACCAGCGGCAGTTATAGCATCCCAAGCTCTTTGGTATGAGGTGAAACCGTTATAAGGAGCCGGCAAATTAGACTTTCGATAAAAAGCATTTCCACCTGTCCCCAAAGCACTAATAGAGTTGTAAACACTACCCTCATTCTTGATCATGTTAAGTGCCCAGTAGGAACCTCCCCAATGAACGACTACCGCATCCAATCCGGCCTGTACATACAAGAATGGATGACGAGTACTTCTCACTGATCCAAGTTCTCTTGGCTCCTGACACTGATATAAAGCCATCAAACGAGTTACGTTGTTGATCAAAACAGGCATTTCCACCACGGCATCTGCTGAAGCAAAGCCGGAAACAGGTCGGTTGATTGGATCGGAAGCCAACATCACTCCCATGGGTCGTCGTTTTGCGTTTGCGCAAGCTATACCTGAAAGAGGACTTTCATTACCCGACGGGGTTGGTGAAGGTTTCAAGAATGACAATGGCCCATCGCCAGAACGTCCAGGCACTATTCTATCCCCTGCGGATGGGAGCTTGCCAATAGACCTTTTCACATTTTCCGACGCCCCAGGAGCACCCATTACATACCAAATTCCAGCTATCAATAAAATGACCACCAAAGCCACGCCAAAAACGATAATCCTAATGTTGTTCTCATTAGGAACTGGAGCTTGAGATAAAATTTCTGGCTGTCCTTCTTCCTTGTTCTTTTTAAAAGGATTTTTAATGTCCATTGGCATATTTAAGGAAACTTAAAAAATGAATTCCTAGCTACCCTTTTTCGTTGTTTTTACTTTGTATTTTTGACAATTCGGACAAAAATGGGTGCCTCGTCCCCCAACGCTTATTCTAACAATTTTTGTGCCGCATCGTAAACATTTCTCACCTTTTCTTTGATAGACATTAAGCAATTTCCCAAAATTACCTTTTTTGCCGGAGGCGTCTCTGAAATCATCAATAGATGTTCCTCTGGCCCTTACAGCCCTTTTAAGAATTGAATTAATTGATATCAATATTTTTTCACTTTCTTCCTTGCTTAATTTATTTGCCGGTTTAAGTGGGTTAATTTTTGATTCCCATAAAATTTCATCCGCATAGATATTTCCAATACCAGCAATTAATTTTTGATCCATTATCGCTTTTTTTATTGGAATCGTTCTTTTTTTAAGACGCGAATTAAATTCTCGAAACGTCCATTTATATTTAAGAGCATCAGGTCCTAATCCCCTTAGTGCTGGATGGTTTTCAACTTCGTCAGGTTTTACAACACGCAAGCTACCAAATTTTCTTAGATCCGAAAAATCCAAATGAGTTCCATCAGCAAAATCAATCCTTAAACGAATAAATTGATTTTTCGGATCTGCAAAAAAATTCTTTTGTTTTTCATCTTCCCCTCGTTCGTCTCTAAACAATAAGTGCCCAGTCATTTTCATGTGCCAAATCAATGCCCACTCAGGCTGTTCTTTATTTACTCTTTTTAAATAACCGATAATAAATTTGGCCTTTCTTTCAAAATGATCAAACGAGAGATCTTTTATCATCTTCTCAAAAACATCTGTTTTGAAGGGTTTAATTAGTTTTGGCGTATCGCCATTCACTTTTTTTATTACTCTTCCAACCGCTTTCTTATTCAGGTCATTTACTATGGTTGTTACTTCTGGTAATTCAGGCATAGAGAAAAGATAACAAAAAAGCCCCGTTTTGCCAGGGCTCAAGAAGTATTCCCCGAAAAGTTAGACTCAGGAGGACTTATCTCAAAAATAGGCGGTACAGCGTCTCTCTTATCTATCCGCCCGTCTCCTCTTTCGATGGCTTTCTGAATCTCACGGCGATGAACCGGAACTTCTTTCGGAGCCTTGACTCCCAATCGAACCTTGTCTCCCCTGATTTCAACAACGACAATCTCAATGTCGCCATTAATCACAATTGCCTGATCTTTTTTGCGCGTCAGTACTAACATGTCTGACCTCCATGCAGTATCGAGAGTATTGAAACTTCTACAACGACGTAAAAGCAAGGAACAGTTAATAGATTGTAACGAGAAAACGTCTAAAGTCAAGCGACATTTCGATGTTTGAACTTTGCTGAAAGATAAAATAATCGGTGTTTCATCGTGTATACACCATAAAGATTTCTCAATTTCTCAGAAAGCAGATCGCTAGATGCATATTTTTTCAATGCGAGTTTATATCCCGTATTTCCCATTTTTTCGTAAAGGTAACGATCTATAAAAGTGGCTTTGAGTCTAGGGGCAATTAATTTTTTAACTAATTTTTTGTAAGAAATTCCTTCTAAAATAGACTTTGCTGCCAAATAGCCGGATTCCATGGCAAATCTCATACCAAAACCCCAAAGATAATCTTGAAATCCTGCAGATTCACCTACATGAATTTTATTGTCATTTGGCATGGATAATCTAAAGCCAAGAGTCCCACCAAAACGTTTAGCGTCAACAGGAACTTTTATTTTTAAAATCTTTTCAAACTTTTCAACTGTTTTTGCATAAGCATTTTCAGGTATGGGTCCTGCAAAACAAGTTGCAATAGTTGCTTCACCATTCATGACCAAAAAATAAGCATATCCTGCTGGGGCAATCTCATCATCCAAAATAGAGTGTGACTGATTGGGTAAATTTGTTTCAAAAACTCCACCCACCACGGCAACTTTTGCCCCTTTCCCTCCGGTTGCAACAATATCAGCTTCTTCAGGATTAACTCGTGAATTGTACTTTACCTCAACGCCAAGATCTTTGGCTTGTTTTAAAACCGCAGAGTCAATTGTTTTCTCTGAAGATCCTCTTTTAACCAAGTAAAACATTGGCTTACTCCACTTAACCTGATATTTATTAAGTTGGTAGTCATAGTAAAAAGTTTCACAAAAAGGTACGTACGGAAAAGAAGGATTAATCCCCCAATTTCTAACCTGCTCAAGCACATCTGTTTTTGAACTCCAATTTTCTAATCCTTGAAAATCCCCACCATATTTAATACCAGAGCCAGGTCCCTGTTCATGAACAACTACTTTTCTTCCGGCTTTTGCAAGATTAATTGCCGCAGTTAGACCGGAGAGTCCTGCTCCGGCGATAATGATTTCTTTCATAAATTTAATATAAACAAAAGACCCACAAAATAAAACTACGTTCTTGATTGTCTTTTTTTTACGGAACAGGAACCAAATTTATAGGAGAAACATTTCCTTCGGGAATTACAGAAACAAGGGCTTGTGCTAGATCTTTTGACTGACCAAGTCGTCTTTGAACTACCTTGAGATAAGCGTCCCCTGTGGGATAAAAATCTGGAATAACGACATTCACTTGTTTGTTATAAAGTTTGTTATTTAATGTTATACATTCCGAATTTTCTTTTTTTGAACAAATGACAAGTTTATTGTCTCCGTTTAATTCAGGCGTAATGACTTTGATTATTTTATTCTTCGGGATAGAAATTTTTCGCGTGATCATCACCTTTGCACCTAACTCTGAGTAATAAATTGTCGCAGCAAAAACAACTATTCCAAAAATTATAAAGATTATAATTCCCCAAATTCCTTTTTTTCTTCTTGGGTTTAGATCATTAATTTCAGTAGTTTCGGTTGGAGAGGCCATCGAGGACTCAGTGAAATTTTGAACCGGATAATTCTCCATATTTTAATCTTTTTAGTTTATCAAAATTTCAACATTGAATCACTGGAGTTTCTCCATCTCTCCCCAATTTTTTCCGATTCTCATGTCAACAACAATCGGAACCGATAGATTTTCTAAACCTTCTAAAGTTCTTTTGATTTCTCTGCTGAAGTTTTCAGCATTTTTTTTCGGAACTTCGAAAACTAATTCGTCGTGAACCTGCAGCATCATCTTTACATCTTCAAAACATTTTTCTTCCTTTTTAATTTTTTCATGCATTACAATCATCGCCCGCTTGATAATGTCGCCCTCGCTTCCTTGAATTGGATGATTAATGGCCATTCTTTCGGCTGCACTCCTAACCTGAGGGTTACCTGATTTTATTTCTGGTAAAAAACGCCTTCTTCCATAAATAGTCTCAACATACCCCTGAGCAATCGCGGCGGCGACTGCGTCTTGCATATATTCTGCTATCCCCCTGTATGTTCTCATGTATTCGTCTATGAAAGCCTGAGCTTCTGCGTAAGGAACCCCTGAAGCCCTTGAGAATGCTTGCGGACCCATTCCGTATAAAACTCCAAAGTTAAGCACTTTTGCTCGCCTTCTTTGTTCTTTGGTGACTTCTTCCATTGGAACTTTAAAAGCAAAAGCAGCTGTTTCCGTGTGAACATCTTTCCCTTCTTTAAACACTTTTTGCATCACTTTATCTTGGGCAATATGAGCAGCCAGCCGCAATTCGATTTGAGAGTAGTCAGCACCAACTAAAATTTTTCCTTTATCAGCAATAAATGCCTTGCGCATTTCGTTTCCAAGTTCAGTCCGAATGGGTATGTTCTGCAAATTGGGGTCAGAACTTGAAAGTCGACCGGTAGCTGTTATGGTTTGATTATAACTAGTATGAATTCTGCCAGTTTTTCTATTAATCAACTCAGGCAAAGCATCTAAATAAGTATTCTTTAATTTTGCCAACTCACGATACTCCTGTATTTTAGGTATTACTTCGTGCGCATCACGCAATTTTTCTAATTCTTCGGAGGCCGTAGAAAAACCTTTTTGAGTTCTACCAATACCCAATTTCGAAAGTCCTAATTTCGTGAAAAGAATCTCGCTTAATTGTTGAGTTGAATTAATGTTGAAATTTTCGCCCGCAAGTTCATGTATTTCTTTCTCCAGTGTTTTTAATTGTCGACCAAGTTTGCTGGCTAATTCCTTCAAGAAATCTTCATTTAATTTAACGCCAGCCATTTCCATGTGAACCAACACTTGAACTAAGGGCATTTCAATTTCTTCAAATAACTTATTTAGCGAAGATTCTTTTTCAAATTCTTTTTTGAAATAGTGAACCAGCCTTAAAGTGTAATCAGCGTCTTCACATGAATATTCAGCTACATCTTCTTTAGGAACTTCAGATACCAATTTTTGAGTCCGACTATTTTTTCCAATTAAAACTTCTATGGGGATCATCTCGTGTCCCAGTAATGTAAACGCGAGCGTATCCAGTCCGTGAGCTCGAGAACCTGGAGCTAGAATATAAGACGCGATCATGGTGTCAAAGGACAATGGACTTACGTGAATTCCGTGCCTCTCCAAAACCTCAACATCATATTTTAAGTTATGTCCCCATTTTTGAATCTTTGGATTCTCGAGAATTCCTTTTAACTCAGTGGCAAATTTTTCGGGAACATAATAGGCTTTACCTTCTTCTTTCGAAAGTGAAATTCCGCAAAGTTTGGATGTCATTGACCCAAGATCTTCAGTTTCGGTGTCTAAAACAAATCCTGAAACTTTTTCAAACTGTCTTGCAACCTTTTTAGCCTCATCTCTGGTTTGAATAAGAATATATCCCTTTGTTCTCCCTATCGACTTATCTTCGTTACCTTGTATTAAAAGGGTTCCCTGTTTTTTGTTGGCAATTACTTTTTGATACTCTTTTTCAGTTTCCGGAATACGTGAGACTAAAGACGAAAAACCAAAACCCTTAAGTAAATCCAGTACTTTTTTACGATCATAATTACCCCATGACAGTTTTTCCAAATCAAATTCTATAGGAACCTCCCGGTTAATCGTGGCGAGTGCAAAACTCATCCACGCTTCCTTTTCCCCTGCTTTCAGTTTTTTTGAAATTTTATCTGGGATTTTATCAATATTTTTATAAACGTTCTCCAGTGTTTTATAGTCTTGAACCAATTGCGTGGCTGTCTTTTCTCCTATGCCAGGAACTCCAGGGATATTGTCAGATGGATCTCCCCTAAGAGCCTTATAATCAATCATCTGAATCGGAGAAAAGCCATACTTTTCTTCCACTTCTTTCGCACCCATTGTAACCGTATCTTTTATTCCTTTTCTCAACATAAAAACTTTTGTCAAAGAATCTACAAGTTGCAATGTATCTTGATCGCCCGTAACAACCAGGCTTTCCATATTAATTTCTTTCGCTTCCCTGGTTAAAGTTCCAATGATGTCATCAGCCTCATAACCAGGAACTTCTAAAACCGGAATTCCAAAAGCCTGAAAAACTTCCCTTGCCCTTATAATCTGCGAGATTAAATCATCATCAGCCTTTTTCCTTCCCGCCTTGTAAGCTTCAAACTGCTCATGCCTAAAAGTTTTTTCCGGGCGGTCAAAAGCGGCAGCAATGTGAGTCGGCTTAAAAGTCTTTAAAACATTTAGCAAGGTAAGACACACTCCATATAAAGCCCCAACTATTTCACCATTTGGCGCCGTTAAAGGAGGTAAAGCATGATATGCCCTATGAATTAGGGCATTAGCATCTAAAACAATTAATTTATGACTAGCCATTTGTTAATAATATGCGTCGTAAACCGAACCCAAGCAATGTTTTTAAAATGAGAAAATCATAAATGAAATTCGATTATTCTTTCGTTTTCGTTTTTCCCGATATTAAAATTAACCTCAATATTTTTTTTGTCAGGAACAACCGTCAGTCTTTCCGCCCACTCAATGACAGTAATCGCTTGGGGGTCAGACAAAATTTCCGGTAAACCAATCCGATCCACATCTAAAGTTGGATCATCAAGACGATAAAGATCTAAGTGTCGAAACATGCCAAATGAAGTTTCGTATTCTTGCATAATAGTAAACGAAGGAGAATTGGGAATTTTTCTCCCGCCCAGTCCTTCTGTCATCCCTTGAACAAAAGTAGTTTTGCCCGTTCCAATATCTCCTTTAAGCAAGATTAAGTCGCCAAGTTTAAGCTCGTTGGCAAACTTTTTGCCTAATTCCTTAGTCTCTTCAGCGGACTTTGAAACTTTTATATCCATGCAATTACTAACGAAACAATTCCAACACAAATTAAATAAACAACAAACGGCTTAAAACTTTTTTGAGAGATATATTTCAAAAAATATTTAATCGCAAAGTAGCCAACAAAAAAAGAAACCAAAAAACCAAGGAGCAAAGCCACCAGAGATCCTTTTGGTTCTTGAAAATCTTTTATCAATGCAAACAAACCAGCTCCACCGGTTATGGGCATCGCCATAAGAAAAGAGAATTCAGCAGCTTTTTCCTTAGATAATCCTGAAAATATTCCGACAGAAATAGTGCTTCCTGACCGGGAAACACCCGGCAAAATAGCAATCGCTTGCATCAAACCAATGTTTAATGACTGGATTAATGTTGGAAACTCTTTTTTGTCTTTTCCCTTGCCCGCAAGCTTGTCAGCAAAATAAAGTAAAATGGCTGTAAAAATAAAGCCAATTCCAGTTCCCAATAGACCTCTAAAGATGATATCGATTACCTTCTCTCCCAAATATCCAGCGATTACTCCAGGGATAGTTGCTACTACCAATAACCCTAAAAGTTTTTTGTCTTCTTTGGTTCCCTTACCAATTACAGTCAAAATTAATCTTCTCCAAATCGGCCAAAAGAAAATAATCAAAGCGAGAAAAGTACCCAAATGCAAGGTGGCATCAAACATAACTCCATCGTCTTTCCATCCAAGAATGTGGCGAATGAGAACCAAATGTCCATCACTACTGATTGGAATAAATTCAGTAAGTCCTTGGACAATTCCCAAAACAATTGAACGAATTATTTCCATAAAATAAGTATCAAGGAACAAAGATGAAGTAGCAAGAGAAGAAATAATAATGAAATTCGCAAAGTTGCGGATTAAAGACCAGTCCGCAAAGCTACCCGTCCGCACCACTAACACGAAGCGTTACGGGCACACGCTTAGTGTTGCTGACAGGTCATGCAACTTTGAGACTCATTAAAAAAGAAAAGGACCTGTGGAAGGAGAAACCGTGGGTTGCTCTTTCCAATCCTCTTGCACTTTTTTTTATTCTCGGGTTATGGTTATGTGTTCATATGGAAAGACCAGCAATTGACCAAGCTATAGATCTCCTGTTAAAGGAGAAGGAAATTCTCTTGATTGTGCCTGAAAAAGCATCGGCGGATGCTTTTTGTTCGATGGTGGGCCTTTCGCTTGCCATGGAGAAACTGGGAAAGAAGGTTTATATGGTCAGTCCCTCACACGTACCTCAAAGTTTGCAGTTTTTACCAGGAACATCCCAAGTCCATGATTTTATAGAAACCACTAGGGACTTGGTCATTAGTTTTCCTTTAAACGGCGTTCGTCCGGCAAATGTAACCTGGAAACAGATAGAAGATACTTTTCAGTTAGTTATAACCCCCGAAAAAGGTAAAAAATATGCGGAGATTACTCCTGTCGTTCACTCAGGTATTTATCCCTGGAAATTAGTTATTGCCATTGGAAGTCCCGATTTGAATTCCCTCGGAGCACCATTTGCGGACCACGCTCCATTTTTTTACGAAACACCAATTATCAATCTTGATAGAGGCACTTCAAACGAATTTTATGGCGCAGTAAACTTGGTGCCGGTCACTGCCGGCACAATTGCTGAAGTTACTTTTGATTTGATCGACACTTTGGGTGGAGTAAACATAATTACGGCTGAAGCAGCCACTTGTCTTTTTGCGGCCATACTTGCTGGGACTCATTCATTCCAGTCTCCGAGTACAACTCCAAAAACCTTTGCGGTCGCTTCTCAGTTATTAGAACAAGATGCCGACAGACAAACTGTTACCAGAAATCTTTTCAAAACTCATTCATTGCCAGAACTAAGACTTTTAGGCAGAGGTTTAGCTAGACTGAAAGAACTTTCAAAGGGTTTCTTCTGGTCAACTGTTCTTAAAAAAGATTTCGACGAGAGTGGGGCTACCGGAGATGATGTACCATCCGTACTACAGGAAATGGTAGAGAGAGCAGGAGAACACACAGGAATTATTCTAGCTTTTGAAAGAAATTTGGGCACGATAGAGACTTTAATTTATCCGGGAAAGATAAGTACCGATGATCGCGAGAGAATTAGAAAAGCAACTAATGGAACTATTACCGGCCACTTTATTTTGGCGACATTAGGACAATCACCTGTTAATAAAATCGAAAATTCCTTAAAGGAAGTAATTCTTCCTCAGTTGCCTAAACTAGAAAATTGAATCTTATATTTCCCTTTTTACGGGAAATATATGAGGAAACTCTTTTAATGTTTGTTCGATTTTTTCTACTGGAAGCAAACCTTCTCTGGCCCCAACATATTGAATTACGCTACGAGCATTAGCGGCACCCCATTTTAGTCCTTCATGCATATCTTTTCCGTAAATTAAAGCAGCAATAAAAGCAGTAGAAAAACTGTCTCCGCATCCGGTTCTCTCAACCACAGGTTGAGGATCTGGATAAATCGGCATGTGACAATGACTCTTTCCGTCAAAACCATCTGCTCCTTCAGGACCGTTTGTAATGACAACTTTCTTCGCGCCCTGTTTCCATAATTCTTTTAACAAAAATTCCACAGGCTTCACGACTCCTAGAATTTTTTGCGCCTCTTCCAGATTAACAATAAGTAAATCCGTGACTTTAAAGATCGTCCTCAATTTTCTTAAACCAGATTTCAGTTGATAAGTGCCCGGATTAAACGCTAAATTAGTTTCCGAATTCGCTATGTGGTTCAGCAAAGGTTTAGTTATTTTTTCCCATCCCGCGGCCATACTCGTCAGGTAAATCCATTTACTTTTCGGCAGTTCAGGAAAGTCATATTTTCTTTTCTCGTGGTAAACCAAAATTGTTCTTTCGGCATTAAAATTAAGAACTGCAGAAAAATTGGTTCCTTTGGTTTCGTCTTTTATTATCAAATCCGTACCGACATTCTCCTCTTTAAAAACATCTAATGCCTGCCCACCATTTATGTCATTCCCCAAAGACGTCCAAATAGCCGCTTTAAGCCCCAAGCGAGCTGAACCAATCGCGTTATTGGCCGCGTTTCCAACCGCATCTATTTCAACAACACTTTTTACTGGAACCTTACTTGCATACCTCAAACACAAAAGACATTCTTCTTTTTTTACATTGCAATGTAAATCCGCATCATGGATATCTAAAAAAACGTCTGTGGTGGTATCTCCGATGGAAATAATGTCTAAGTCATTCATAATATTTTTGCTTTATACTTTTTATATTTCTTAACTCTTTTTTCCATTTCATCTTTAGCCAGTAATCCAGCCCTTGAACCAATATATTGAATAACGGAAGCGGCGTTAATTGAACCCCACAAAAGAGCTTCTGAGAGATCTTTCTGATTGAAGAGAGCCGCTAAAAACGCAGCGGCAAAACTGTCTCCGCATCCGGTTCTCTCGATAGGCCTGCCTGGAACAGTGGGGGCAAAAAATAGTTCGCTATTTGTTTTAGCAAAAGCTCCTTTGCTTCCATCGGTAATTACTACAATTTTGGCGCCAAGTTTTTGTATTCCCTCCAGAAGATTGTTGATAATTTTACTATCGGTCTCCAATATTTTCATTGCCTCTTCCGCATTCAAAAAAATAACTTCTGTAAAACTTAATACTTCTTTTAACGCCGTTAAACTTCCTGGCATCAACTGGTAAGTGCCCGGATTAAACGCCAGTTTTACGGAATTTCTAGTTACATATTCTTTTAAATCCCCGACCACCTCTTCCCATCCATTACCCATACTGGTGAAATAAACCCAATTAGACTTCCCAAGTTCCGGAAACTTATAAGTCCGCGGGGCATGATAAACCAGAATCGTTCTTTCAGCTCTGTAACTCAATATCACTGAATAATTCGTTCTTTTTTTTGTATCGAACTCGACATAACTTCCGCTAACTCCTTCTTTTGGAAAAACGTCTGTTGCTATTCTCTTGGCGTCTTCATCATTCCCCAAAATAGTCCACAATGAAGATTTCAAACCTAAACGAGCACATCCCACTGCCACATTTGCAGCGTTCCCTACACCTTCAATCTCCTTTTTTCCATCAACTCCGATTTTATCGGCATATCTGAGACATAGTTCTTGCCCTCTTTCTTTTGGCCTACGTTCGATAGAGGCGTCTCTGATTCCCAAAAACACATCCGTTGTCGTATCACCTATGGAAATCAAATCAAATTCCGTATTAGTCATGGTTTTATCGTACCATGACTTATTCGAGTGAAATAAAGACCAATAACATAGAATTTCTGGTAATATTTAGGAATGGTAACGCCTCAAGATCTAAGACCTAAACTTCCCCCAAAGCAAAGCAAGTCATCGGGAGTAGCCAAATCTACCGAAGAAGAATTTAAACAGACAAAGAAAACTCTCTCTACAACAATCAAAAAGTTAGAGAGACAAGAAGAAGAAGTTTTGGCGATGCAAAAAGCTGAACGACTTGGTGTTCCTTATATCAATTTAATGGGTTTTCCAATTAACACTGATTCACTCTCCCTTTTAAAAGAAGATGATGCGCGAACTGCAAAAGCTATCGTTTTTTGGCAACAAGGAAGAGACGTTCGCTTAGGGGCTATCGATCCTTCTTCACGAGCCGTTAAGGATATTGAAAATGAATTAGTCGACCGCGAAGGTTATCACGTAAAAAGGTTTTTAATTTCTAATCGTAGTCTTGAACTTGGACTAAAACTTTACAAGAGAGTTACTTACGATGATCAGAGGTCGAAAGATCGTTACATGGAATTACCAGAAGAAGAGCTGGAGATTTTTGAACGAGAAATAAAAAACTTAAAAGAACTTGGGAAAAGAATCATGGAGCTCCCCACAACGGAAGTCTTGAATACCATTGTTGCCGGAGCGGTAAAAACCAAATCATCTGATATCCACATTGAACCCAAAGAAGGTTACGCACGTCTTCGTTATCGTATTGATGGAGTTTTGCAGGATATTACCAATTTTTCTCTTGAAGGTTACAAAAAAATTCTCTCCCGCGTGAAAGTTTTGGCTGGATTAAAATTGAATATTCATGATGTGCCTCAAGATGGATCTTTCGTCGTGCAATCTTCCGGAATGGTTATTGATATTCGCGTTTCTATTCTTCCTGGCGGATACGGTGAGAACGTCGTGACCAGGCTTTTGGATAGAAACATGTCTGTAGTTAACATCGATGAACTTGGGATGAAGAAAAGAGATATTGAACTCATTGAAGCTGTTTTGAAAAAACCGGATGGGATGATTCTTAACACCGGACCGACTGGTTCTGGTAAAACAACAACGTTAGCCGCTTTCATTCAGCATGTTAATTCTCCCGATTTAAAGATCATCACTTTGGAAGATCCAATTGAATATCGAATCCCCGGTGTTGAACAAACTCAAGTTAATGCTGAAGAAGGTTATACGTTTGCTGCTGGCTTGCGGTCCATTTTGCGCCAAGATCCTGATGTAATCCTGGTCGGTGAAATTCGTGATACAGATACGGCTGAAACTGCCATGCACGCGGCACTCACCGGACACTTGGTTTTTTCGACTCTTCACACTAATGACGCTCCTGGCGCTATTCCCCGTTTGATAGATATGGGAGTAAGGCCATTTATCCTTGCCCCAGCCATAAATGCCGTCATTGCTCAACGTTTGGTTCGCAGACTTTGCCCAAAGTGCTCTCAGGAATACATTCCAGATCAAAACGAAAGAGAGGCCATCAAGAAACTTATGGTTGGTGTGAGACCAGATATTTTTGATCCCAAAGCTTTAGACAATCCGGATTTGAAATTGAAGAAACCTATTGGATGTGAGGCTTGCAACAATAGCGGTTTCCACGGACGTGTCGCTGTGTTTGAAATTTATTCCATGGAAGGAGAAGTCGAGCAATTAACAATCGATGGCGCTGATACCAATCAGATTCGAGAAGCGGCACTGCGACAAGGAATGACGACGATCACTCAAGATGCTGTCTTGAAGATGATGGACCAAATTACGAGCTTTTCTGAGCTGTCGCGCGTTGGTGAGGTTTAACTGATGTCAGACGTTGTCATTAACAACTAGTTTTTTATTTGGTTTCAAGAATATATAAATCAAAGCTGCCGCTAAAAAGAATAACATGGCTGAAATCATTTTGGGCCTTACGGCCGGAAACTTCATCTTACTTTTTGCAATTTCTCTTTCATCAGCGAGAGTTATGTCTTCATTGACTCTGGTGAAAATGTGATAGCCATCGTAGTTTTTTGAAAGTATTCCGACAACTTTTACCCAATTTCCACTTTTAATAATTTTATTTCTGCTAGAAATTATTCCAGGAGTATTAACAATTATCTTTTTTAAATCTTTTTCCAAAGTAAATTTTCTTCCGGCAATCGATTCAATTCTTCCAGAAATTGAGACGAGAGAGCCAACCCAAAAATCATTATTGTTATTAAAAACTATTTTTTGCGGAGTTATCAAAAAATTTCCATTTTCCTTTTTGATATTTTCTGGAGAATTAACCACTAAAAATTTGTTGAATCCAATCTCCTTTATCTCCCCGGAAATTTTTAAAAGATCGCCTAAATTTAATTTTGGAAATTCCCCATTAGTCAAGAAAACACCCATGCCAGGATTCATAATAAACATCACTTTTTCTTGGAGACTTCCCGGTTCCGCAGAAACTATTCCCGAAATTATCACTTCTTTATTTGACTGACATGTTTGAGTTGAACTAGACGTTACAAAACATGCAGATGAATTTTTCTTTTTTGCCGCCGATTTCACGTTTCCTTCCTCTGAATCACCAGAAGGTCTCGTTTCTTTAATTTTGGGAGTCGGCGAATTTTTTACCTTTGTCACTTTGGGAGAAGGAGAAGGTCGATAAGTCGCGGTCGCTAAAATAATAGGCATGAAGATATTTTCTTTTCCGGAAGTTGGCGCCATTGTCCACTCCCATTCTCCTGAAGGTTTCAAAGCAAAAGCCGCTCCTTCTGTTGGAATGGAATCGTATGAGACTTCATCAATTAAAGAATTAGATGGGTCAAGAAAACGAACCGAATCTTTGTCATTATTCAAAGTTATTTTTGAAGATGTTCTATAAATAGCTAAATAATTTTTAGCTGCAATTACAGTTCCAGCCGGTAAATTATAAGGTGAACTACTTCCTTCAGCATCATCGATTTTATATTCTTCCAAGTTAACTTCCACATCGTTAGGATTATAAAGCTCAATAAATTCACCTTCTTCGTCATTCCCCTCAGGGTTAGGAAGAGCTTCGTTAATTATTGTCTTCAAAGCCAATTCCGATTCCACAATCTCCGCAGTTGCCGTAGGGGTTGGTGTCGGACTGGCTGTTGTCGTTGGAGTTGGGGAAGGACAAGAGTTAGCCGCTCTAAAAGTGGAATTTGTACACTCAACAAAATCGCGACTATCTCCACTAGAAATAAACCCGTCTGGATATCTAGCAAGTGAGTATCCAGATGAAACGGCTGGCGCGAAACTTGTTGCTATTCCTCCTGAAATATCGGGCAAATTGTATGTATTAGGAGAACCGTACAAGAGAACGTCAACTATTTTCCCTTCATTATCAACAAGTCTGATTCCGTCTGTTCTGTTGGAGGCATTGTAAAAAGATTTTGTTGAAGACTTAACGAAAGAAGTTAAGCTACTGTCGTCACCGACAACAACAAACTGGTGAGCGCCTATTAAAGGCTCTGGGGCAGTTGTGGGAAAAGTAAAAGAATAAGTATCAATTTTTGTCCCACCCCATTCTAATTTCCAACCTTTTAAATTAATTTCGGAATTTGTCGTGTTGTAGAGTTCAATCCACTCCTTTCCGGTATCAGTTCCTGCAGGATCATAAAGAAGTTCATTAATTAGAATAGATGGTGTCGTTTGTGTTGAAGCAAAAAGAGGAACAAAAATTAATATAATTACGAAAAGTAGAGCATATTTAAAACTCATTATTAATAATTCTATATTTTATTTTATTGAAATTAAATAAGGCAGTCTTTTGGACAGACTGCCTACTCTCTTGAGAACAATGTCTCTTCCCCTGGGACCAAAGAGTCGGTCCGCAACTTCTTCGTTGCCTGCTGTTTTCCTTTTTTAAAGATTCGGACTAAGGTCAAAACCAAAGAACAATCCCCAAAAAAGGAGGATAAGCTCAAATGCGGTTTTTCCGCAGTCTCCGGGTAAACAGCAGCGAATTTAGTGAACCGAAGTAACTAAGAGGTGGCCACCTCTCGAATACTCTAATTCACTTTAAAACCGGAGAGGCCTTGGAGTGAAAGTGCTGACGCTCGCAAGCTTGAGAGCTTTCATATCCTTATCAGCCCTCGAAGCTTCGAGTGTATAAGACATGTTAATGAATTTTATTATTTCTACAACAGATAATTTATTCGATAAACATCGCATCCCCGAAAGAAAAGAAGCGATATTTTTTGTCGACGGCTTCTTTGTAAACAGACAGCGTTTCGGGAACGGAACCAACAAAAGCGGAAACCAAAGCAAGCAACGAAGAGGCTGGCAAATGGAAATTAGTTAATAAAGCTTTTACAACTTTAAAGTTATAACCAGGAGTAATGAATAGTGACGTTGGTCCTTCAAGAGGGCTGACAAAACCTTCGACAGTCGCAGCCGACTCTAAAACTCTCAACGTTGTTGTTCCAACCGCCATGATTCTTTTTCCTGCTTTAATTGCTTCGTTTATTCTTGAAGCAGTTTCAGGACTTAAGTGAATATTTTCTTCATGAATTTTATGATCTTCCAAATTTCCCGTGCGAATTGGCTGGAAGGTCCCTAACCCGACATCTAAAACAACTTTTTCAATTTGAACTCCTTTTTCTCTTAATCTTTCTAGAATATTTTTTGTTAGATGGAATCCGGCAGTTGGAGCAGCGACTGATCTTTTTTCTTTTGGATCGGCATAAGAAGTTTCGTATTCATGAGAGTCTGGTTCTCTTCCTATATAAGGAGGGACGGGAACATGACCAATTTTTTCCAAATAGTTATCGAAAAGTTCAGAAGAAACTGAAAAAGATACCAAGAAAGATCCGCCTTCTAATGATTTCTCAATCTTTGCAGAAACGTTTTGGGGGAAATTAATCACTTCTCCCTCCTTAACAGAGCCTTTCACTAGAACTTCCCAAATGTTTTTATTATTATCGACTTTCTTTAAAAGAAAAATTTCTCTTTCTTTTTCTTTTGAGTTTTTTCCAAACAAGCGAGCTTTAAGGACGCTGGCGACATTAATCACCAAACAATCATTGCCCGAAAGAAGATCGGGAAAATTTTCAATTTTTAAATCTTTCTTTTCCTTTGTCTCTCTGTTGAAATACAAAAGTTTTGCTGACTCACGTGGTTCTGCAGGTTTCTGCGCTATCAGTTCTTTTGGCAAAAAATAATCCAGTTCCTTGGTTTTCACGGATATATCCTAATGATTTTTCAACTTTAAGCCAATCAGGGATGAAGATGACCTGTAAGAGACGAAGCAAATTTATCTTCGTTCATTTTTGTTGGATCAACCACGTATCCTTCTTTCCTAATGGCTTCTTCGTAGGCTTTCATAATTACTTTCCTCACCTCTTCAGGATTAGGAACCTGCTGAAAAACAAATCTTTCCTCTTCGCCGGCTGTCTGGATGTTTACGTCTCCGTAATTTAAGAATGTCGGAAAAATTCCTTTTACAGTTGTCGTAATATCTTGGATTTTTATTAATTTCTGTTCTGCAACAACATGTTTAAAAAGCCCTAGTTGCTGGATGTCAATAATACATTTATCCGTAACAATCCAAATGTCGAGATAGTAGTCAATTAGAGCAGCAAAGAAGAATAGCCACATCAGAAGATAGTAAGTAACCATAAACATAGTTAATAATCCATTCCAAATGCCAACCTTGAAGAGATCAGCAACTGCTTCGGGGACAATGGCAAAAATAATTAGAGGCAATAAGGTTAGTACCAAAAACATTAAAGCGTTTAAGAAAAACACAAACCAATGCCTTCTTAAAAACAATAAAGTAGTTTCGCCATCATGCTGGCCAGGAAGTCTGGCAATTATCGCCTGCTTATCCATAAATCGAAAAAGTTAGTGGGATGTTCCATTCGACCCTTACAAGAGCAACCGCACTAACGATTAGCATCAAAACCGAAATTACAAGATAAGTAATAATTAAAACTCTCCCACTGCGGGGATTCATAGAAAACTCATTTATGTGATAGATCAAGAAATAACTGTAAACAAAAAAGAAAAGCAAAAACACCAGAAAGATTATCAAGCCTGCGAAAAGAACGGGGTTCATCTCATTAACTATAGTAATACATTCTGATTATTGGCGGGGACTTTTCGACCAAGATGTTCATAGGCCATTTCAGTCGCGATTCTTCCTCTTGGTGTCCTTTGCAATAATCCCAATTGAAGCAAGTATGGTTCGTAAACGCTTTCCAAGGTTTCCACTTCTTCGTGCGTCGCCGCCGATAAAGTTTCTACCCCAACAGGTCCACCTTTGAAAATGTCTATTATTGCAAGCAAAATCTGGCGATCGGTTTGGTCCAAGCCAAGATGATCGACATCCAACATATCAAGCGCTCTCTTCACCAGACTAGGAGACAGTTCTTTTACTTCATCGACATCTGCCAGGTCTCGGGTCCTTTTTAGAAGTCGATTGGCGATACGCGGCGTACCTCGACTGCACTTCGCTAACTCAACGGCGGCATCTTCACCTAATTTTACTCCCAAAATCTTGGCTGATCTTTTTAAAATCGTGATGATGTGTTGAGGTTCGTAAAATTGGAGACGATGAACAACTCCGAAACGATCTCTTAGGGGTGCGGTCAAAGAACCAATTCTTGTTGTAGCACCAACGATCGTAAACTTAGGAAGAGTAAGACGAACAGTTTTTGCCGCCGGACCTTGTCCTAAAACGACGTCTAAAACAAAATCTTCCATGGCAGAATATAAAGTTTCTTCAACAGTTCGGTGCAATCGATGAATTTCATCAATAAACAAAATATCGTTTTCTTCAAGATTGGTAAGAATGGCTCCAAGATCACCCGCTTTTTCAATTGCCGGACCGGAGGTGATTCTTAAATTCACTCCCATTTCTTTCGCCAAAATCATGGCCAAAGTTGTTTTTCCTAGACCTGGAGGACCTGAAAATAAGACATGTTCAATTGGTTCACCTCGTTTTTTTGCAGCTGCCAAAAAAACGTTAAGATGCTTTTTGATACTGTCCTGACCAACGAAGTCATTGAGACTTTGAGGTCTTAGAGTAACTTCTAATGACTCCTCGTCCTCTTGTACCACCTCGTCAACGGCTGATTTTCTTTGATTTTCTGCTTCCATAATCACAGTCTACTATGGAAACAAGACGCCAGAAACATGTCGAAGAATGACAGAGTCCGTAAATTGGATAGATCCTTTAAGAATAATTTACCCTCGAAGTAACAACTTCGTTACAGTTTTTATTAATTCCGACAAAGAGGCAGGCCCCTGCGTCCACAGGGGTGGAATTAGCCTTGACGTAAACGATTTTTTATTATATTATTTTGAGCTGACTAAACCACTTCGGTTTGGCAGTTCCCTTCTTAAACAGCTGCCTAAGGCAGTGAAGGAGATGTTCCATGAAACTCATGCCAGTAATGCCCCAGATCTACCGACTGGCTTTGGAAGAAAATGAAGACCCAGCTCAACCCAATTGGTTCAAGTGGAGCTGGTGCAAGTTGTCGGAATTGGCAACCTTGATAAATGCGGCTTATGGTTACAGCTGGTCTCCAAAGGAAATTGTTGAAAGATTCGGAGTCTGCGAAAAGTCTCCACGCGGCCCCACCTACTATCTCATTCTGATAAGTATGAGCTACAAGACTTTCGCCTTTCCGAAGAACTATGACTACTCTGGCTTCCATGACTACGATAAGTTGTTGGTGCCAGCTGGATGGGCAAAAAACGTGTTGTTTTGCATGCAACACGGAGCGACACATCTTTGCGTGAAAAACAAAGAGTTGTGGGCGATGAATGAAAATGATGAACCTGTAATGACCTGGCCCTGATGGCTAAACTCGATATCGCCCAAGGAATTTTTCCTTGGGTTTTTAAATTACTTAAAGGAATTTATAATATCCATGATTTCTTATTTCGCTGGTTTTAGTATTATCAAGTTTAAATGGCAAAAGAACACCTTAAATCTTTCGTAAAAAGAATTGTCACCGAAGCCAGAAGCCTGATTTTCAAAATAAATTCACTTTTTGCCAAAGAAAATTCCCAGATAACATTTCTAATAAATTTTGATTATCAAGCCGAATATGTTGCTGATTTAGTTAAAAACAAAACTAAATTTGTTTTTAGAAAATCCAGGTTTAGATGTGACAACAAAGATGAGTCTATTTCTAAATTTGCTTGGTCTGACCACCAAACTCAAAACGTTGTTTTAATGGATGAAACTAACTTTTTCAGAGAAGGCTTTACGGCACATCATCGCTTAATTTTGAGAATGCAACACAGCCCGGGTTTTGGAATATGGGTTCCTCTGTATCTCTATGAAAGAATGAAGCAACATCGAGGGAAATTAATGATTGCTTCATATGTTTGGGAGCTGGCCCAGAATGATGTTGCATTAGATGAAAAGACAAAAAGAATTAGGGATTTAATCTTGAACGATGGTACCCCCATTCTTTTTACGAATTACGATTTAAAAATAAACAATATCTTTAGGTTTTCTAAAAAATATGAAAGGAAACCGGGGACTTTGGTAATTGCCTTAAATTGGAGAATCAGAAGAAGCATCGAAGATATTAAATTACTAGAAAAGGCTATCTCCTTTTTAAGAAATGATTTCAAAATAAGAGTACTTTTCCATCCGCTTATTACTGATAACGATTTCAGAAATGGGGAGAATCTCCACAGATTTAAATCAAATTTGGAGTCGCTAGACATTAAAAGCTCTACTCAAATAACTTCGTTGGAAGAACTCGTTAAAATCTACGATGAAAATGAGTTTATTTTAACTGATGGATCTGGGAGCGCTTACGAAGCAATAATCAGGGGATGCAAAGCATTGAGTTTAACCGGATTAAGCTATCAAGAAAAAGGCGGCGTATTGTATCCCACCCTGAAGTTAAATTTATTGCCCCAAAATCCAGTCTGGGATTACAAAAATTACTCTGATGAAAAAGCGGACCTGGATCTTGTTAAAACCTTCTTTTCGCCATCGTTAACAAAAGAAAGTGTGCTACCACTCGTCTCTCAGGAAATAGAGTCCGCTTTCGCCAATTGGACTTAGAGACTAAGCATAAACAAGACTTGACAGCCTTAAAGAAAGTCTGTATTATTGAATGTTCGCTTATAACGAGCTTCATCGGAGGATTTATCCTTCGTTTGATTACTTGTGCAGGAATTCGTGTACGTGTTCCTGTAGACAATGCTTCGGGGGTTTTTACCCAGATCGGGTCCACTGGCTTTCAGCGAGTGGACACCTCGGTAGCTACTCTCTATTGTCTACAGTAACACGAACATAATGGAAAGAGCGCCTAAACGGCGCTGTTTTTTGCGTCACCATAATCAAGTTTATGAAAGATTCGCCATCTTGAGATAGACTAAGGATAAGATGATAAACAAAAATGAAATCCACGAGTTAGAAAAAAACGGACAAATGAAACCGCCTGTTATTAGTCTTTATTTAAATACCGATCTAAAAACAGCTGAAGGTGAACACTATCTAAGTCAATTAAAAAGATTAACTGCCGAAGCCGAAAAACAACTTCGACTGCGTTTCCCTAAAATAGATTTACAAGTTTTAACTGAAATAATCGAACCAAAATTTTTAGGATTCTTAAAAAAAGAAGTTGAATCCCATCATCAGATTAGATCTGTAGCCTTTTTTGCATCACTTAAGAAAAGTTTGCTTGCGAGTAAATCAAAAATCGTTGCATATACTCTCCCCCATCCCTTGAGATCACGAGTTCATGTGGAAATCAATCCTTACATCAGACCTCTTTTTTTCCTTCTAGATCAATATCAAGAATATCTAGTCATTGCAGCAGATAGACACCAAGGAAGAATGTATTGGGTCAGTCTTGATGAAATAGAACAAAAGAAAGAATTTTCCGCTGATACTTCGCGCTTAGATAACACCTGGGGTTCCAGCCAAGAAAAAATCCAGAACAGAATTAATAACTCCATGGAAAAACATCTCAACGTAATGTTGAAGGAGGGGATAAAGCATATTCGAAAGCAAAACATAAAGAGAGTTATTTTGGGAGGCGACGAGAGGATTCTCCATTATCTAAAGGAAAATTTTCCCAAAGATCTCAAGTCCTATATAGCGGGCGAATTTCCTTTTGACCACCATGAAAATGCTCAAGAAATTTTGGATAAAACTTCAGTTATCGCTCAACAAAAAGAACAAGAAGAAGAAAGGCAAGCTGTTGACTCTCTTAAAGAAAACTTAGGGAATCAAAAAGCGACTGCGGGCCTCAAACAAACCTTGGACGCAATTGCCCAAAGAAAGGTACAAAAATTAATCCTCAAGAAAGGCTTTAAGGTTTCCGGATTTTCTTGTGATAACTGCGGAACTTTAGGAATAGCACCAAAATGTTTAAACTGCGGCTCTCTGACTCGGCCTTCAGATGATTTAATTGAACTTGCGATTGAAAAAGCTGACAAAGATCAGGCAGAAATAGAATTCGTAACTGAAAATTTAGATTTGGAAGCTCTTGGTAATATTGGCGCTATTTTAAGATATTAACATTGACCAACTAATAACTTTCAGGAACACTTACCCCTTATGTCTAAGCTAGTAGTCTTCAGCGGCTTAGGGACCATCGTCTTGGGTGGGTTATTTTTGTCTGTTTTGTTAAGACCGGAACCGAGACTGGAAAATCCATTAATAAACCTCGATAAAAACAAAGATCCCCTTCACTCTGCTGTTTTGGAAAAAGAAGCCCCAGTTTTGACTGGCGAAATTAAGAATGATATTTCTGGAAGATTTATTTTAAGAGGAACTGCCTTCATCCCTAAAGAATCGAGCGTTAAAATTAAAGATTCAATAATTTTTGCTGAAAGAGATTCAAAAATAGAAGTTCTAGGGGAAGCAAACATTATTAACTCGACTTTCTCGTCTAATCAAATTCATCCCACTCGAAAATATTGGCATGGGCTAGTTGTTTCCGACGGTGGAAAAATATCTGCCGATAAAGTAACGATAAAAGATGCGGCTGCCGGTATTACTTGCTCGGGAAAAAGCCGGATGATAATAAATAATTCAACTCTTGAAAATAATGTCGTGGGTATTGTTGCAATGCCAGCACAACTTTGCCAAATGAAAGATTCGACTATAAGCCAAGGACGAGTCGGAGTGCAAGTTTTAGGAGGATTTCCCCTAATCGATAATGTTAAGTTTTCCCTGCTCTATGACGGTTTAAGAATTTACAAAGGCGAACCGAAAATTTTTAAACTCGAATTCGACCGAATAGAACGAGAACAGATCTGGAAACCAGTCCAGAAACCGATGTAATTCTTAATCTTGGGTTTAAAAGAAGGTTAATAAATCCCAAACCGGCTACGTTGTCCAGCAACGAAAGCCGATTTTAGAGTTTTACGAAACTTTTTTTGTTAAAAAGTGTTTCGCGGATGCCCCTCTTATTGCCACCGAACTCGTCGCGAATATTTTTGTAGGTTTTGGATTTGCGCATTCGATAATTTCTTACTGGCCTCAGCGGCCTCGCGGACCAGATTCTTGGAGATACTAACAGTTTCTCCAGATGATACGCTCTTCTTCGCGAGTTTCTTTCTTATGTAATCTTCCATATAAACTCGATGTTCGTTCGACAACTTTTCCGATGGATTTGCGTCCAGATATCTCTTAACAGCAATACGGGCGAGATTTGTTACACCCTGACCATTTTGAGCTACTTCGTTATAAGCTTCAGCCGTTTCGGTTGCTTTAGGCATTTCCGTTGGTTTTGGCGTTGCCTTTGGTTGTGTCTTAGCAGCCGCCTTTTCAGAGGTAGCTGTTGCAGAAGCGGAAGCAGTAGCTTCTTCAGTCGGTTGCTCAGTCGGTTCTGCTGAAGGAGTTGGATTTTGAGACTTTCTGTCAGAGAAAGCGAAAATCGCACCAGCGATTATCAAAATCACAATGATAGTGGATACAGTCCTCGGGGAGTTGCGGAGACGTTCAATAAACCCTCCAGAATTTTGTTCATCCATACAAGTCACCTCCTCTCAATTAGAGTCAATTGATAAGTTTCCCCTCCCTCCACTTTTAAACATGTGTAAAAGATCAAATGCGCCTTCTTATTTTACCCTTAAATAAATAGACCCGGAAACTGTGAATATGTGAATAAAATTTGATAAAAATTTTCGTCGTTTGTTGTCTTGCTTCTTTTCACTTCTCATGGCAAAATCTTCGTGTTCTAATTTAAGAGTTTTTCTATCTCATGTCCAAACATTCAAAATGGGCAAAAATTAAAAGGCAAAAAGGTGTTACTGATGTTAAACGTGGTATTGTTTTCTCCAAATTATCAAGAGCCATAACTATAGCCGCAAAAGAAGGTGGCGTTGATCCCAATTCAAACTTTCATTTAAGAATTGCAATAGATCGTGCCTTGGCTGAAAATATGCCAAAGGACAATATTCAAAGAGCAATTGAACGCGCTTCAGGGGCAGGGGGAGAAGCAAGCCTAGAGTCAATCACCGTGGAAGGCAGAGGACCAAGCGGGTCTGTTCTTCTTGTGGATGCAGTCACCGATAATCGTAACCGAACGATCGCCGAGATAAAGAAAGTGTTAGCTGATCATGGCGGACATATGGCAGATGCAGGAAGCGCGCAATGGATGTTTGAAAGAAAGGGTCAAATTATTGTCGATGACGTTAATGACTTGGAACAAGCGGAGTTGGATGCCATTGATGCCGGAGCAACTGACATCGACAGTGAGGAAAAATCGTTGCAGGTCTTAACCGCTCCTGAATCAGTTCACTCCATTGCCAAAATTCTCAAGGAAAAGAATTATCAGGTTTCGGAGGTCAGTATCATCATGAATCCCAAAAATCCTGTTAATCTTGGCGAGGAAGAGTACAATCGAGTTCAAGAGTTAGTTGAAATTTTGGAGGACCATGAAGATGTTTCAAACGTCACAACCAATGCCGTGCAAGAATAGCGGCGGGTTTAAAATTCTTGGAATTGATCCGGGGATTGGAAGAATGGGTTTTGGCGTCGCCACTCAAAATGGCAACATCTACAAATGTTGGGATGCTGGATGTTTAACGACAGAAACTGGAGAAGAAACCGGCAATCGTTTAAAAAAGTTACAAGAAGATTTAGAAAAAATAATTGAACTACAGAAACCTTCCGGGGCAGCGATAGAAAAACTTTATTTTTCAAAAAATATTAAAACTGCTATGGCTGTTTCTGAGGCACGCGGGATGGTACTTGCCACTTTAAGCAGGTCGGGAATACCATTTGTTGAACTCTCGCCACAGCAAGTAAAAATAGGGGTTACTGGATATGGGAAAGCAACCAAACGCCAAGTTCAGCTTATGGTTCAAAAACTCTTTTCCCTACCCCTTCCGCCTACACCTGATGACACCGCGGATGCTTTGGCCTTAGCCTTCGTAGGACTATCATATTTCTAAATTAAATTATGAAAAAAATTATCACTCTTTTTTCCTTCGCTTTCTTAATTCTCGCCTCACCGGTACTTGCCCAAGAAGATTTTCAAGCGAAAACAGGTTCGTCTCAAGACGTTTTGGTTGGAGATTCTGTATCTTTTGATGCGGGCAGTTCCACAATTCCTGACAATACAGAGCCTGCATATACTTGGTGGTTTGGGGACGGAGTAAGTGCTAAAGGAGAACGAGTCACTCACATTTACAAAAGAGCTGGATCTTATGAAGTAAAACTAAACATCCAAGTCAACGACAGAACTTCGGAAGCATCAACTCAGGTTAGGGTTTATAGGTACGAAAATATTTTAGTAACCGATGAAACAATTGCGGACGATCGAATAAAGCCGTTAATCGAACAAGCTGAGGAAAATGACATTTTATTAACAGTGGTTACACCACCTACAACTGCGGTTACGGTCTCAGAAGGAATGGCAAGATCAACTTTGGATAAACGATTAAGTTTAGAAAGAGCTCCGTTAGTGTTTGTTTGGGCAAACGGAACAAAAGGAACAGATGCTTTAACCAACTTGGGTCAGTTAATTAGCGGGGAGAATCCAGATGAAAAAAGAAAATTTCACATGGAGGAAAAAGGGATGGTTCTTATTACGGACCAATCATTTTCAATAGTAGCCAGACCCGCTCAAACAGCATTTAACGTTTTGCGTCCTGCTTATGTTCTCCTGGTTAAATCTGATGCTTTGCCGGCGTTAGTAAAAACCAAATCAGCGAATGAGGCTACTGAAGTCATTCGAGAACAGAAAGCTCAGTTTTGGAATTTAGGGCCGCACAGCGAACGAGCCGTTTCTAAGCTGGCTCCATGGAATGCGTTATCGTATGTGGTTAATGCATTAGTTAACTGGGGTGTCCCAACTTCAAGTATTGTTCTGATTTTAATGCTGCCGATCGTCGCGACTTTGCTTGCTTTTTCAAGACAAGTAATCGGAATGAAAGCTTTTGGTATTTTTACCCCTGCAGCCGTTACACTTTCCTTTCTGGCAATTGGATTGAAATACGGCGTCCTTATTTTCATAGTTATTCTTCTGGCCGCAACTGGTTCTCGTATTTTAATTAGAAAATTCAGGCTTTTATATTTGCCCAGAATGGCACTGGTATTAACCGCCGTCTCTTTTGCAGTTCTTGCGCTATTTGGCGTGAGCGGTTTGCTTCTGAAGCAAACAGGCGCTTTGGCTTTTTCTGTTTTTCCAATTCTAATTTTGGCTTCTTTAGCGGAGCAGTTCGTAGAAGCTCAAATTCGTCTTGGACTGAGAGCTGCCGCCATTCTTACCTTTGAAACCTTGCTTTTATCTGTAGTATCCACACTGATAATCCAATGGGACGCCCTTCAAAGTTTAATTGTCGGTTTCCCAGAACTTATTTTGATAACTATTCCAATAAATATTCTTTTGGGGAGATGGACCGGCTTAAGACTTTCTGAATATATAAGGTTCCGCAAACTATTGTTTCCGGTAAGATAATATTTTTTCGGAATGGCAACTAATTTTTTTAAAAAAAGGAGAAAAATCCTTGGGATGAACTCTAGGATTTTGCAGTATATTCGTCCTTTGAACTCTGCGAAAGCTGCGCGAAGCGCAAATAATAAATTATTAACAAAAAAGATTCTAACAGAAGCCAGAATTCCAACGCCAAGACTCTTTGGAGTCATTTCCAGCAGAAGAGATGCAGAAAACTTTGATTGGACTAATTTGCCTTCCAGTTTTGTTTTAAAACCAAATTTTGGTTACGGAGGTTCAGGAATCATGGTTCTTTTTGGACGGAATAAAAAAGGACAATGGGTTAGAGCTGACAAATCCCCAGTCGATATTGCTGATATACGAGAACGAGTTTTTGATATCTTAGACGGAAATTTTTCGGTTGGGAACGTTCCTGATGTGGCCCTTTTTGAACAAAGAGTGAAAGTATTAAGAGACTTAAAGCCTTACTCCATCGGCGGTATTCCTGACGTTAGAGTTTTGGTAGCAAATTATGTACCCGTCATGGCAATGTTGCGATTGCCAACTCCGGAATCAAAAGGACGTTCAAACTTGCACATGGGAGGCATTGGTGTGGGTATTGATTTAGGTACGGGAAAAACTACAACCGCAATATACCGAGATAATTTCATTTCTTATTACCCGGAAAGCCGATTGCGTTTAGCTGATTTCCCTATTGAAAATTTTAGAGAGATTCTGCTTGTTTCCGTAAAAACAGCGCGCGCGTTGAAACTGGGCTACGCGGGAGTTGATATTGCAGTTGATCGCGAAGAAGGACCAATGGTTTTGGAAGTAAATTCTCGACCCGGGCTTTCAATTCAGTTGGCCAATAAAACCACCCTTCGTGATAGATTAAGGCGTCTTGAGGAACTGTCGGTCGATGATCCGGAACAAGCGGTGGATATTGGACTTTCTCTTTTTTCTCAAGTGCAAAGCGAAAAGAAACGTAAAAAAATAGGTGTAAGGGAACGCGTTATTATTTTAGATGCAGACGGAGTTCCTCATCCTTACATAGCTAAAATAGACACGGGGGCTTACCGTTCTTCGATCGATAGAGATCTGGCGGAAGCATACGGACTCTTGAAAAATACCACCGACAGACAAAAGACTATCAAAAGTGCTTTAGGAAAAGAAGAAAGACAAGTCATACCATTAAAATTCTTTTTAGCTGGAGAGGAAATTTCCACTGAAGTTACTATTGCCGCAAGAGGTCATTTGAAGCATGAACTTCTAATTGGCCGAAGAGATTTATCTCCATTTCTTATTGATCCGACACAAAAAAATCCAACTACAGCATTTCCTGTTTGAGGTTATTAAAACACAAACTTTTCGGTCCGCCACTTGAAAAAATACCATAAAAATCATACACTCCCTGCGAGCATGCCCATTCGCCGTTTACCAATTAGACAAGGCGGCCAGATTAATAACTACGACAGGGGAACGCCACGAAAGTCCGCTTTCAAACGATTGCGGAAAGTCATATTGTATGTCGTTGTGGCGTTTGTTTTATTTGTGGGAAGTTTTGTTGCCTGGACAGCAAAAGATTTACCTGACCTCAATCATCTCAACGTCCAAGGCGCGGCCGAATCAACAAAAATTTATGATCGAACAGGAACGAATGTTTTATATGAATTCGGTACGGTTCATCGTACTTGGGTTCCATTAAAAGACATTTCTCCTTATGTGAAAAACGCAACTGTTGCAGTAGAAGATAAAGATTTTTACAAGCACAAAGGAATCAGCATCCGAGGTATCTTGAGATCTGCAATAACCGACCTTCAAGGAAAACCTCTTCAGGGTGGTTCTTCAATTACCCAACAGCTCGTTAGAAATACAATACTAACTAGGGAAAGAACTATTTCTCGAAAGATAAAAGAGGCAATTTTAGCTATTGAACTTGAACAACGCTATTCCAAGGATCAAATTCTTGAAGCTTATTTGAACATCGTTCCCTATGGTTCTAACGCTGCCGGAATTGAATCAGCCTCTCAAACTTTTTTTGGAACTTCGTCTAAAGATCTTACTTTAGCTCAAGCCGCTTTACTTGCTTCTCTCCCTAACGGACCTACTTATTATTCTCCATATGGTTCCCATACTGAGCAGCTTTTCGCAAGACAGAAAGGCGTTTTGAATAAGATGGCAGATCAGGGGTACATAACGAAAGATGACGCTGAGACCGCAAAGGAAGTTCATCTTACTTTTCAAAAAAGAATGGACCGTATCTCCGCTCCGCACTTTGTGTTCTATGTTAGAGAACAGTTAGAAAAAGAATACGGACCAACAATAATCAATGAAGGTGGCTTAAAAGTCATAACAACCTTGGATTCACGAATGCAAAAGGCAGCAGAAGATGCTGTGGCAGCACAAGCTCCCAAGAATGCATTGAGGAATGCAAAGAACGCAGCACTAGTGGCAATTGATCCCAAGACAGGAGAAGTGCTAGCAATGGTAGGAAGTGTTGATTATTTTAACGAAGAAAACGACGGGAATGTAAACGTCGCCATAATGAACAGGTCCCCAGGATCTTCCTTTAAGCCAATTATCTATGCCCAGATGCTGAAAAAGGGTTACACTACTGAAACCATTTTGAATGATGTTCCTATTGATTTTGGCACATCAGCAAAAGCTTATAAACCAAACAACTATAATAAGAAATTTAGCGGTCCAGTTACGATGAGATCTGCTTTAGCGCAATCTCTTAATATTCCAGCCGTCGAGGCCTTATATATTGCCGGGATGCACGACTCATTATCATTAGCATCTCAGATGGGTTTCACTACATTAAACGACCCAGACAGATATGGGCTTTCGTTGGTGCTTGGTGGAGGCGAAGTTAAGTTAATCGACCTTGTTGGAGCTTACGGAGTCTTTGCCGCAGAAGGAATGAAGTATTCACATCAATCCATATTAAAAGTACAAGATTCCAAGGGAAGAGTCCTTTTCGACACAAAAAAAGAGAAAGTCGAAGGAGAACAGGTTTTGGAAACAGAAATCGCAAGAATGGTGACCGATATACTTTCTGACAACAATGCCAGAGCGCCTATGTTTGGCTTAGGCAGTCCTTTACAACTTGGACCAAGACCTGTGGCGGCTAAAACAGGAACGGCTCAGGAGTATAGAGACGGTTGGACCGTAGGTTACACACCAAGCCTGGTTGCTGGCGTCTGGGTTGGAAATAATGACAATAAACCAATGAAAACTGAATCTGGCGTCGACGCCGCCGCACCTATTTGGAATAATTTTATGAAGACTGTTTTGGCCGGGACTCCAGTAGAAACTTTTACGAAACCCCAAAAAATCACTCCTGATAAAGAAATTTTAGCTGGCAAACTTCCAGAAAAAACATTTAATTACGACCAAGCTTCAGGAACTGTCTTACCACAAGACTGTGGCATACCAATCGGAAAAGCTACTAAGTTTGTAGAGTTCCATTCCCTCCTTCACTACGTCCGAAAAGATGAGCCCTTGAGCGACCCGCCGAGCAATCCTTCGAATGATCCTATGTATTCAAAATGGGAAAGTGGCATTTCTGCATGGAGCGAACAATATAATAAGGAACATGGTGCCGAAGGTAAAATCTATGTCCAAAGCATGCCTGACGCCGTTTGTGATCCTTCAATGCTGGAAGGACAACCAGACATTTCTTTCACTTCCCCAGCTGACCAAGTTATCCGAAAATCTCCCGTACGCGTTTCTGCGGACATTTCTGCGCCATCTAGAGTAGTGAAAGTTGAATTCTTTGCAGATGATCAAAAAATTGGCGAACGAACTGAGGAACCATGGGATGCTCTTTACCGATTTCCAAAAGATAAGTCCGGTAGAGTAACTCTTAAAATAAGAGCAACAACTGAAGATCATAAAATTGGCCAAGGAACGAGAGCAATTTACGTTAACCCTGACAGTTCCATGCCGAAAGTTTCTCTCCTCTATCCTAAATCGGGCGAAACTCTTTCTCCGTTTGGTTTTCCAATAAAAATAAAAATCAACGCTTCTGATCCAAGCGGAATTAAGGCGGTAGATGCCCTTATAAGAGTTTCTGGCAACGAAAGAGCTTCTAGGATTGGTCGTATTGATGTGGCCCAACCAAACAATATTTACGAGATCCCCTGGAATGAAGCTCCAGCACCTGGAGAATATGACCTCTGGGCTTCCGTGACAGATAAAACAGGAAACAAAACTGATACTTCACCCATAACCATCAACATTCCATGAAATTACTAATCGCTTTCGTACAACGCGAAGATTCACAAAAGCTTCTTCACAAGTTAAGACAAGCCAATTTGGCAGTTACTTCTTTTGAAAGTGAAGGAGGTTTTTTAAAAAGAAAAAATACAACTGTATTAATGGCTCTTGAAGACGATGAGGTTGATAAAGCTGTTAACACCATAAAAGAAAACTGCAAAACAAGATACGAAAAAATTGATACCTCTTTCACCGCAGGTGATGTGGAAAATCTTTTAGCGGCCCCAACAGATATTCCTGTCGGAGGAGCCACTATTCTCGTTCTCGACGTAAAAGAAAAGATAAAAATTTAATTACCCTAGATAGACTCTTATTTTTTTGACTAGATCAAGCTGATTTAGTTCTTTATTTATTTCTTCTTTAAGTTTTATCTCAGACCAATAAATTTCAGAACGCCATGGAGCAGAAGCTGAGGTGGCAGTTATAACACCTTTTCTAAAGTTTTTAAAAGTAACAGGTGCTTTTAATTCTGGCCAAAACTTTTTTAGTGTCTTTTCAAACACAATACGAACATCTTCCTTTTCAACGGGTTTTCTTTTGAGGTCCGAAAAAATATTAAGTTTAGTGAGAGCCATTACCTTGATCTTAGTTCCCCGTTTTCAACTTTCAAGGAAAGTTCTTTCTTGAGAAAATCACTCACGGAAATATCAGCAGTCGTGGTAACCACTTGTTTGTTTTTTAACGCCTTATAAATGGCCAATCGGTGAGTTTCGTCGAGTTCACTAAAAATATCGTCAAGAAGGAAAATGGGTTCCAGGCCCAGTCTCTCCAGGGCTTTTTGGCCTTCAATAAAGTGCAAAGCGATTAGAAGGAGCCTTCTTTGGCCCCTGGATAAATTAGGAACAACATCTCTGCCCTCGTAAGTAAATCTAATTTGATCACGATGAGGGCCAACCAGAGTTCTTTTTTGCTCTTTTTCTTTTTCTTTAAAATAATCGTATCTTTCCAATATTTCCTGCTCCAATATAGGTGTCTCTCTTTCTAGCCCACCACCATGCAAGTTTACTTTTATGTCGATATTTAATCCCCCCAAATCATTGAAAGTTTTAGATAAATTTTCATTTAAAAAATCAATAAAAACTTTTCTTTCTTTCCAAATAGTCATTGCGTGCGGAACAATCGCCTTGGTCCAGGAAAAAAGTTCGTTTTCATAAGACTTGTTCCAAAAGGATTGCTTTAAAAGGGCATTTCTTTGCTTAAGACAACGTTGATATTCCAAAAATGCCTGATAGTACCTTTCTGACTGGAGAAGAAGCCCACGGCCTAAAATTTTACGTCTGCCAGAAGCTGAATCTAAAAATTGGTCTTCTTGAGGCAAAAATAAAATCAGTGGCGGAAGAGCTCCTTCAGGGATTGAAGTTAATAAGTCCCAAGTTCTTTTTTTAACAACCGCATTTATAGAATTGTTTATCTCAGTGAGAATAGTATGGTCTGTAGAAACAACCACCTCTAGTTTCGCTGATTCACTTCCCCACTTAATCAGATCCACGGTTTTCCCCCTGAAATTAACACCCCGAAGACTTACAGTTAAAAGTTCTAAAAAATTTGTTTTACCAGAACCATTAGGACCGTATAAGATAGTCCAGGTTGGAGATAGCTTTGTTTCTAACTTTTTGTAGTTTTTGAAATTCCTGCCGATTACTTTTGTTACAAATACTCTAGAATTCTCCATGAAAAATTTAAGTCTTAATTGGCATAACTAGACCAAGTGTTTTTTCATTTGGATCTTCTGGCCGAATAACACACGAAACCGAAGCATTTGTAAAACCCAATCTTACTCTTTCTCCAGGAAGACTAGTAATCGCGTCAATTAAATATCTAGGATTGAAACTAATGGAAACATTGTCACCTTTTACTTCTGCTGGAATCTCAGAGGCGGTTTCACCTATCTCTTGAGCTGTAGCATTGACCTTCACTCCCTGGGCTGTGGTTTCCAATAAAATACTATTAACTTCACCGTAACTAAAAACACTGGCGCCTTTAAGCGATCTTAGAAGGTCATACCTCAATACTGAAGCAGTAGTTGTGGACATAGCGGGGATAACTGGTTTGTAATCTGGATAATTTCCCTCAATCAATCTTGAAACCAAATGAGTAGAAACTGTTTCCAGTTGAATTTGGCCATCTGAAACAATAATATTTATTTGTTCTTCCCCTTCTAAAGCTCGTTTAACTTCATGAGCGGCTCTTAGGGGGATAATAATTCTAAAATCAGTTGTGGGCTCATTTAAAGTTATTTGATGCTCAGCTAATCGATAAGAATCCGTAGCCGCAACAATTAAGTTTTTATCATGACCTTCCCATAATATCCCCGATAATTCTGGTCTGGAGTCATCAATAGCTGTCGCGTAAATAACCCTATCTAAAGCTGAAAAAACACTAATGGTTGGTAAAGTTATTTTCTTACCATCTTTAACTGCTGGAATAAGTGGAAAATTTTCAGCAGATTCTCCTTGAAATGAAGCATGAGCTGAGCCACATGTAATTGTTAAGGAATCCCCATTAATTACCAAGTTCACATGTTCATTTGGTAAGTTTTGAACATATTCAGCAAGTTGTTTTAAGGGAATAGTTGTAGCTCCCTCCCCATCAGCTTTTCCAGCAATCCAAGTTGTAATACCAACTTCTAAATCCGTAGCAGAAAGTTTTAATTTCCCTCCCTCGATTTTTATTAAGACATTCTTAAGAATGGGCAGAGCAGGATTTCTACCAGCAATTCCTCCAACACTTTTTAAAGATTTAATTAGATGTTCTTTTGTACAAGTGAATTTCATTTCGATTTACACAATGAGTTAGTAAGTATCTATATAAGTAACTGTAGTAGTAGTTGGTGTTGTGGATTTGTGGATATTTTTTGTTTTTGGCTAGTAATGGCTATTAATTTCACTTATTTTTTCAATATCTTGTGGATTATTTAAGAACAATTTTTTCTATTTGTGGAAAGTTTTTTAATTTGCTGTTAAAAATATTTATTTTCCACAGAGTTTTCGGCAGTTATTCCTTAACTTACTAACAAACTTTTCCACGAACTTAATAACAATCAAGCGTACAGTTTTTGTCTGATTATTGTGATGTCTTGTTTAAGGATCTCGTCGTTTTCTAAATCTTCTTCAATTTTTTCACAAGCGTGCATAGCTGTTGTGTGGTCACGTCCTCCAAAAGAAGCTCCGATTGTTGGGAATGAGGTTCCGTTATCTTTTCGTAATAAATACATTGCAATTTGTCTTGGACGGACAATTTCTTTCCTTCGGCATTTTCCAAAAAGATCTTTGTTGTCTATGTGGAAATAACCACAGACCGCTTCAACTATTTTATCTGTATGGACCACCCTTTTCTTTGGTTCTGAAATTACGGATGACAAAACATTCTTTGCTGATTCCAAGGTAATCTGAGTTTTATTCAATTCGCTTACAGCTAATACCCTATTTAGCGCTCCTTCTAATTCTCTGATATTGCTGGCCACATGAGTTGAAATGTATTGAAGCACTTCTCTTGGTACTAGTACGCCCCGTTGCTCGCATTTTTTGTCTAAAATAGCGATTCTTGTCTCCAAATCGGGAGCGCCGATATCGGCAATCATGCCTCCCTCAAATCTGGATCGTAATCTTTCCTCTAATGTTGGAATGGCTTTAGGTGGTCGATCGCTGCTGATGATAATTTGCTTGCTCAAGCCATACAACTCATTAAAGGTGTGAAAAAATTCTTCCTGAGTTTTCTCTTTGCCTGCCAAAAACTGAACATCATCAATAATGAGGACGTCGATCTCTCTGTATTTCGATTTAAAATTGCTAGTAGAACGGCTTCCAATCGCACTGATCATCTCGTTGGTGAACTTCTCGCTTGTCAGGTATCTCACTTTCTTGTTCTCTCGAGCAATAGCGTTTCCGGTTGCCTGTAGGAGATGAGTTTTTCCGAGCCCCACTCCGCCATATATGAACAGAGGGTTGTAATTTTTCCCCGGTTTTCTCGCAACCGCCTGGCAAGCCGCAAAAGCTAGTTCGTTGTTTGCTCCAATTACAAAAGAGTCAAAAGTGTATCTGACATTCAAGTTAGAGTCCTCGTCGTATCCGTCATTTGTGTTTTTTACTTCATTTAATGGGACTACGGGCGCTAAAGTACTTTTCTTTGTAATCATTATTGTGGAACCGTTGAATGGTTTAGAATTCGGCATGTAAGCTTTTGCAACTTCGTATGTTACGCCCGCTATTTCTGTATCAACCCTTTTTAATGCTTCAAATATAACTTGATGATATTTATTCTCAAGCCACTCTCTGGTAAAAATGTTGGGAGCATAAATTTTAATAACATGTTCATCTGCTCTCTCCAAAGTTGTGTTCTTGAACCACGTCTTGAAGTTTGCTTGGCTGACCGCTAATTCGATCTCTCCTAAAGCAATCTTCCAGAGTTCTTCATTAGAAATCATGTTACTCACAAAAAAGAGTGTACCACAAAGAGGCTGTGGATAAGAGAGTAAAAAGTGGAAAAAACTGTGGATACCTTGTGGAAAGACTGGTTAAACATTGACGATAACTTGTTTTAATAATAATCTTTTCTTTAAGACATTTTATGAAAAGGACTTACCAACCAAAGAAGCTGCGTAGACTGAAAAAGCATGGTTTTAGGAAAAGATCCGCTTCTCCTGGAGGCCGAAACGTATTAAAGCGTCGACGCCGAAAGAAGCGCGCATCTTTAGCTGTGAGCGCACGATAATAATATGCTTAAAAGAAGTAATCGTCTCCACTTGAAGCGAGACATTTCTTCTGTTAGGCGACTGGGAAAGGTTAAACGTGGTGAGCTCTTTAATATTTGGTATATAAAGAACGGAAAACAGGCGCCAAGAATAGGAATAGTTGTAAGTAAAAAAGTATCAAGCAAGGCTGTTGAAAGGAATAAACTTACAAGATGGGTCAGAGCGTCAGTGCTCAACTATATCCCCGATCTGGCCTTAGTTGATATCTTAGTGGTTGCTTTCCGTCCTTTCCCCCATTATTCTCATGAGGAGAGCGAAAAGGATCTATTATCATTGTTTAAAAACGCAGGGCTTATAAAGGAAAAATGAAAAAAGTTGTATTATTTGTTATAAAAATTTATCAATTAACCTTATCTCCGGATCATGGTTTGTTGGCTGTGTTTTTTCCTAATGGTGCTTGTAGGTTCGAACCAACTTGCTCTGAGTATATAAAGGAGGCCATAGAGATTCACGGATTAGCGGACGGTTTTGTTTTGGGCGTTCGTAGAATAAGTCGATGCCACCCATTGGGAAAGTTCGGTTTTGATCCGGTCCCTAAAAAACACTAATGCAATTATTTTCTCTATTTTTCCATGAAGTTCTGTATAGGCCTTTATTTAATGCCTTAATTATTTTCTATTCATGGCTTCCGGTTCATGATTTCGGGTTAGCCATCATCGCCTTAACCTTGGTTGTCCGTTTTATTCTTTTTCCTCTCGTGTCGCGCCAATATGCCTCTCAAAAATCATTGTCTGATTTGCAACCTCAAATTGAAGAGCTGAAGAAGAAATTCCCTCAAAAAGAAGAACAAACTAAAAAGATGATGGAACTTTATAAAGAAAAAGGAGTTCATCCTGCGTCAGGTTGCTTACCCCTTTTGATTCAACTTCCAATTCTGTTCGCTTTATACCAAGCTTTATATAACGGTTTAAACGGAAGTGCTTTATCGGCTTTATATTCTTGGGTTGCTAAGCCGGCCAGCATTAATCCTATCGCTTTCGGATTTTTGAATTTGGCTCAGCCGAACGTTGTTCTTGCTGTCTTAGCGGGAGCTTTACAGTATTATCAAACGAAATTAATGCTACCGAAGACAAAGAAGGCAGCCTCATCCAAGAAGAATGAAATGGATATTTCTGAAATGATGAACACTCAATCCCTTTACATCATGCCTATATTTACGGTAATTATTGCTTTGCGGTTCCCAGCAGGTTTATCGCTTTACTGGGTCGTGACAACCATTTTTGGCATTATTCAACAGATTCTTATTATGAAAAAACATGCAAACCCTATCAAGTGAAGACTTATTACCGACAGAGGTAGTTAAGCAGACAGAAGAGCTTCTTGAAAAAATTGGAATTCAAGGGACCGTATTTTGTAGAGACCATCGTAGTGAAGATCCATCTCACATCTGGATAGAAATAATGACTCCTGATAGTGGAATCCTCATTGGAGAAAGAGGTGTGCATTTGAGAGCGCTCGAGCACATTTTGCGTTTAGTCTTAAGGCGTACTCTTCCAAAGGAATGTCGTTGCCTTTTGGATGTGAATACTTACAGACTTCGACGCATTGAGTTTTTGAAAAAACTTTCCAGGGATGCTGCCAAAAGAGCCGTCCAAACTCACCACGCAATAACTTTAGATCCCATGCCTGCCATGGAAAGAAGAATTGTCCACGTGACCCTGATAGATGAGACAACAGTTGAAACCGCAAGCGTGGGCGAAGATCCAGAAAGGCGCGTTGTGATTAGACCGCGTGATCCCCTTTTGGCAGGAGCTGGGCAATATAAAGTCAGCTAAAACTTTGTCAGTCATTGGTTAGTGGGATAGGCTTTTAAGGATGGGTCACATCCCACCTAAGATTTTAACTGGGACCTTTGTTTCTTCTCTAGGAAGAACTTTGGGGACTTTGCTTTCGATTGCAACTATCGCTGTTGTTACGAGGGCTTTAGTGTCAGCTAATGGTAAGGATCAAGGTGTATTAGAATACGGGGTCTACGCTTCTGTTTTTGCCTTTTTGTCTATCGTCACAATTTTTGCCGACGGCGGTTTTTATTTAATTTTTACCAGAGAAGCTTCCAAGGAAAGCGCCGATGAGAAAAAGTTATTAGAAACTGTTTGGCTTTTAAGGCTTGCCGCTATCGCTTTTACTGTCGTCGTTTCTTTAACGGTTTTATTTTTCATCCCCTACTCTCTAGAGGTTAAAAAAGGAGTGTCTGTCGCAATTTTGGGAATGTGCTTTCAGCTAGGTAGTCAATTATTAATGGGAGTGTTCCAAAAAAGATTAAAGCTTTTTGTTCCTGCTTTTGCCGAAGTCTTCTCTCGTGCCATCCAATTCGGATTAGTGCTTTTAATCTCTCTTTTTGCCCCTAGCGTAACAAATTTTATCTGGGCTTTTGTCATTAGCGCTTTTGTCTGTTTATTAATTAATGTTTTCGGTGCTTCAAAATTCGTACCTTTTAAAATTTGGGGATCTTATGACAAGAATATTGCACGTTATGTAATAAAAGAGGCTTTGCCGATGGGTGTTTCTTTAGCCTTGTCAGTTATTTTTTTCAAAGTTGATTCGCTTATGCTCTCAATTATGAAGTCTCCTGAAGCGTTAGCTTATTACGCTCTTCCCTATAAAGTTTTGGAAAGCCTACTTTTTTTTCCTTCTTTAGTTGGAGGTCTACTTTTGCCAGTTCTTTCAAAAGCAAGCTCGAAAGATGCAAAAAATGTCCAAGAACCATTAAGGGCAGCTTCAGATTTATATTTAATGGGAGCGATTCCTATTACTATTATTTTGCTCATTACTTCTAGCTGGGTGATATTTATTTTAGGAGGCAAATCTTTTTCTCCTTCAATTCCAGTATTGAATGTCTTATCGGTTGCACTTGGCGTTCTTTTTTTAGGGAATCTTTATGGAAACACAATCGTAGCTATTGGGAAGCAAAAGTTACTAGTTTTAGTCTATTTATTATTAACAGTTTTAAATATTGGGCTAAACCTAATTTTTATTCCGAAGTATTCGTTTATGGGAGCTGCCTGGGTAACTCTTATTACTGAGTTATTCTCCGTATTGTTTGCGGCTTTTATCCTTTTAAAGAATAAAATAAGAATCATCGGTACCGAGAATACGTTTGGGATAATGCTGTCTGGTCTGTTGATGTTGGCTCTAGCCTTTATCCCCGCTCACCTTGTCTGGCGGTTAACATTGTCTATATCAGGTTTTTTAATTTGTTTGTTTTGGACGCGGGCTATTACGGTAAATAAACTTCGCAATCTTTTAATGGCACAAATTTATGACGCCTGAAATATCAGTAATTATCCCCGTTTTTAATAATGAAAAAACAATCGTTAGGGTTGTCGAAGCGCTTTCAAGACAGAAAGACATTAATCACGAAATCATTGCCGTTGATAATGGTTCGAAGGATCTTTCTGTTTCCTATTTAAAAACAGCTGCCGAGAAGAATAAAGATTATTTGTTCTTTCTCGAGGAACATAAAAAAGGAGCTGCGGCTGCAAGAAATACGGGGGTCAAAAAAGCAAACTCGGACTTAATTATTTTTTTGGGAGGGGATATTATTCCCGACAAAAATTTACTCGCGAGACATTTATCAGTTCATATTAAGGAGCCAGAAAATGAAGTTGGTTGTTTGGGTAATGTTACTTGGGATCCAGTGTTAGACCCAACACCATTTATGGTTTTTCTTGAAAATGGCGGGCCTCAAAATGCCTTTGGAAAAATTGCTGGCGAAGAATGGGTTGATCCGGAAAGTTTTTTTTATGGTTCGAATGTCTCTTTAAAAAAAGAACTTTTCGAGAAAGTGGGAGGGTTTGATGAAGATAATTTTGACGGTTATGGATGGGAAGACTTGGAGTTAGGATATCGGTTAAAAAAGAATAATTTTCGTTTGAAATACGAACCTTCCGCCTTAGGTTACCACCATCATCCTTATTCCCTTTCTTTTGTAAGAGAGAGATCAAAAAAAGTTGGTTATGGGTATGTAAAATATAAGAATAATCACCCTAGCATTAAAGGGTGGAATCTTGATGATGAAAGGTGGAAGTATTATTTTCGAGAATTGATATTTTCAAAACTTTTAATGAGTCCTGTCGTTGCGTTGGCTGAATTCGGTGAAAAAAAATATCAATGGAATTGCTTGTATGAAAGATTACTTTCGCAGTCGTTCTATAAAGGTGTTCACGAGGCTTTGACAAAAAAGGAATTGCATGTGGAAAAGCTGCAATCGTAAAAAACGATGAATGAACCGGCTAGAGCTTGTATTTTCGGCTTCAATAAGCCGATTTGTCTGAGTTCTTCTTTACTGCATAAAAATGAAATAACAATGTATTCCCAAGTTTTCCACAAACTTGTACACAAATATAGAACAGGTGTGTAATTATTATATAAATGATTAACTTTAATTCTGCGGCTGCAATTGTCGTCCATTGGGGAGACTCTAAATTGACTAATAAAGCTGTTTGTGCGCTTTTAGAAAATTCTAAATTTGGAGCAAAACAGATATTTGTTGTTGAAAATGGAATGAGCATAGATGCACTTTCTTTTGATACCAACGTTATTAGAGTTGAAAAAAATAAGGGCTATGCCGCTGGAGTCAATCGGGGAATAAAAGAAGCGTTAGGAAAAGGGTTTGAGAGTTTTTTTGTGATGAATAATGATTTGGAATGTCCATCGGGAGTGGTTGAACCGATGTTGGAAAATCTCAGTAAAAATGAACGAAAAGTTGGTTGCCTTGGGGCTGTAGTTAATGAAGGAGATGGTCGACCGGTTTATGGCGGAGGAAAAATAAATTGGTTTCGTGGTAGAACTTTTTTGTCGTTAACGCCCGATAATAATATTGATTATGTTTCCGGAGCTTTTTTTCTGGTCTCTAAAAAATGTTTTCTGGATGTGGGCCCAATGCCGGAAGAATATTTTCATACCTGGGAAGATGTGGCTTACAGTTTTCAAGTTAAAAATAAGGGCTGGGAAATAGGCTGGATAAGAACCCCGATAATAGAACATCCCAGGTCTCAATCCATGAAAGATTCTAAGTTAAAAACGTATTATTTGGTAAGAAATGGAGTCTTGTTTATGAAAAAATACGCGCCTGCTCCCTACAAGCAGTGGTTCATGATTGTGGAACCGTTTCGCGAGAAACTTGCGGTAAAGAGGAAGAAGTGGGAAGTTGCTAGGGCGATAATAGACGCCAGAAAAGGGGTTACTGGACCAAAAGCCTTGGAGGCCGACTTGTCATCATCTGTTTAAATGGAAAAGATAACCGTTGTTATTGTTACTCATCAATCAGAAAAAGATATTAAGACATGTCTTCTTTCTGTAAAAAGGGCCATAAAAACAAATCAGGTTGAGATTGTAGTAGTTGATTCCGGATCGTTAGATAATACGGTTCAAATCGTTAAAAAAGAATTTTCAGAAATGAAAATCATTAGATTGAGAAATGTCGGTTTTGCATCCGCGGCAAATGCGGGTGCCGCAATGGCCAACGGGACAATTATCTTTTTTTTAAACCCTGATACTCAAGTTCCTGAGGATACATTTGAAAAACTCAACGATGTTTTTGGGGATAAAAACATCAACCTTCTCGGTTGTAATCTTGTGCATGACGAAAAACCAGAAATCTATCAAGTACTCCCTTTTCCTGATTTTGGCAGGACGATATGGAACCATCTATTTGGCGTAAAGAAAAATATTCCCGAGAAACTAAGTAAATGTGATTGGGTTTCAGGAGGGGCTTTTGCAGTAAGAAAAAATATTTTCGATAAGGTTGGAGGCTTTTCTGAGAATTTCTTTCTTTATTTTGAAGATGTTGATTTATGCAAGAAAGTCAAAAAATTAGGAGAAGATGTATGGTTTGACCCTGATATAAAAGTTAATCATTTTAGAGGAGGAAGTTCAGGTGACGATTTTAGGATGAAAGCTTACGATCAATCCCAATTTATATATTTTTTAACAAATCGTTCTCTCGTGGAGACTATCTTGTTGATTATCTTCCGTTTTTTCCTGAGGGAACATAAGAAAATAATTATCGGTATCTTTTCGGTAATTATGTTGGTGGCGTCAATGGCCTCGCTTGGCATGTTAAAGACGTTGGCAATCGTTTTATTGTTTTCTATTTTTAGTTTTTATATTGCCTCCCCGTCATTAGGAATAATAATATTGTGCCTTTCTTTGTTTGTTGGACAAACGGTAAGGATTCCTGTTTTAACGTCTTTCATTAATTTGTCTGACGTTAGTCTTGCGCTTTTTATAGTCGCGTCCTTAGCTAGAATAGTATTCGAGAAGAACTTTATAAGTCTTTTGAAGCAGGTCTTGAAGGGTTGGTGGATCTTATTGGCCTTAATTCCAGGGATAATGTTTTCATTCGTGAGAATCCCTACAAGCGATTTTTTGATTACTATTTCCTATGCCTTAAGAATTTTAGCGGTGTTGTCCCTTGTTCCCATAATTCGAACTCTGGGAATCAGATACCGAATTATTGAGCACTCCTTAATTATTGTCGGTTTGCTAACAGCGTTTGTCGGATTAATCCAATTGGTTTTTTTGCCAAACTTGCCTCCCACAGAAATAAATATTTTTTCCAAGTTCTTACTTACCTTTTCTCAGGGTGGATGGGATCCTCACCATTTCAGACTTTTTTCGACTTGGCTTGATCCCAATTTTATTGCCGAATTTTTCGTGATGATGACATTAATTATCTTGGTAATTCTTGAAAGATTAATTCATCTTAAAAAAATGAGCCCGAGTTTCTTTGGTTGCTTATTGGGAATAATAATTTTTTTAAGTGTTTTAGTTTTAACTCAATCGAGATCTGGGCTAGTTGCTTTAGTTTGTTCTTTGATAGTTTTTTGGTTTATGGGAAAAGTCAGGAGACTTCTTATTCCTTTGGTTTCTATTTCAATCATCTTGCTTATTCTTTTCCCTTCTTTGTATTTGCGACTTTTTACTTCTCCTTCAAATGATCCGACTACTCAATTAAGGCTAAATTCGGTTAATCAGGCAATAAACCATTTTGAAAAATTTCCGGTATGGGGGCTAGGCTATAATGCTTACGGCGTTGAACAAACTTTTAGCGGAAATATTAATCAAAACATTAATTCAAAAGCAGGGACGGACAATAGTCTGTTTTTATTGGCAGCAACTTTGGGAATTTGGGGAATGGTTATCCTGACTTTTGGTTTTGCGAATATTCTAGGGAAAATAGTTAAACTTTCAGTGCTAGGACACGAAAACGCTTTAGTTTTTCTTCTTGTATTTACTAGTTTGATTGTTCATTCCCAGTTCGTGCAAAGTTTGACCTATATTCATCTTATTATTCCAGCCACTTTGTTGTTTTCAACAATTGTTTTAGATGATTCCGAGTCATTAAGTGTAGAGAAAAGATGTACTTAAGCTTTTCTGTTTTAGCGGTTTTTGGATTAGCTGCTTTTGTTTTAGCGCTATATCGTCCTCATTTTGCCATTCTTTTGCCTGTTGTTTTTCATTCGACTTATCTTATTAAATCTTCTTTGGGTATTATTCCAACAACCGGCCTTGAGGTTTTAATAATTGCGACGGTTACCCCAGTTTTATTTCTTAAAAGAAGCGAGATATTAGGTTTTATCAAAGAAAGAAAAATCTTTTTAGTTTTAGCTTTAATTTTTATTTTTTCCTCCACTGTTAGCGCTATCATCGCTCCGCATGCTCATACCGCCTGGGGTGCTTGGAAAGCATTGATATCGGAACCAATTATCTATGCTATCGTCTTGGTTTCAATAAGTAAGAATAAAAATAAAATAATTTATTCGATATTGATCGGGGCATTATTTTCCGCGATTTTGAGCTCGTGCGTTGCCAATTGGGGAGAAGGATTTGATCGGTTAAGAGGTATATATGACGTATCAAATTCTTTAGCCTTAATAGTAGCGCCAGCCTTTGTGCTGTCAGTGGTTCTGATTTTGCTTGAAAGAAAAAAGATCTATTGGTTGTCTTCCCTGATTTTGGGGATGGTTCTTTTAGCAACGCAGTCTTTGTCGGGTTTGTTTTCGGTGGTGGTCACTTCTGGGTTAGCTTTTGTGCTTGTAAGAGCAAGGAAAGTTGCAACCGCTTTCATCATTTTGTTGATTTTAATTGGATTGATTTGGCAATTTAACTCGGGGAAGCTTGCTTATCTTTTGAATGGTTCTTCATCGGTCATTGCTAGAAAACAGATTTGGGCAGTTTCTCTCCTTTTGGTTAAGGAAAATGCTTTATGGGGCACTGGCCTGGGGACTTTTGAGCCGGCTTACCAGGCAGAATTACGAAACATTTTAGGTAAAGGAGGAAAGATTCTTGGTTCAGATAAGCCTCTAGAGTGGGTGGTGAGAGATCCGCATAATATTTTTCTTTCTTTCTGGTTAAATACTGGATTATTGGGTTTAACTAGCATGTGTGCGTTAGCTGTGGTCGGATTAGGAAATTTTATTAAAAAGATTAAATTTAAACCAACTAGCTTATTAGCGGCGGCGTTTTCTTTTATTTTGTTATTGATTTTTGGTTTGGCAGATGTCCCCTATTGGAAAAACGACCTAGCCTTAGTTTGGTGGGTTTTGCTTAGTCTATTATGGTAAGCTTGGATTTTTAAGCTCAGTAAATTGAGGACTGATCTTGCTTATTATTATCCAAGCAACCAATGCCAAGACTAGGCCAATTATTGAACGCTGGATGATTTCTTTTCCCTTTTCCGCAGAGCTAGCGTTACCGGCTGCCGCAAAATAGGCAAAAGCTCCAATACTTATGTAAATTGCCGCAGCTAGAACGCATATCAAGATTCCAAATTTAAAAATAGCGTTTGCGTAATCGCCTATAGTGTCTCCCTGAAACGGCTTATCGAGTGTTTCTGAGCTATTACCCTCTCTTAGTCCAGTATCAGCCGCTTGAGCCCAGTTTGGCAGAGGACAAGAAAAAGCATAAGACATAGCCAAGGTCATTAGGATAATGTTGACAAAAAAGAATACCTTTTTGTTCATTTCAACTTTAGCATATCACAAATGGGAGTACTCCACGTTACCCAGCCGATTACTTTTGAAAATGCTTTAAACATTGTACTGTCTTCACATTGTACATAAATGACAGCAATAGTAGCTATCGCGGCAAATAAGGAAATCAGAAAAATACCAATAATCGGTAAAAGACTTGCTCCCACTATTCCTGATAGCCAAGTTGCTGCCTGTGTTGCCGCTGACTTTGCCGCCATCATTGCCGCTTTTTTAGCGGCTTCTTTTGCAATATCCTGAGCGGCTGATTCTTTTTCGCTCGCCATGTAGTTTAGTCTACAGGAACTTCAGAACCTCCGCCTGATTGAGTTTCATTGCTGGCTGCTTCTTCCTGAGTTAGTTCTTTTCTGGCTGCTTCAATCTCCAGTACTTGTCTTGGATCACTCGTGATAATTTGATCTTCAGCATACGATGCCACGATTTTAATGGCTACGTGTTTTAATCCAGCAAAGAAAAGCCCTTCGCCGACATCACTCTCAAGAAGCAAATACTTCTCCCCTTCTGTTAGATAGAAAGTGTCGGCAATCAAATCAATTGCTGCCGGAGATTGGCGAAGCAATATTTGAATACTGGAGTTAGTAACAATAGGTTTTCCGTATCGGGAAGTTAAGAAGTCTGTAATATCTTGTGTGATAGTGGTGACTCCCAAGAAGTATTTGCGAGCTCTTTTTGCAATGCCGAATAAGAATTGGGCAGATTCTTCATGCTGCATGAGCACCCAAGCTTCATCAATTACTAGGATCCTTTTCTTAAGTTGAGCTCTTATTCTCTTCCATATGAACTGAAGAACCACGTACATGGCCATGGGTCTTAATTGTTCTTCCATGTCTCGGAGGTTGAAAACTACCAACTGAGTTGCAAGATCAATATTGGTGGGCTTGTTGAAGACGCCTGCATAAGTGCCTGTTACGAACTGTTGAATTCTGACAGCTAAATCTTTCCCTCCGTCCATGTCTTTAAGAATATTGTAAAAGTCTTCCAGGGTTGGCGGGTCGACATCAAAACTTCGGCTTTGAGGAGTGATATCTTTCAAAGCGTAAGTTTCCCAAACAGCCTCATCAACAATTGATTTTTCCTCAGCAGTAAGACCGTCAGCCATAATAGCTATCAAACCCGTAATATGCGTTACTGTTTCACGTAGTACGTCTTCCGCTACATCATCTTCCCTCAAAGGAGGTAAATCAAATGGATTAATACGATGTTCGGAAGAGATGGAAATTCTTAAAAATGTGCCACCAGTAGCCTGTGCTAAATAGCGGTATTCATTTTCAGGATCGATTGCAATAACATCAACTCCGAACATCATGCTCCTCAAAATTTCCAACTTCACAGTATAGCTTTTACCTGCACCAGACTTAGCAAAAATAACGGAATTGGCATTTTCCAAAGAGAATCTATCAAAAATAATTAAAGAGTTGTTGTGGCGGTTTATCCCGTATAAAATCCCCGTATTCGAAGTGAGATCGGAACTAACGAATGGAAATGTCGTGGAAACCGGCGAAGTGTTCATATTAGTATTTACTTGCAACACGTCATGCCCTATTGGAAGCGTTGAAACCAAACCTTGTTCCATTTGATAAATGGCCGGCTTCACATAAATAAGTTTTGATTCAAGAATGCCTTCAATTCTAGAAATGGAATCGTCCAATTCTTTCTTATCTCGTCCGTGGATCGTGAAGTAAATCGCAAGTTTAAAAAACTTCTCAGTACCCTGAATCAAGCGATCTCGGAGCTCTTCGATATCTTGGTAGGCGGTTTCAAGCATGGGATCTCTTACCTGTCCCTTTTCTTGGGCCATGGCTATGCTGGCTTGGACTTGGGCCACTTTCTTTTTCAGATTCTTCAATATTGTTCCTGAGTCCAACGGGTACATGAACATGGAAATATCTAGCTCCACATCCATATTTATTATCGGAGCCAACCAAGTTGACTGAAGATACCTGGGATAGACGAATGTAAACAAAGTCGCGACGTATTCTCCAGAAAGTTCAACAAAGCGAGGAGTAATGTTGAGTGAAGCAGGAGCTATTATGTCACGTAAGGTTGCTACTCCCTCTCTGAATATCTTTTCGTGAGCTTCCAGTTTCTTTTTTTGCTTACTCAAAGTAGCGGCTTGTGCTGATTGAGCCGCAGTCTTTGGTTTAGCAGTTTTTGCAAAATCAAATAAACTCATATCAATCTACCCTTGATTGCCTTTCCTGATAAAGACGTTGAGCCTCTTCTGGATCAGGAGCGGCCTTAGTTGCAAATTTAGCCTTTTCAGTATCTTGCTCATTGGCATCTTGTATTTCCTTTTCTGCCATCACTTCAGTTTTTGCGTCTTCTATATCAAGGTCTTCAACGTAAGGAAGTCGCTGATTTCTTGAAGTGTCTGGATTGTAGAGACTGTAAAATAGTTCAATTATTTCTTGCGTGTTTAATGGAACCAGTCTAACACCCAAATTTCTTAAGTTGGCGGCAACTTGGTCGACTCTTTGCCATAATTGATCTTTGTATCTTTCAAATTCGGTTTTGGTGAATGCGGATAAGCCGCCTCTCACTCTCATGCCTTTTATCAATTTAGTGAAAGTCCCTTCTTCCTTAACTTGTTGTACGGCGAAAGGAACGATGATATAAAAATTTTTCGTCATCACATTAGAAACTTTTACCAACTCTTTAATATACTCACGGTACTCTTGAAGTTGGATTTTCATTAGTTCGCTGTTTTGGATCTCCTCTCTTACGTCAAGTTCTTTCATATAGGGTTTGATATCAATTTGTCTGGAAGTTATTAGGATTTGGACTGGAAAGGAAATAGAATTCAAAAAATCTTGATAACCAAAAACAATGGCATCCTGCTCTTGCTCACTTTTAAGAGCGAAGTTTAAACTGCTAGCCATAAGAATTGCTCTAAATGAGCCATCCTTGAGAATGACAACTCCATCACGAATTTCAGCAATATCCAGGTATTGCTGGGCTGTATATTTTGTCTTTTTTTTCTGTGTTAATTGAGTTTCTGCCATGTTTAGCTTTGTTGGTGTTTGTAAAGGAATTATTTGCTTTATTCAGTATAACATTATGAGTTTTGCTCGTCCCCTCTCGCGTTTAATTTTCGAATCCAGGAGGAGGCGAAGCGTCTTCATTAACCGCATGACCTGCTGTATCCAATATTCGAGCTAAACTTTGAATTCTTGTTTCATTAAATGCTTTCTTTACGGGCGTTCCGGGAGCGGCTTTCTTCTCCTCTTCTTCTTTGGCAAGTTCTTGTCTTCTCAAAAAAATACTTTCACTATCGGCTCTTCTTTCCCAAATGAATTTTTTACCCGTGAAAAAGAAATGGGCAACCGCGTACAAATACCACACAAATGAACGTCCGTTTACCTTATAAAAAGCTAGTAAAGTGGTAAAAATTAAAATTGGAATAGCTAGGATGATCGTTGCTTGAGGAGGAAGAGGTGAAACCCATAAGGCTCCAATTACCAAAAAAGCAACTACGAACATCATGAATTGCTTAGCCGAAAAAGGGCCAAAAATTTTGTCTTCGACATCAACGAATTGTGGAACTTGGTACTGTTGCGGCATTTGTGTTTGTTAACCTAATTATCCCAGAAATTTGGGAAACAGTGAATAATACGTTTGTCGGTTAAATTCTCTTTCCTGGAGGAATGGAATTTCCTGCTGGCGGTCTTGGGGCTATCGGCGGAGCAGGTGGAAGTTTTGAAGGCGGAGGTGGTAGTGAACCCACATTTTTATTTCTTAAATCCACCACATTGGCAGATGGTTTCGAGTTAGACAGTTTGTTTTGTTGTTCTTCAGTAGGCTGTGTCTCTTCTACTATTTCAGCTTCATTTATTTTCTCTTGGGCAGTGTTTTCTTGCGGATTATCTGAAGTTGGTTCATCGGTTGTTCTCCTTCCTCTTATTTGAGCTATCTGAAAATAGTTTGGGGAAATAAGATTTTTGGTGATAGCGGCCGCAATTTGAGGTGCGTCAGTTTCTGATATTCCGATATTTTTTATGAGCGAGGTGAGTTCTCTGGGATTGAGTTTTCCGGTAGAAATTGAGAATATTATTCGCGCTAAGTCTGAGATTTGTTCATCTGAAAGTTTAAAATCTTTACCAATAACGTATATCCAAGAAGTTGTTTTTTCATCCCACAGCATGTTTTTAATATTTTCAGGTAATTGCGATAAAAATTCTGGGGATACATCTTCAGATCTTCCCAAATCAACTCCAATAGGATTGGCGTTTAAAAAGAGCCACCACTCAACCAACTCCTCTTCACTAAATGTGTTATTTGTTTCCATCTTTGTTTTCTTGATTAGTTAAATCTTTCTTTTCATTTTTCCTTCTATAGTGTTGAGAGATTTGAAAGTAATTTGGGCTAATGAGCTCTTTGGTTAGTCGGAATGAAACTTTCTCCGCTATCTCGGGAGTAAGATTGACGCGCTCCTCAATTATTTTTTTTAGTTCAGCGGGGTTGAGATTTCCAAAACAAATTTCTCTTAAAGTTCTCGCTACCTCCGCTGTTTGTTGGTCAGTCAGTTGGTTTTCTTGACCAATTAAATAGATAGCAGAAGAGGTTTTTTCGTTTAAAAGCATTTGTTTAACGTTTTCTGGCAACGAATTCAGTTCTTCTTTGGTGGGAGCGTCATCTTTGCCTTCGTCAACTCCAATAGGGTTGGCGTTTAAAAAGAGCCACCACTCAATCTTTTCTTTTTCTTCATCCTTGGTCATGCCTTATGTTGTTACTGTACCAGATCCAGGCAAGAGCGAACCTCCCGGTCCGTTTCCTACTCCTGGCTTAAGGCCCATTTTTCTCGCATGAGCGACAATGGTTTGTTCTCCGGGCTTCTGCACGCCTTTATTTCTGAGCATGTCTACGTAAGCGCTAGCTTGCTCCTGCATTTCTGTATTGCTTGAATCGAAGACAGCATTAAGCTGAGACCTAGTAATCGGCATACCCACTCCCGCACGGATTGCTGCTTTGAGATCTTTAGCGTCGAGCTTCGCATAATCTTCCGGCGCAATTCTCTTAAGGGCTTTTTGTAAGTCGTCTCTCTTGCTCTTTACATGAGCATCTTCCGAAGCGCTAAGCTGCGCCCCAGTTGATAATTTAACCCTAATATCTTTGCCCATGATGGCGTTAACAGGATCCTTCTTCTGCCAGCCTTGATTGACTTTTTCTCTGGCCGCGCTTCCTTGAGGCAGCATGCCCATTACTTTCTCAAATTCATCATTCTCCAGATCACCTCTTTCAAATAGTTCCATAGCCGCTCCAACATTTCCACGATTCATGGCTGCTCTCAATGAAGCTTTATTCATTCCCTTAACTTCCTTTTGCGCAGCTTCTATCTGTTCTGTGGATGTTGAACCAGTCGCAAGACGCGCAGCCGCCCGCCCAAAAGCTCGTCCTCCTCTTAGTGCTCCGCCGGCACCCATTTTATCCATTAGGGTTCCAGCTCCACGAGCAGCCAATCCGGTTCCTGCGCCCACTGCCCTTCCAGTTGTTTTGGCGGCCCAAACGCCAGGTTTAGCTCCAACTCTAGCGGTGCCTCTCGTTAAGTTTTTCGCAAATCCAGTAGCGGCATCAGCACCATAAATTCCCATAGCTTTTGCCACAAAAACTGAAATTAAGATGAAGACCGAAACGAAAACGGTATCAAACAATTGCATTAATAGTTTCTTGCTAGTGGCGCCAAAAATAGCGTCAGCAGCACTTTGTTTATCATTAGGCAAAAATGAATTTCCTATACCAGAACCGCCGATATATTTAGTCATACGAATGGCTAAAACGAGAAAGAAAACAACAACAGGAAGGAATAATAGGTATTGAATAAAAGTATCCCACCATTTAGCAGCGTATTTTTCAGCTTTTGGAACTATTGAAAACACATAAGGCACAGGTGCCAAAATGCAAAGTAAGGCCAACATGATAAGTCTTACTAACAAAGTAATTGCTAGAACAATCATTGCTACCACAAAAAGACCAACAAAAAGGACAGAAGAAGCGGAACTAACCAAACTTCCAAGATTTGTTTCTAAGGTATTTGATAAAGTGGCTCCTAAATTATTTACGATATTTTCGTTGTCGGGGGTAAAAGTTTTTAGTCCCATAAATTCTCCCCAACTTGATTTGCCAAAAGAATATTGCTTGTTTATTCCGGCCGAGTTAGCCAAACTACAAGCTAATGACGTACCCGTACCTTTTGAGGATGAATCTCCGCTTACCGTGAGTTTACAGTCGGAAGTATTGCTACTGTTAAGTCCCGAAAGAGCGGTGTCTTTCATGATATTGGCAAATTGAAGGAAGACTCCCGCAATCGCCAAACTGAAGTTAACCAATAAGGCAGCAATGAGCAGTCGGGGCAACAACTTTTTCATTCCATAAGATTCCAAGCCAGCAATTGTGGAAAAAGCTATTACGAGCAACATGATAATAAAGACAAAATTCAGCATGTCTCTGGTAAAGGTCCAACCTTCTTGAACGACGGAAGAGCCGGCTATTTTTGTCATGAGGGTTACATAATCCACAAAGAGACCTGAAATCGAAAGTAACATACCCAGAAGCCACATTATCAAAGCAAGAGTTAAAGAAACCATTATGGCCAATATCCCAATAATGACGTCTCTTATTTTTTCCGTTGTACTTTTTGATGGCACACTGTCTTTAGCTAGAGAATTTTTAAAACGATCCCTTTCTGATTGATTCGGAAAATATGTGTCGGAAAAGTTATTTGCTTCATCCGGGGATAGAATTGCTCCGTTTTGAAGTGCTTTGTTTACATCGCCGGAATTAGGATCCTTGTTATATCTCTGGTTGGTAGTGGGATCAAGAAGACCACTTGGGGAATCTCTATTTGTTGCCTGCAGGGAACTTAAAAGTCGACCTTGATTGTCATCTAATCCTCCTTGATACGCCCAATTTTTGCCGTCTGATACGAAAGCACTATATGGACTGTTGCTCTCGGTATACATTACGTTTGGGTCCCATAGTGCTTGTGAAGTGGGTAATATTAATAAAGAACCTTGTGGTCCAACTGCAGGAGCAGCAGCCTTTATTAATAAAGGCACAAAGAAAAGTAAAAATAGTGTTAAGAAAAAAGATATTTTTTTCTTCAAAGGATTGGTTAACATGAAGGCTTCATTCACACTATTGAATGATGACTAAAATTTTCGCACCGCTTGTACTTCGAACATCCTCAATAAAAGCCGCTTCTATAGGATCACTTTTTGTTGAGACAACTGACCAAACGCACTTCTCTCCGCTTGGAAAATCACTTTCTTTCAGAGTCGAATCATCTGACTTCTTCCCTATTCTGTCATTGTTGATTATCGAAGATTTAGGAACGAAAATAGTTCTCCATGTGCTCATTGTATTAAGAGGAAGTCCAACAATTGCCGCAATGGCCTTAGCCTCACCAGAAGTGTAATGTTGCGTTTCTCCACTGCAATCCGGATTTGGAGAATCGGCTGGTGGTGTTTGGTTATCAATATTCTGAACAGGAGAACCACTGCCGCTTCCTGGAGGAGTAAAGCCATTTAACAAGCTGCCAAGATCACCAAAGCCATCTTGCAACCCGTTTAAATTGTTGCCAAAGAAATTGTTAAAATCCTGCAGCTGCTGGTTGTTTTGGTTAATTCTGTTTGCCAGGTCATCAAGAAGCATTTGGTTTAAGTAATCATTGAAAAGAGGTTCATTGTTTGGATCAGCAGCGTCATTCAAGACCAGGCTTTGACCGATGCCTCCAGCGTTTTGTCCTGGTAACAAAGTCGAATTTGCCTTTTTTTGTTCACTGGCTGGAGAGACAAAAGAGGGTTGCCTTTTTGTTGGTGAAGAAGCTGAAGATCCAGGATTATTGGGATAAGGATTATTCAAAATAGCGTTCCAAGGTGCTTCTTGAGTTAATCGAGCCAAATTTGTAGTAGAAGTCGCATTCTGCTGAATTAAATATTGATTTTGGCTGGGAGTATTGCTTGAGTTGTTAGAACCCCAATTTCTCTCGCCTGCTAGAAGCGGGAAGTTGCCCGTAGGATCAACAACCGTACTCGCCACAGTTTTAGCCTCGGCTTGCTCACCTAATGCTTGGCTTCGAAACAAAAGATCTGTCGTGAATGGATTGGTTGCTAAAAAAGGCATATCTGATGGTTTGAGACTTTTTATCGGTTTATTGAAAGATTCCTCGATTACTTTTGCATCGACGTCTGCCTGAGGAAGATAAATGCTGCTCAAACCAATAGCTTGAAGGATATTAACTTCTTTATCCGCTAATCCGTTTACTTTCCATTGTTCAGTGACGCTGTCAATTAGTTGAGATCGGTTCGATGATCCAGTTATGTCTATATCTGAAATGCGTTCGATCGCAGCATCGTTAGCAGCATAATTATAATAATCGTTTGGATTAGCTACACTTCTTACGCCATTAAAGGGTTTTTTCTCAGGGTTTGCTACCGAAACAGGAGAACCTTGTCTTCCCCTTTGAACAAGCTCCGGCATTATGAAGTCAGCTTTTTGTTGAGCCTTTGCTATTGAAAAAACTAGGGATAAATAAAGTACAAGAGCAAATATAATCTTAAGTGGCAGAAAACCACTTTTTTTCTTTTTTTTCCTGAGTTCTTGTTTCTTTTTCATGTTGTAGGCGGTGGAGAAATCATTGGGCAGAATTCCCCTTTTCTTGCTTGAGTATCACCATAAATTATCGCATCACCTCGGCAGGCTAAATATGCCAGTTGAGCTCTTAATTCTTCTGCTAAAGCTCTTCTTTCCATACTTTCTCTAAAAAATACATCACCGTTGTCAGAAGTTACCTCGCGAACTCGGATTCGAGGCAAAGTATCTCTTTCTTGAGGCTCAATAGCAGGATTGACGTTTCCGTTTGAATCAACTGTTCTTTGAACGGGATCATCTTGATATTGCCCAGTAGCGATATAATTTCCTTGTCTTATATCTGAAGCGATGAATGGGCCGTCAGTTGGCGTAGGATTTATGTTTGACTGATATGGATTTTCGTAGGGATTCACATTGAGCGGCGGCTCCACATAATCAGCCTGGTTTAGTGCGGCTAAAACATTATAAAAAACCTGTTCCTGACCTCGGTCTGTAAAAAACATCGCGTGAGGATCAGCAAAGGCAAATTTTGGTAGTACGAGTAAATAAGCAACGAATAAAACAGAAGCTCCTAAAAGGACCAATTTCCTGCTTATTTCTTGCCTGGTAAGCTCTTTTTTTTGTGTCATCTCCATGTGGATTCTCCTACGTAATATTGTACTTCTTTTCCAGGTTTTTTATATCTACTTGAATTTCATTAAAAACAGTTCTTAATCCCTCAAGTCTGGAAGCGGCCACTAAAGTTCCTACGTAGTCATTTTTGTAGTTTTTAAGCTTCTCTGCGTTGTCTAAAAGGGCCGTAACAGCGCTCAGGTATTTCTTATGAATTTCTTTTGCTTCTTCAGGAACGCTTGCTTTTTGGAAGATGCTTAGATTGTTCCTTAGTTTTACAAGTACAGCGTCCATCTGTTTCGCATCATTGTTTTTTACTAATGAAGAAAAAGCATCAGTTATATTTTTAGTATCCACCACGCTTAGATTTTTATTGGTATTAACAGAAAGAGTATCTAAATAAGTTTTTATTGCATTTTTTCCAGATGTCTTAACAATTTTTAAGTCGCTGTCCAGAATTACAGGCAAGATTCCCCGGGCATTTGTTTCATTAATAAACTGATTCATTTGCTCCTCGTCTCCCAGTAACGTAGAGACAGTTGGTGTTGTACCAGTTTGATTGGCGTATTGTTGAGTAAAAGTAGTTGTTGGAAGAGGGCTTGCGAGGGTTTGAGATGCGGAAAGTTTCAAAGAGTTTGTAATTTTGTCATTAGGAGAAGGAATTGTCGGATCATAGCCATTGTTAACCTCAGTTCCATCTTTGTATCCATCATTGTCAGTATCGGGGTTGTTGAGATTTGTTTTATAAATAGCTTCCAGGGCATCTGAAAGTCCATCATGATCAGAGTCAACTTCTGCTGGAGGCAAATTGAGGCTGGAGAGTTTTTGATCAGAGGGTGAGTTGGAAGTGGTTGAATCGGAATATGTTGGTGTGGGTATTGGAGCTAACGATTGGGACTGTTTTACAGCTAAATTATATCCTCCCCACACCACTATTAGAGTGGCAAGAGTCAAGCTAAAAGGAAGAATAAATTTCCCCGTTTTACTTGCTAAATTTTCTTCGTGTCGTGGCATAAGTATTTTTTATTTTAAAAATCACTTTTACATTCAGCAACTGTCTGATAAACATTATCGTGTCGGGTTATTTTTCTGCAGTCTTCACAAGCTAGATTGTCGTTTTCGGGGCATCTGTCGGTAGTTTCATAGTTTTTATTTTGCAGGCCTCCTTTTGAACAGTGGCAAGAACAATCGTTTGCCCAAAAAGGGTCTCCGCTTCCTCCTCCACAAGCAACTCCGTCTTTTGATTCATCCTGTACTGAATAATCCGGCTGATAATTACCTTTCTCGCCATAATTTTTTCGATCTGTTTGCTTGTAAGGGGACCCGTCTGTTCTTTGTGGAAGTTTAAATTCGCTAACGATTGTGTTGTTTATGATTGTGGTTGCAACTTGCTTGGCTTGGCCCACAATTTCCTGGAAAATCGATGACAATGTCTGGGAAATATTGGAAGAGTCGTCGGAAAAGGGGTTCCAGAAATCGTTTGAGGGCAGAGCAAAAGTTTTAGTAGGAGCTATAAGAAGAAAACCGGTTAATAGTAAGGTTAATAAAGTCCGCATTTATATTAAGAATACCACGAAAAAACCGTTCTCGATCTTTAGTTTATTGTTTTTAATTTTACAAAGCTACTCTTCTGATCCTGCTCCTATTTTTTACTTTGACTGCCGTTTCTTTGTAAAGAGTCACTAGGAATGCTGTTCCAATTAGAAGAATTATGAACGGAAACAGCCATTTTGCGATTGGAAGTGGAGACACCATATAGGAAACAGCGCTGGCTAAAATTGTCCAAGCAATCAGTCTTTTGAAGACTCTCTTAGTGATAGGGCGAATTATGGTAACACTTTTAGTAAGAGCAGAAAGGCCGCCATTGTTTGTTACCGCAGAAATAAGTGGCGCAAATGAAAGCCAAGTGCCGATGATAAACACGGGAATTAAGAGAATTATCGCAATTACCAGAAGTAGGAGATCAGCGACAAGTTGGTTCATTATCGGATAAAAGAAAGCCTTTCCAAAATTAACAAACCAATAATTCAGAAGAACGGTTGGTATTAAAGTGACGAAGACAAAAATTATAACGAGAATTTCTGTGTAAAGAAAAGCAGGAAATCTTTGGGTTCCCAACTGTAGAGCTTTTTTAGCTCCAACATTTTCTTTGTTAGTCATCGAAATGAAAATTCCAGCCTTGGAAATTTCGCGGAGAATGAAAGTGGCAATGGTGGCAACAAGGGCTAAGGCAAACATTATTATTGTGGAACCTTCTAAAGGTGGGAGTTCGCTGGCAGGATACTGGGACAAGTTAACCAAGTAAGGCAGAGTAAATAAAAATGGAACAATAGGAAGCAAAGCTAAAATGATAACAGTTCTCCATCTGCTTCTAAAAATTATCCAAGAATTACTTATTTCTTTTGAAAACGATGTTAAAGATGCCATTTGTTTTTTTGCCTCCTGTTGATATGTGTTTAATTCCCCTTAATTATATCTGACTTTTTTAATTGATAAAAGTTTTACATGCCGAATAGCGTGGGATCTGATGGTCCCCCACCTGGTCCAGAGGCAGCATAGCTTTCTGTGCTTTGTCTTAAACATTCTTGATATCCTAAATCCTCTGGCATATTTGGTGGATATCCAGGAAAAGAACCATGGCTTGTTCCAACATAGATGTCGTGTTTCCTTATGTGGGCGCTCATTCCGAAACACATTTGGCAAGAGATGTAATGAGTAGCCGGTCCCCCACCAATTCGATGCCAGTTCATTGTTCCCGCATATGTTGGTATTGGGCAAGCAATCATTTCATTGCAACGACAATAACAATCAAATTGGTTATGCCAAACCTGATATGGAGGAGGGATTTCTACGTTCCCTGGTCTCCAATAAGCAACCCAATAAGGATCTCCGGGGTTTGAACCGCAAACTTGTCCAAGCATTGGAGTATCTGTTATGTTTTTCCCTCCGATGTTTTTGTAACCCGCATAGAGACGTCCCTGGTTTTCCTTAACTCCCTGGTATCCTCCTGATTTTGGAGGAGGTGACTGATTTGTTTTCATTCCGAGCCAGTTGGTATCTCCCATAAATTGCTGAACTGGGCTTCCAATTGCCTTTAGTAATCCACTGAACCATTCATAACTTGCGGGAAGGATAGCTATTTGAGGAAAGACATCTTGTTTGTATCCGGCGCTTTGACTGACTATGCTTTCGTGTATAGAAGGATCGCTTGGGGATCTGGGGACTATGACCGGGCCGGTTGTTACTTTGTTTCCGATGTAAAGACCATATGGGACTGAAATGATCGCAATGATAGCAAGGACTACTATGGTTGTCGGAACGGGAGGAATGTTAATTCTCATATTCTTAAATTATAGTGTCTTTCGTACCGGACGCCTTTGTGAAGAAGTCCGAAATCATTGATGAAATCACGTTTATTACATTTGTTAGCAAAGACTGAGGAACGCCGTTCCTTACTGCCTCTTGAAGCAAAGAAACAATATCAGAAAGCATTTTATCCCTAGTCAATTCTTCTTCGGTGCAAACCCCCTCATGTTTAACTTTTAACTTTTCAACCCTTTCGGCGATGCATCGATTTGGGTAGGTTTGGTAGTTCTCAGCGCACACTGGGTTTTCAGATTCATTTCCGCAAATTTCTGTCCATTCAGGTTTGGGACTAGGAGAACTGGGAAGTTGATTGGGAACGTAGTTTTGATTTTGAGTATTGGGTTGAGATTGTCCTCCTTGAGGTTGACTGCCGCCCCCGCCTGGACTTCCTCCACCTGGACTGCCGCCCCCAGGGCTACCTTGATTGCCTCCCCCGCCATTATTACCTCCACCTGGGCCCTTATTCCCTTGTTCCTCTCCAGATTTTATTTCCTTTTGTTCTCTAAAGACACAATCACTGCCGACGCTAACCGGTTTTTTGTCGGCATCGTAAGCGATTGTTCTCTTAACATACATCCCTGGTTGCATTTTTTTGTCTTGAGGAACGGTATACGCGTGTGTATCTTTGTTGCTCAGGGATTCTTTTGCTTGGTCTTCCGAAGGAGGATTATCAGGGGGATTGACCCAAGTAATATTTTTTGTGGTGTTTTTGCTGTCTTTCATAACATCTTTTTCCATTCCGTCGTAATTGGTGTATCTTTTCCCGTCATCCTGATCTTTTTTGGCCTGTCCCTTGTGACTCATCTCCTCGTTTTCAGGAAATGTTTTCAGATGGCCCATTTCTTCCATCCTTAACTTATTATTTAACTCCGATTCTTCTTTGGTTTCTTTGTCATTGCCTTCAATATCTTTCTTTTTTGCTTTTGATCCTTTTCCATATTGTTCTTCGTCGTCGTTAGCCGGAAATATTTTCTTTTCTGCGTAAACGTTGCCATATTTTTCATCTTCACCTGGTTTAACAACGCCACAAAAACCTTTGTAGTGCGCGAAATATTTTTTCATTGCCTCCATGTCTTTCGCGAACATAGGAGTATCGGGATCCATTTCTTTCCAAGCCTTGTTGTATGTCAGTTTCTCGGCTTCCATCTTTTTGATTAGTTCCCCCACAGTGATAACTCCATCACCGTTTGCGTCAGCCTTGCCATTTACGACAACACTCATAACTTTTCCTCCTAAGTCAGGGGTTAAACCAACAACGTTTGCCGCTGAAGAAGTGATGATGTAACGATTATTCTCACCCCACTTTAATAATTGTTCCGGATTGTTGCCGTAATACTGTAAGAGAGTTCCCGAGCCACAACAATCGAGAACCGTTCCGCCCTCGACTCCGGTTGCTTCGTATGCCATGGTAGTAATTCTTGCTTCATCTACCTTGGATAAAGCAGAATCTGTACCCAGACCCTGGGTAACTCCATGACCGTTCCACACGGTTATATGAGTCATGCCCGGGTTTTTGGAAATAGAGTCTACGAGGGTATTGTAAGCTTGGTTTTGAGTAGAAGTATTAACGTAATGATAAACAACTTTTGTAGTTCCCAAGTTTCCCCATTGTCCATAATCAGATCTTTGATAATAGCCAACCGTTGGATCACTTGTGTGAGTCATGACATGAACAACCGTTGGATAAGGTTGGGCGTAATAACTGCCGCTGTTTTGTGCTACAACAGTAATCGGAATGAAAGGAACTGCGGTAGTAAACGGCAAAACTAAGAGTTCAACTATTGTTATTATCTTTTTTATTTTTAGTTTCATTTGTCTTATAAAAACTATAATGCTTTACCCATCATTTGTCCTATAATCCCCGAGATAGCTTTAACGATAGCATTCAGAACCGACTCAGGTATTTTATCAATACTTGAGAAGAGACCGCTATCACTCCCCACGGCTTTGGTTATAAGTGACG
>Ga0074195_1000498_pt1 | contig 75598 bp, 73 predicted proteins | sample EPASupsiteHSE623_FD_64525 | JGI IMG/M metagenome (GOLD analysis project Ga0074195, IMG submission 64525) | Bioremediated contaminated groundwater from EPA Superfund site, New Mexico - Sample HSE6-23 | ecosystem: Environmental > Aquatic > Deep subsurface > Groundwater > Contaminated ...
TCTCCGTATTCTGCTGCAAGCGCCGCTTTTGTCCTGATACTTCGCGGCCTTCGGCGTACAGGCCTGCGGGCCTGCCCGCCTCAGTCCGCTGCGTCTCAGGCCAAAATCGTCGCTTTCGCGACGAAAGAGAGACTTTAGATTGGCTCTAAACCCCGGCCTGTTCACAATCTCCGTCCGCGCCGCCTCCGCCGCTTTCGGCGGCGACAACGGAATTATGAACCGGCCTGCGCAACAACAGGCTGCCAGCGCAGGCCGGAGTTCATCACATCACACAGTTATGACCGCACTCACAGGTTACCTGAGCACCGCCTACCGCGGACCTGATTACACTGCACGACACTGCCTTGCTGCCTCACTGCGCGCCGCTTCAAGCGCCGCCGCTACTCCTGCGGCGCCGCGGCAGCTTTGCCTTTTGCTGCCACCCCTCCCCTTTACGCCACCACCCAACGCATTCGCCTGTCTGGCGCGCCGTTACTTCACGAAACTGCTTTCCGGCGTGGTTTGCGCCTTGCCGTCCGAAACGGCTGAATCCGACTGTTTCGCAACGTTCTGCCCGCCGGTATCCGTCTTCTGTCCTGACGAGCCGGACTGTTTCTATTTGGCTTGGCCGCCGCCGTAAATTCCCGGGTCAACCGCGTCATTGACCGTGGACGCGCCGGTGGATTTGCAGGTGTAGCCGGTGACAAGCCAAATCGGCCCGTCCCACCAGCCCAAAACCCAGTCGGGAGAGCAGGCCGTGCCAGAACAGCAGGATGAGGCGCTGGGATTGCAGGCGGTGCCGGCGGCAAGGCAACTACCCGTCGTAGTATCCGTGCCGGAGCCGGTGTCGGTGGTCGTGCTGCTGGTGACGGAAACGCCTCCGCCGGTCTTCGCTTCGCCGATAGGTATGACGCCGTCCGCGTCGCTGCTGGCCGTTTCGCTGACTGCGCTGCTTGTGCCGGTGGTTGTCGTCCCCGTGCTTTCCGTACTGCCGGAGGAGCTTGAGCCGGAGGAAGAGCCGCCTCCGCCTGAACTGCCGGAGGTTCCCTTGCCGCCAGCGGCGGCGGGGGTTGAAGCCGCGGACTTCGCGAATGTGATGCCGTTCCCCTCGCCCGCGGAGAAACCGGAGCCGGGCGATTTGTCGGCGGCAGGCGCGCCGGTGCGCGCGCCGCCGGAGCCGTCACGCGTGGAGTCCTGCGCCGAGTACGAATAGGTGGTACCGCTGGAGGCGCGCCTGGATATTTTGCCGGAGGTCGCCTTGCCGGTCGCCGCGGATTCGGTCTTGGATGTCATGCGCCTGAAACCGATGCTGGAGGAGTATCTTCCCTCAGACGGGGCGTTTATCACCGCTCCGCCGGAGCTCCGTGGGGAGTCCGCGGAGTTCCCGCCGGAGGAAACAGCCCCCGCGCCGCCGGAGTTCGTGACCGGCTGGGACGCCTCCTCCTCCTCTCCCTGGGCGTTGACATGGCGGACTATTTTTCCGCCCTGCGCCAGCGCGGCGGAGGAAAGACCCAGCAAAACCGCTGCGGTTAACACGATTATCCTTTTCATAGCTGCCTCCCATTATGGGAAAATACTCCGCCTCATGCAACACCGAAATTCGCGCTCCCCTCACCAGAACCGGCCGCAGGGCGAAACGCGCAGCCGCGCGTACGCTCCGCAATCCGTCGCCTTATGCCCCGACTTGCAGGCGGAGGCCAGCAACTGCCCGTTCAGGTTGACCCGGGTGCATAAATCCAGCGCCGCGCCCGCCTTGCGGTTATAGCCTTCCACAACGGCATGGTCGCGGCAGGCCGGCTTTTCCTGAAACAGCACGGACAGGTTCTCAAGGAGCTGCCCGTCCCGCTCCAACTGCGCGCCGTAGCGCAGCCGCGCCCTGGCGCAGTCTCCGGCCGGGGCGGCCTCCGCTTGTCCGGACAACAGCAGCACCTCCTGGGAAAGCGAGGTAGCGGACAGACGCACGGGCTCGCCGTTGCCGCCGTCGGCTAAAAGCGCGGCGCCGGCCTTCGCGCCGCCATAGGTCATTCCCAGCAAAAACGTTTTCGTCTCCGGGAGCGCTCTTTTCGCGCTCGCCAGAGAAGACGCTCTGAACGTGTCCGACAACTGGCGCAAACCCGGTTTGGGCACGCCGGAAATATCGTAATGCAGCGCGTTTTTCATGGCGGCGACGCTCTTCCAGGCGGACGGGGACAGCCTGCCCCCCCTGGCCTTGCTGTAAGCCTGGCGGATGCCGCCGGGAACTTCGGTGTCCCTGAGCGCCATGGCGAGCGTGTCGCGCATTGAAACCGGCTGCGGATGGCTGGCGTTCATATCCCTCTCCAGCGAGCCTGCGGCGGGCCTGAAGTCGCCGTCGGACGGGACGGCAGCGGCGCCGCCCGTCATATCCGCCAGCGGAATGCCCTGCACGCCAAACCCGTTTTTGCTTTCCTCGGGCCAGATGACGGCGCGTATCGCCTCCCTGCCCGACGTCCTTTTCTCGGCTATCTCGCGCCCGCCGAAAACGTAAAGCCAGGAATCCCCCGCCGAAGAAATCTCCCCGGACGGCGCGGCCCGCGGAGCGGAGTTTTGCGCGGGAACCGGCGCGAAAAGTTTTGCGGCGGAGTTTTGCGCCCGGCTCCCTGACTCGGCCTCCGCTCCGGCTGAACCCAATCCGGTCAAATCCGCGACCCTCAACAACACCGGCGAGGTGACTACAAGCGCGGCTGAAGCCAGAACCGCCGCCGCGAGCAACAACGCCGGCACCGCGCGCCTGCCGCGCAACAAGGCAGGCAAAAAACCCGGCCGCCTTTTTTCGCCGTCCTTTTCATATCCGGGAAACTGCGTATTCACAATGCCTCCGTCCTGCCCCCCCCTCTCCGCGCTCAACTGACGGAAACGCTGGTGGTGCCGGTGCTCGTGCCGGTGCCGTCGCTAAGTGTGGGACTGGGCTGGCTGGACGTGGACATCATGGAGCTGAGCATAGAAACTCCGCTCGATATCGCCGCCATCACCGACGCCATCAGGGCGATAGCCCCGCCGCCCAGCGCCGCAAACGCGGCGCCCATTGTTATGGCTCCCGACGTCATAAGCCCCGTGCCGGCGATGCTCTGCCCGTAAGTGGACTTGAGCATGTTGCCTATCGCCGACACCGCGGCGCCCAACGCCGCGGCTATGCCCGCCACCATCACGGCTATGGCCATCACCATGGCGCCTATCGCCGCCGTCATCGGGTTCTTCATCAGTTTCTTCGCTATGGTGGACAACAGGCCGACGACCATGACCAGTATGTTGGCTATGATAAGCAGCAACTGCGCCAGCGCTGTCAGCTTGGCCCAGGGGGTGGCGTCGCTCGCGGTGCCGGCGTCAGGCGAGGAGGTGTCTACCTCGCCGCCGCTGGTGGGAACGTTGGTGTTATCCAGCGAGGGGCTTGACACTACGCCGCTGCCGTCGCCCGAGTCCACTCCGCCCGCGGAGGCGGACACCCCGCCGCTCATAGTCTGGCCCTGCCAGGCCTGGTCGGTGTTGCTGCGCATCGTGTCAACTTTCGTCACGCCCCTGTTGGCTGCCAACTGCGTTCTTATGCCCAAAGCCTGCCCGAAAGAACCGCGCCCCGTGCCGAACTTGGCGGCGGTGCGGGCGTTGACGTTTATCTTGCGCGCGCTGGCAAGAGCGGCGAGATTGCCGGGCTTGTTGAAGACGGGTTTCTGGAACGAGCCCATCACTCCGCCGGAACCGACGCCTTTGGCGCCGTATTCGCCCGAAGCGAATTTATTGCTGAAATTTCCGGGCGCGCCGCCGAATTTCCCGCCAAGCTGCGAAGAGAGCTGCCCGATGCTGCCTCCCGCAAGTTTGGAAGACAGGCCGCTTATGGCCGGCAGCATGGCGCCGGCATCGCCGGTCGCGGAGGTTGGGACCTGCCCGTCCTGCTCGGCGCGCTGTTTGGCCGCCTCTTCGGCGGCTCTGGCTTTGAGCTCCGCGGCTTTCTTGAAAGCCTCTTCGTCCGTGAAGCCCACCACCTTGCCCCTGTTGGTGTCGGAAACCATTTCCAGCGAGGAGGCGGCGGCGCCGCTCCGCTCCGCAAGCGGCACATACGGGGCTGAAGAGGAAGCCGAGCCGCCGCTGCGCGGGGAGGATGAGGACGAAAGCGTAGGCCCTTCTATGGATTTGCTTATCACCAGCCCCACGCCCGCCGCCACGGCGGTGATAGCGGCGGTCGAAGCCAGCAGGCCCAGTTTTCCGGTTATGAAAGCGCCGAGGCCGCGCGAGCCGGCCATGACGCCGCTCAGAAAACCAAACCAGCCGCCGCTGCCGCCGGTGGCAAGGGTCGGAACCGATGCGCCGGTGCGCGCTCCGCCGAAAATCCACGGAAGGAAACCCTTGCGCTCTTTCGGCTCTTCCTTTTTGAAGCGCGGGATGTTCAGTTCCGGGATATCGTTTCCGCCCATAAAATTCTCCCTAACCGCCGGCAGCCCCAGCCCCGCCCGTGAAACCGCTGCCTGCACTTTCATAACCCGGCTGTATGTTGGCAGCGTTGGCATCGGTGGCTATGCCGTTGGCCGCGCCCTTGGCGTCCTTGCTCTGGCCCGAACTCATCGCTTTCATAGCCGCCATTTCGAGCATCGCGCCTATCCCGAGGTACATATAGCCTTGGGATTTCTGCCCGTACTTCTGCAGCAGTATCATGCCGGCGGCGATGACCAGTCCCGCCGCGGCCATGGCCAGCATGCCGGTTATTATCGCGAACTTTTTGCTTGCCGGGTTCTTCGCGAGTTTGGACGTGATGGCGATGAGCAGGGCCGACACTATGGTGCCTATCATGGCTATAGTGGACCATTTTTTCCACGGAGTGGCGTTTGCCGGAGCTGCCGGCGAAGGCGGCGTGGATTCTTTTGTGTCGATATTGTCGTTAGGCACGTTGGCGTTGACGCCGGGCGAGTCGCCGGTGGACGTGCCGCCGGTGGGAACGCCGGTCAAGTCCGTGCCGGTGCCGGTGGAGCCGCCTTCATACGCCTGCACGATGCCCGCTCTGGCCGGCGCCATATCCGCGCCCCGCGCGCTGGAAACAACCGCCTTCACGCTTTTGGCCTGGCCGTACGCGCCGCGCCCCCTGACGCCGGCCTGAATGCTCCGCGCGGCAACCGGTTTGGCGTTCACGCCGCCTTTCATGGCGGTCAATTGTCCGCCGGCGCCCGCCGCCGGCGCAGGGCTGAATTTCATCTGCTGAAAATTCTGTCCCACTCCGCCGGAAAGCCCCGCGCCGCCAGCGAGCTGCTTCATGGCGCCGCCGAGCCCTGTGGTCAACTGGGCGCGGAAAGCGGGGTCTTTCTGCAGCGAGGTCACCGCGGCGCCGGCACCGGCGCCGCCTGAAGCGGCTTCAGGCGCGACGGCGGCGGGCGCGTCAGCCGAACCGTCATCGCTTTTCTTCGCCTCTTCCTTCGGCGCGGCGGGGGCCTGTTCCCCGGGCCCCGCGAGCGCTTTCGCTTCCTGCCTGAAATAGTCGAGAGAGGAGTTCTTCGCCGCCGCAACCGAGGAGGTGGCGGTCTGCGCCCGTTCCCGGGCGGCGTCGTCAACCATTTTTCTCTCGTAATTCTCCTGGAACATGCCCTGCCGGTAGACCGGCTGGGAGGAAGGGCCCATGAAATTATAAACGACGCCGATTCCGGCCGCTATCGTGGCGCAGCCCAGAATCGCGCCCATTATTCCGGCCTTCGTGGCGAAAAGCCCGCCGAGCAGCCCCCCGCCTCCGCCCGCGGCGGAGCCCGCGCCGCCTGACAGCGCGCCGCCGCCGAGAGAGCCCGCGCCGGCGCCCGTCTGCGCGCCGGAGCCGTTGAGCAGGGAGGACAGCCAGCCGAGAATGCCGCCTCTCTTTTCTTCCCGTCTTTTAAATCCTTGCGTGGTCGTCATACACCCTCCCGGTTATGTTTGCAAATCGCCGCCTGCGGCGCGCAACTCATCACTGGCCGCCGCTCCAGTTGCTGTTCACCCCGCTGCTCATGGAAGTGCCCGCTGTGCCGGATATCATCTGGCCCACGGAGCCGAATACCGGACCCAGTATGGACTGGATAGCCATCTGGATTATCATCATTTTTATCATCTCGGCCTGTTTGTCCTTCATGTTCTCCTGAGGCAGGGGCGGAGTGGGCGCCTTGATATTGACGCTGTTGAGCGTCGGATCGTTGGTTTTTAAGGAAGCCACCTGGGCTTCCACATCCGAAAGCTCCGCGCCGCTCCGGGCCGAGCCCTTTTCCAGGGCGCCGTTGAGGTCGGACCTCAGGCGGTTGCCCCCTTCAAACGCGCCGACGGCGGCATTCTTATCGCCGTCTTTGGCGGCTTTCGAGCTGATATTCTCGGTTTTCTGAAGCGAGGCCATCAGCCTGCCTCCGCCCGGCGCCGCAACGTCGCCTTTAAGCCGCGTGGCGGCTTCCAGTTCAGCCTTGTCGTTGCCGGAGCCGAAAAATTTGCTGCCACTCACGGGGGCCCCTGAAGTGGAACCTCCCGATGCGCCCCTCAGCGTCGGCACCGCACTGAGTTTTTTGGCCGCCGGATGGGACGCGGGAGCCGATGCGGCCCCGCCCGACAAGGGCGCCGCGGCCGCGTCCGCCGAAGGCGCAGGCGGCTCCTTGAGAGCGTCCGGCGCCGTTGCGGCGGCTGCGCCGGCGTCCTTGCCGGCGGCTTCCTCGAATTTCGCGCCGTCCGACACGCTGTAAAGAGACGAACCGGACAGGGGCCGTCTGGCGGGATTGTTCGTTATTTCGCCCGTGAGCGGCATTCCCGCCGCCTGGCCTTCAAGCCGCACATCAATATTTTTCAGGCTCACCGCGCGGCCTTTGAACCGCGCGGGACGGACATCGCCGCCGGCGCGCTCGCTGGCTGGCATGGCGGCCCACAGAATGGCAAGGACTATGGCCACCGCGCTCGCCGCGATGTATCTGGCGTTGTTGGGCTTGCGGGCGAATACAGCCGCCATAAAATTCTCCTTTCGCGGCGTAAAAAAAGCCGCCTCTCGCCCGACCCGGAACCTCCCCGCTCGGACAAAGAGTTGATGCGCCTGTGAATTTTCAATCTTGCATCAGTAGGCTAGCCCGCGTTTTCCGGCCTGTCAAGACCCAAAAATGGCTACATGCCGCCTGTGTAAGTCTCTCCGGTCACGCCGTCGGAGAACGCTATCACCGAACCGTCCTGTTCCAGAAGGGCCTCGCTGGGAGGATTGTCATATATTGTCACGGAAACGGTGCCGTCGGGATTTTGCGTGTACTCGCCGCCTTGCCCGTACACGTCCAGTTCCTCAATGGAGTCCTGCACCGCGGGATCAAGAGAGTCGTCCACCACTCCTATATCCTGGTTCATGGACCCCGTGAGCATGCCGTCCTCCGAGCTTCCCGAGAACGAACCGCTTGCGCCTCCGCCGCCCATGGCGCTGCTCATGGTGTCGGACAATCCGCTGGACGCGGGGTTTATCACGCCCGAGGTAGGGTCCATATTCTTGACGGCTTTATCCAGCGCGGCGTTGAAAGGGTCTTGCTTGGAGGCGGCGTTGTCCACTTTGAGGCTCTTGGGCGCGGCCACACTGAGGGATTCGGGAGCGCTTTGTTTCAGGCTCGCCACGGCGCCGTTCATCACGTCCAATCCGGCCAGGCGGCTTTCATAAGAGACGACGGTGTCGGAGCGGGTCGCGCCGTAGGCGGTGTCCATACCGCTTTTGGCCGAATTCGCGGACGTGGTATCGGCGGATTTGAACGCCTCGCCGGCGAGATTCTTAAGCGCCGAAAACGATTTGTTGCGCGGAGCCTTGCCGTCGGACGGATTCTGAGCCGCGGCGCCCGAGGCTTTCGTGGACAGCATGTTGTTTCCGGAAGAGCCCGCGCCCATGCCCGCCAGCGCGCCGCCCGAGGACGAGCCTTTGCCGGAGGAACCTATGCCGGCAAAGGGAGCCGCGGCAAGCCGCGGCTTGCCGCCGCCGGCGGAGGCCGGAGGAATGGGAATTTCCCGCTTCGATATCACCGCCGATTTTGCGCCATCCGCGCCGGTTGCGGGCACGCCGCGGCGAACTCCTCCGCCGGCGGACGCGGCGGAGCGGGGAGCGCTGTTATCCACGAAAAATGCGGTGGGGCCCGCGAAAAAATTAGGGCGCTTGGGCGGCGCGCTGTCGGCATCGTTGTCCGGGCTCAAACCAAGCAGCATCGAGGCTACGGAAACGCGCGCCCCGCCGCCGGTGCTGAATCTTTTGTCCGGCGGCGCGGCCAGGTCGAGCAGCGCCTGCCCGCCGAGATACACGGAGATGCCGCTGCCCGTGCCCACAAATCCCAAGAGCATGAGCAACAGTATCTTGCGTTCCCGTTTCTGCTGCAATTCACCCATAGCCGCCTCCCGCAGTAAGTATAACCCCTCAGGGACGAACTTTCAACCCCGCGGGACCTCAGAGCCAATCTGAAATCTCCGTATTCCGCTGCAAGCGCCGTTTTCGCTGCGAAAGATTGTGAACCCGGATTGTGCAATAGAGTAGCGGGATTCGACGGCGGCTGGCGGGACATTTCTGTGTAAAATTTCTCGCGGATAGCTACAGCTATCCGCTCCAAATTTTGCGTCGAACTGTCCTCGCCATCCACCGTCTCTGTCCTCGCTATCTATTGCACAATCCGGGTGAACAGACTTTGAGATGCCGGATGTTACCGTCCGCGCAGGTTATCTATCGAGCGAGCAGGCCCATGGATTTCCCTCGCGGCAGGCCCTGGCTACGTTGGCAAGGCCTATCTCCAAAGCCTTTTCGTTCCCCAAAAAAACATGCGCGGTCGGCTGCATAAGGCCGCGCAGCAGCATGAGGCATTCCCGTGACTGCTGGCTTGCATAGCCGTCAGCGGATTCTCCGCTATTGTCCAGGTATTTGTCCACGCAGTTCCTGACCATATACGCCAGCGGGTCCTGTTTATTGATGTACACGGCCCTGTCCGCGTCGTCAACCGCCCTGGGATTTTCCGCGAGCAGGTAATATTCCGTTCTCGCCCCGTAGGCGCGGGAATCCTTCGGATTGAGCGCTATGGCTTTGCTGAAGTAGGTCGAGTCGGGACAGATGAGCTGCTCCAGGGCAACACCCTTCAGGAGGTTGCTTTCATATTCATTCCCGCGCGCGAGAGCGTCAATGTATTTGAACACTACGGGTTTCACATACTTTTCCATGTTGCAGGCTAAACGCCCCTTGTTTTGGCGGTAGAAATTAGCCGGATGTCTCGACATGAAATCATAAGCGAAGTCCTTCGCCGCATCGTCATAGAGTCCCGCATCCCAGGCCAAAATGCCCCTGTAAACGGGAAAACGCCAGTCACTGCTCAAAAGACCCATCGGGGTATGCAGAAATTCCAGGGCTTTTTGCTTTTCGCCGTTTGCGATATATCCGAAAATCATTTGCTCATACCGCTTGAAATCCGCCTCCGGTTTGCCGGCGACAAGTCCGGCGGCGGTTCTGGTGTCCTCTTCGGCTTTTTCCAAATCCGCCAGCCCCGCGTAAGCCGCGGCGCGCGCCACATAATTTCTCTCATCGGCGGGAGCCAGTTTTACGGCCCTGGTAAAATCGCTCACTGCGGCGGCATCCCGGCCGCTTTGCAGATATGCCAGCCCTCTGTTGCAGTAATAGACCGCTGAACGCGGATTCAAACTTAAGGCTTTGTCGTAATCCCGGATGCAGGCGCTCCATTCCTTCCGGTAACAGCCTTGCAGGCCTTTCCGGTGAAACCGCGCGGCAACCTGTTCCCTGACTATTTGCGGCACGACATTATTCGCGGCGGCAAGATATATGTGGCGGCGGTATAACCTGTAGCCCCCCGCTGCGAAGCATACCGCAAGGAACACCGCTGCCGCCATTTTCCTGAGTTCGACCTTATCCATTCAATATCTCGTGCCGGAAACGCAAGAAATGATACTGTTTTATCCGCTTACTCCCCTGTCGGGGCGCCGCGGGCGGATTGGGGACGGGAGTTAGAGCCCAGCTCCGCCGGGTCAACCTGCAGCGTGCCGACGGCGCTTTGAATGGCGGCGCTTAAGCCGGGCGACACCGGACCGTACGGGCCGGCGGGAATGCCGGACAACGCGCCGCCGACCATCGGGCCCAGCCTGCCCATGGCGCGGGCGAAATCAGGGTCGCGCGTGATGTCCTGCACAAGACGGATGAAATCAGGGTTGCCCATATATTTTTTCACGACTGTGGCGGCGTTTCTGGAAGCCTGCGACTGCGCCAGCAGCAGCATGGCGCCGGCGTTGTCCGGCGTTTGCAGCGCTTTCTGGAAGACGGGGTCTGCGCTTATTTCGGCCCAGAATTGTTTTGCGACGGGCCTGTTGCGGTATTTCTGCGCGAGTTTGATGAAATCATCAGCGGTGTCGGCCACCTGCCGGCGCACCTGTTCCGCTGCGGGCGGCGCGGCGGCGGGCAGCGACGCGGTTGAAATCAGCAGCCTGTCGCGCGGAACATCTTCAGTCGCCGGCAGGCGCACGGGGTCGGGCTGGACGCGGAACTGGTCCGGCACCTTGCCGTAACCGGAGGAATCGCCCCCGCCCGGCTCCGCTTTGCGGGAAGCATACCGGTATATGACGCCGCCGGACGCCAGCAGCAGCGCGCACATGATAATGACGATGCTCCTGGCATCAGCAAAAGTCCACGGCCCGTTTCCGGTACCGGCGTCCCGTGACGGAGATGGCGCAGGATTGACAGCGGTTTGCAACACGGGAGCGGGGCCGGAAGCGGCAGGCGCGGGGGAATGCGGGGACGCGGAGGGACGAGGAGGAGGCGCATGCGGGCGCTGCGGCCCGGCGGGCGGCGTATTCCCGTGTTGAGGCGGAAGACTGCTGTTTTCCATGCTTTGGACTTGCTCCCCAAACAGCGAAATTATGATACTGTAGTAAACAAAATATCTCCACCCTCGGCAACATGAAATCAGCCTTGAGAAAATGTCTTCCGCTGCTTTTTCCCGCTGTTGTTTTCGCGGTCTTTTTCGCGACGGCCTGGCGCGGGCTTGTTTTCTCCGGCCTGCTTCCCGCCGACGGCAATCTGCTTATTCTCACATATCCGCTGCGCGAGAATGTAAAAGCGGCTCTTTTCTCCGGCGCGCCGCCGCTCTGGAATCCGCTGCAGAATATGGGCGAACCGCTGCTGGCGGACCCGCAATCCATGAGCCTTTATCCGCCCTTCCTCTTCGGGCTGCTCTTGAGTTTCGCCGGATTCATGAAGTTCTGGATTTTATTTCACAGCGCGCTGGCGTTTTATTTCCTTTACCGCGTCGCCCATCGTCTGGGCGGCGGCATGGTCTCCGCAGCCGCGTGCGCGGCATTTTTCGTGTTCAATCCGCTGGTCCTGTCCAAAGGCACGCTCGGCGTTTGTTTCGCGTCGCTGGCGTGGTATCCGGTTTGCGCGTGGTTTTATCTTGAAGGCTCCGCCAGCGCGCTGGGGCTGGCGTTTGCCCTGCTGTGGCTGGCGGGATATCCCTCGTATTCCGTGATGGCCGCCGCGATTTTCGCCGCCGCCGCGATTTTCTCGGGCAGGGACAAAACCGTTTTCCTGCTCAAAAGCGCGCTGCTGGCGCTGGCGCTGGACGCGGCTCAGACGCTGCCGTTTCTGGAAATGCTCTCGCGCTCGGCCCGGGGCGTGCTGCTGGACAAAAGCGCCGCAACCGTCTATTCCTCCACGCCGGCGGGGCTGGGAATGCAACTGTTCGTGCCGCCGTGGGTTAAAACGCCTGATTTCGGCGGCGCGGACCCCGGAATACTGGCCTTTTACGCCGGGATAACCGCGCTTTCGCTGGCGGTTTACGCCGCCGTGAAAAACGGAAAAGCCGAACGCGCCGCCGTTTTTCTCTGCGCGGTTCTGCTGACGCTGGCGCTCGGTCCGGCCACGCCGCTTTACGCGGCATTGCCGTTTACAAATGTGTTCCGGTTCCCGGCCTACTGGCTGCTGCCGGCGCTGCTCATCATCGCGCTGCTTTGCGCGCGCGGGCTGGCGAAAGTCGAAAAACCCGCGCTGCGCCTGTCTCTGGCGGCGCTGCTGGCGGCGGATATTTTCGCCGCCGGTTTCGCGCGCAGCACGTTCGCCTGGGTGAAACCGGCCTATTTCACCGACACGCCGCGGCTGGCTCGTGACTTCGCGCGGGATTATGGCGGCGCGAGAATTTACCACACGGTTGATTTCCAGAAAGCTGTTTCAGCCAGGGCGCTGGGGTCGGAACGGGACTACGTTTTCATAAAAGAAGCGCTGCTGCCCTCCCACGGCACGGCTTTCGGCGTGGCGGAAGCGCGCAGTTATCAGGTTCTGCGAAGCAAAAGCTGCGCCGATTACCTGCTTGACATGGAAACCAGGCCGCAAGCGCGCGCAAAGCTGCTTGACGACGCGGGAATCGCGCTGGTCATGGACGCAAAACAGTCCGGGGGAAAAATCGAATTTCTGCGTTTTGAGAATAAAACTGCCAGGCCGCTGGTGTATTTCGACGGCGGTTCGCCGCCGCCGCGTTATGAGCCGGGAAGAAACTCGGTGCGTGTCGAAAGCGAAACGGACAGGCCGCAGTTGCTGGTTATGCGGCAGGTTTACTATCCGGGCTGGAAAGCGCTCATTGACGGCAAAACCGCGCCGCTGGAAACTTATAACGGCATTTTCAGCGCGGTGCGGGTGCCGTCAGGGAAACACGAAGTGGTTTTCCGCTACAGGCCGCTTTCATTTTTCGCGGGCGCGGCGCTGTCGCTGTGCGCGCTGCTTTTTATCGCAATCAGGTTTTTGAGCGAATTTTATTTCGCCAGCGAGAGGCGGGCCTGCTCCATATCCGCCGCGAAGGCGGGATTTTTGAGCAGCAGGGGATAAAGCTCGTCGGCAAGCTGTTTTCCGGCGGCGAGGTCGGAAGGATGATGAACTCCGGCTATGACGCGGTCCAGCGCCGCTTCGTCGGCCCGCGCCATGAATTCGGCGCGCCGCGCCGGCGCCAGGTCGGAAAGGGCAAGCGCCATCAACCGGGCTATCACGGTATGCCCGCTGGGATAAGACCAGGACGGGGAGACCCGCACGCAGGTGTGTACCGTCTTGTCCCGCATGAAAGGCCGCGGGCGTTTGTTCAGCTCTTTGAAGATATCCGTGGCGGCGCCGCCGTCCGTTCTCAGGCGGGCCATGAAATCCGCAACCTGGGGCGGCGGGTTTTGGAATGGGCTTATGGCTCCGAAAAACTGGTCGAACGTGGCGTTTTTTTCGGACAGCGCGCGGGCGCATTCTTGGGAGGTGCGTTTTTCCTGCCATTGATGCACCGTCGCCATGTCCGCCTTGTCGGTGTCGGAGCCGGAGGCCGGCGCGGGCGGCAGACGCAGCGAATCCGTTTGCGCCTGCCGGAGATAATAAGCCGGCACCCGTATGGTCTGCTGCCTGGTCGCGACCGGCGAAACGCCGGTGCAGGCGCACAGCGCCGCCAGTACAGACAACAGGACCGCTGATTTGCGGACGGTTTTGAGGCTATGGCTGCGGCTTGCCGGTTCCCCCGGAGTGATGGCGGACGTCTGTTCCGCGCACCATGAAAATGACATCTTCGGAAATATTCGTGGCATGGTCGGCTATGCGCTCCAGGTTTCTGGCTATCAGCATTATACAAAGCGCGCTCTGCACAGTCGAGGCGTCATTTTGCATCAGGCCCATCACGGCGTGAAAAACCGCGCTTTTCAGCCGGTCTTCCTCGGTGTCGCTGGACAGCACGGCGCCGGCCAGCTCAACGTTTTTGCCCACGAAAGCGTCGAGGCTGTTTTTAAGCATGGAGCCGGCCAGTTCCACCATGCGGGGCAGCACCACGAAGTTATATGCAAGCGGCGGCCTTTTAAGAAATATCTCCGTGTTCTGGGCAATGTTCATCGCCTGGTCGCCTATGCGTTCCAGGTCTGAATTGATTTTTATGCAGGCGACGGTAAACCGCAAATCCGCCGCCGCGGGCTGGTGCAGCGCGATGAGCTTGAGCGCCCTGTCGTCAAGCTCGATATGCAGGCGGTTCACTTCGGCTTCCGTTTCGTAGACTTTTTTCAGGACGGTTTCGTCTTTTTCCAGCAGGCCCTTGCCGGCGTAGCTGAGCATATCCTCCACCAGCCCGCCCATGCGGAGCAGCCGTTTTTTCAGTTCTTCTTCCGCGTCCTCGAAATGCCTGTGCATTGCGCCCTCTCCTGTCAGCCGAAACGGCCTGTGATATAGTCCTGCGTCCGGGAATCGGACGGGTTGGTGAAAATCATGTCGGTCGGCCCGAATTCCACTAGGTCGCCCAGCAGCATGAACGCCGTGTAGTCGGATACGCGCGCCGCCTGCTGCATGTTATGCGTCACTATAGCTATTGTCAGACGGTTTTTCAATTCCAACAGCAATTCCTCTATGCGGGCAGTGGCTATGGGGTCCAGCGCGGAACAGGGCTCGTCGAGCAGCAGCACCTGCGGGTCCACCGCCAGCGCCCGCGCTATGCACAACCGCTGCTGCTGCCCGCCGGAAAGATTGGCGGCGGACTGGCGCAGCTTGTCTTTCACCTCGTCCCAAAGCGCGGCCTGACGGAGGCTGGTCTCCACTATTTCATCGAGAGCCGCGCCTTTTTTCATGCCGTTGAGGACGGGTCCGGCGGCCACGTTGCCGTGGATGGACATTGATGGAAACGGGTTCGGGCGCTGGAACACCATGCCGACGCGGCGGCGCAGCAGCACGGGGTCCATGTCGAGAATGTTCCGGCCCGCCAGCAATATCTCGCCGCGCACCGTGGCCGACCTGCATTCCTCGTGCATGCGGTTGACGCAGCGGATGAGCGTGGACTTGCCGCAGCCCGACGGGCCGATGATTGCGGTTATCCGGTTTTTTCTCAGCGGAATATGGACATTGCGGATGGAGTCTCCGCAGCCGTAGCCGGCGCAGAGTCCGCGTATTTCTATGACGGTTTCTTCGGGCGTATCCATGATTTCCATCAGGTTTTCCTCAAGGCCAGCCGGGCCGTGACGTTGGCGGCCAGCACTATCGCCAGCAATATCAGCGCCGCCGCCCAGGCCTGCTTATGCCAGTCCTCGTAAGGCGAGACGGCGTAGGTGTATATCATCAGCGGCAGAGTCGCTATCGGGTGCAGAAACCCGTTGTCCCAGAACCGGTTGCCGAAGGCGGTGAACAGCAGCGGCGCGGTTTCGCCCGCTATGCGCGAAAGCGCCAGCACGGAGCCCGTCAGTATTCCGCGCGAAGCCGCCGGCAGCACGACCCGCAAAACCACTTTCCAGCGCGGCACTCCCAGCGCCAGCGCGGCCTCCCGCACCGAAACCGGCACCAATTTTATAAACTCCTCGCAGTTGCGCAGCACCACCGGTATCATGATAATCGCCAGCGCCGCGCTGCCCGAAAGCGCGCTGAAGCGCTTCATCGGCAGCACCATGACGGTGTAGACGAACACGCCGATGACTATGGAAGGCATTCCGTTGAGAATATCGGCGCAGTAACGTATCCAGAAAGCGGTTTTTTTCGTGCCGTATTCCGAAAGGTAAACCGCGCCCAGCACCCCCGCCGGCACGCCGACAAGCGAAGCCAGTCCGACGATTTTCAGCGAACCGATTATCGCGTTGGCTATGCCGCCGCCGGTCTGGCCTACCGGACGCGGCAGCTTCGTCAGGAACTGCCAGTTGACCGCCGCTATTCCTTTATATGCTATGTAGCCGAGTATGCCGAGCAGGACCGCGACGCAAACAGCGGCGCAGGCGCCGGTAAGCAGCGTCACCGCGTTGTTCAAACGCTTGCGCCCGCGAAAGTTGTCCGCGCTCATTTAGCGCCTCCGCCATCCGGGAGGCGGTAAACCATAAGCCTTGCTCCCGCGTTCACGACAAGAGTGATAAGGAAAAGCGCCAGCGCTATCGCAATCAGGGAGTGGACATAAATATCGCTCGTCGCCTCGGCCAGTTCGTTCGCGATTACGGCGGACATCGTATAGCCTGGGTCCAGCAGCGAGGCTGATATTTTAGGCGTGTTGCCTATCACCATGGTGACCGCCATGGTCTCGCCCAATGCGCGCCCCAGCGCGAGGAAAACCGCGCCTGTTATTCCCGAACGCGCATACGGCAGGCTGACCGTGCAAAGCATCTCCCAGCGCGTGGAGCCCAGCGCCAGCACTCCCTCTTTCATCTGCTGCGGCACAGCCAGCAGCAATTCGCGCGAAATGCTGGTTATATAAGGCAACATCATCACCGACAATATCAGTCCCGCCGACAGCATTCCCACGCCGTAAGGCGCGCCGGTGAAAAGCGGCAGGAAACCGAAATACTTTATAAGAAACGGTTCGACCCAGCGCACCGCCGGAACCAGCACGAAAATACCCATCATTCCTATTATCACGCTTGGGATTGCCGCTAAAATCTCGATGAGAAAGCACAACGCCGCGGCCAGCCGCTTCGGCGCTATTTCCGCCAGGAAAACCGCCGCGCCCAGTCCCAGCGGCACCGACAACAGCAGCGCCAGCAGCGACGACACCAGCGTTCCGTAAATGAAAGGCAGCGCGCCGAATTGTTCCTCCACCGGATTCCAGCGGCTGGTCCAGAAAAACGCAGGCCCGAATTTGGCCCACGCCAACCTGGAGCCCCAAGCCAATTCCGCCGCCAGGGCCGCGCAAAGCGCCACCGCGACAAGCCCGAACCCCAGCACAAACAGCCTGAAGGTCTTGTCATCGGCGCGTTCGCGCAGCCCCGGTTTCGGCATTATTTCACCCGTTCGACAGTTTTTTTGACCAGCGCGGCGACTTCCTTCGGAAGCGGCGCGTAGCCGAGTTCGGAGGCGTTTTTCTGGCCCTCGGTCAGCATCCAGTCGAGGAAGCCGCGCAGCGTGTTGCCCGCGCCGCCGTCGTTTTTCTCGTAAATCAGCAGCCAGGTGAAGGTGGAGACGGGATAGGCGTTCTCCCCGGCGGCGTTGGTGATGGAAACGCGGAAGTCGGCGGGCATTTTCACCCCCGCGGCGGCGGCGGTTACGCCGTCGGTGGTCGCCTTCACGAAACTGCCCGCCGCGTTTTTGACCGAGGCGTATGACAATTTATTTTGCGTCGCGTAGATAAGCTCGACATAACCTATGGAGTTGGGCGTCTGCTTGACCAGTCCCGACACGCCTTCGTTGCCCTTTCCGCCCAGCCCGACCGGCCATTCCACTGACGTGCCGCGCCCTGCTTTCTTCTCCCACGCCTTGCTGACTTTCGAGAGATAATCGGTGAAGCAGTACGACGTGCCGGAGCCGTCGGAACGGTGCACCACCGTTAGCGGAGCGGACGGCAGTTCGGCGCCGGGGTTGTCTTTTTTCAGCAGCGGGTCGTTCCATTTCCTTATAGTTCCCAAAAATATGCCGGACAGCGTTTCAGGGGAAAGACGCAGTTCCGGCACGCCGGGCAGGTTATACACAGGGACCACCGCGCCCAGCACGGTAGGGATGTGCAGCAGCTTTCCGTCAACCTTGAAAAGCTGTTTATCGGTCATCGGTCCGTCGGTGGCGCCGAAGTCCACGGTGCGGTTGGTGATGTTGCTTATGCCGCCGCCGGAGCCGATGGACTGGTAGTTTATCTGCACCTCCGGATGCAATTGGTTGTAGTCGTCAAACCACTTGGAGTATATCGGGTACGGGAATGTGGCCCCCGCGCCGTTGAGTATCGTCTTGTCCGCCGCGGGCGACTGCGGCGCGAAGGCCGCGAACAGCGCCAGCACTATTGTGAGCGAATGTATGCGTTTCATCGTTTTCTCCTTTAGAATTTGACCACCATGTCGAGTTGCAGCCGTTGCCAGTCCTTGCCGCCGGGCATGGGAGTGCCGCTGACGCCCAGCGACGTGTCGAGCATTTCGGAATCGAAATATTTCGCTTTCAACTGCATCCAGTCGTAAGGCGCGTAGGCCAGCCACATGATGGCGCCGCGCCGGTTGGTGCCGCCGTTTCCGAAGTCGGAGTCGGCGAACGCGGCGACCGTCGCGTCGGCCTCGACTTTCTTGTAGAACAGCGCCGCCTCCCATGTGCCTTTGGCCGCGGCTTTGCCCGCTATCAGCCCGTACTCATAGCCGTCCCGCGCCAGCGGGCCGTTCACCCGGTCAACGGAGGAACGCACGTTCCGTATCATCGTGCCCTGAAAAGCCACGGGCAGTCCCGACACCCAGCCGGACAATTGCGTCGTCCATTCGGCGACGCCGAACTGGTTTACCAGCACGCCGCCGGAGGCGCGGTTGCCGTCCTGCACGGTGCCGCCGAGCGCGCCCAGGTTTTCGCCCGACCATTTATGGTAGGCCAGGGCGGTTCTTATGCGGGTATCGAAAGGCAGCTTCGTTTCCAGACCGGCCTGCTCCGAAAATACCCACTGGTTTTCCGCGCTGGTGGCGCCGGCGGGAGAGCCGTTCGCGTTTAGCTGCATAAGGTTGGCGAACAGCGTGACGCCGAGGTCCGGCAGCATCAGTTCGCCGCCCTGCGCGAAACCTTCGGGATTGATATCGTCGTCCCATATAAGGTCCGACGAGGTAACGCGCCAGAGACGATTGGCCATGCGCCCGCTCTGGACATACAGGGAACTGTTGTCGTACTGCCGCGCCCAGCCCAGATAGGCGGTGTCTATCCATATCGCCTTCTGGCTGGACATCGTCTCAAAACTCTGGTTTGTGGAGACCTGCTCGCCTTTGCCTGACGCCAGACGAAAGCTGGCATAGAAGTCGTTTGGAAGCGCGACGTCCGCGCCGACGCGCAGCCTGAAGCGGCGGCGGTCCGTGCCTTTCGGGCTTCCGGTGATAAAATTATCCTCTTCCCTCAGACGGAGGTCGCCGGATAATTTGACCGACTGCACATAGTCGGCGAGCCTGATTTTATCAAGCTGGGCGTCGGCCCGCGCGGCGTACAGGGGCAGCAAGGCTCCGAGCAGCGCCGGCGCAAGCAGGAACTTCGTTTTTGGGGTTTTTGCTTTCATGCCTATATGCTATCAGGCAGGACGGGGGCGACTTAATAGTGGCGGGATAAATTGTGGATGACGGGCGGATGACGGTTTTAGTTCAGAGTGCGGAAAAATTCCAGCGGCTTGCCGTATAGTTTGGCGAAGGTTTCCAACTCGGTAAAATCAATCCTGCGCTCTCCCAGTTCGCATTTTGAAACATAAGATTGCAGTTTGCGCAGTTTCGCCGCAGCCTGAACCTGTGTCAAACCCGCGGCCAGCCTTGCCTTCACAAGCTGCGCGATAAAACGCCGGTATCTGTCTGTTTGAACGCTTGACATTATTTATGCAGGACTCAGTAACGCTCCACTGATGATTTTAATAACCCGTGTTGGAATAACCCAAAATAGGTTATAATGAATTTATGCCGTATGCGGGTGCTTCACCTGACATGATTGTCTGGACAATGACGCGTCTCATACGAAGGTTCATACGAAGGTCAACATTTTCCAGAAAAATTAAGTATACTGTCCCAAAATAAGAACCATAGTACTTCACATTACGGAGGAATGCCTATCGCGGGATAGCTTAAATCATCTTTTCGCATAATTTGACTTGTTTTCGGGAGCCTGCGTAAGAGCAGGCTAAGCTTCTGCAAGTTCCAACAGCGGAGGCATATACCCAACCGAAAGCATGTTGCTTGTGCCCCGAAAGGGGCAGGGCGATATTGCTTTGGGTTATGGGTATAGCTCAAGTGGTGTCGCCCGATTTTTTGGCGCATACCGCTTGAACATGACAAAAGGTGAGGAGACTGAAATGCTTAAAGCGGTGTCAGTTTATCTGGCGGCAATATTTTTCGGCGGCGCGGCATTTGCGCAATGCAGCAATCCAACCGGCGCGGCGGGGCAGATGAAATACAACAGCGCGGCCTATCCCAATGCCATGAGCTACTGTAACGGCACGAACTGGGTGTCCATGAGCACAGTGCCCGCGGGTTCCGGCGGTTATGTGCAGTTCAACAAGTCCGGTTCCTTCGGCGGCGATTCGGCGTTGTTTTGGGACAACGCCAATAAACGCCTCGGCATAGGGACGACGGCGCCGGGACTTCCGCTTGAAATACATTCATCAAACCGCCAAATCAGGCTGCACAACACGTTGTCCCAGTCCGGACACAATTGGGTGCTCGGTCCCGACACCGTGAACAATGCCATGACGGTCTACTACGAACCAGGCGGCGGGGGCGTGTATATAAATGAAGGAGCGACTTCGTGGACAGGAATCTCTGACCACCGCTTGAAAACGAATATTCAACCTTTTGGGAACGGGCATGGGCTCGATGCCATTATGCGGCTCAAGCCCGTGACCTTCACATGGAGAGACAGCAGGGCAGATTCCGGCATACATATCGGCCTGCTGGCGCAGGAAGTACGCGAGGTGCTGCCGGAAGTTGTATCGCAGGGCGGAGCCACGGGCATAGCGCTTGCCAACGGAAATCAGGAAATCATAAATGACACGCTGGGTATCAGTTATACGGACCTTGTCATACCGTTGATAAAAGCGGTTCAGGAACTCAAAGCCGCCAACGACAGTCTGAAAGCAGAATTTGAGGCTTGCACTAAAACGCCTCTCCGCTAATTGCGCGCCGTTTTTTTCAGGCGGGGAGCCTGACGGTGAAAACCGAGCCTTCGCCTTCCGCGCTCTCCACGGAGACGGAGCCGCCGTGCGCCTCCGCGAGGTGTTTTACAATGGCAAGCCCAAGCCCGGTGCCGCCCATTTCGCGCGAGCGCGCCTTGTCCACGCGGTAAAAACGCTCGAATATGCGCGGCAAATCTTTTTGCGGTATGCCGATGCCGGTGTCTTTAATTCTGACGACGGCGGTTTTACCCTCCAGCGCGGCGGACAGTTCCACCCGCCCGCCCCGGCGGTTGAATTTGACGGCGTTATCCATAAGGTTGGTGAAAATCTGCTCCAACTGCGTTTTATCCGCGCGCAATTGCGGCAGGGCCGCCAGCGAGCCGTCTATCGTTATCATTATCTCCCGCGCCGCCGCGGTTGGTTTTAGCCGCGCCGATATTTCTTCCGCGATTTCCGCCAGGACGACCGGCTCAAGCTTCGGAGGCCGCCGTCCGGATTCCACGGCGGCCAGGTCCAGAATGTCGTCCACCAGGCGCGCGAGGCGCTGCGCGTCCTGATTTATGGCTTCGACGAATTCGCGGCTGTTTTCCCGGTCCTCCAGCGCGCCGTCGAGCAGCGTCTCTGCGGCGGCTTTTATCGCGGTTATCGGCGTGCGCAGCTCGTGCGATACGCTTGCCGTGAAATCGCGGCGGGCGAACTCCAGCCGGCGCAGGCGCGTCATGTCATGCAGCACCGCCAGCGCGCCGCCTCCCGCCAGGGGAGCCGACTGCGCCGCCAGCACCGTCTCGGCGGGATTGAAAACCGTCAGCTCGCCGGACAGGGCGCGTCTTTCGGCGGCGGTTTTAGCCAGCATTCGGGCCAGTTGCGGGCTACGCGCCGCCTCCGGCAGCGTTTTGCCTCCGGCGCCGGAGGGAAACAGGGCGTTGAAAGCTTCGTTGGCAAAAAGTATCCTGCCCTCGGCGGAGACAGCCACCACCGCCGAGCTCATGCTGGACAGTATGGCGGAAAGCCGTCCCTTGTCGGACTCCAGTTCGGCTATGACGGCCTGTATTTTCCCCGCCATCCCGTTGAGCGCGGCGGCCAGCCCGCCGTGCTCGTCAGGAGGCATGGCGCGCAGCCGGGTCTGATAATCTCCCGCGGCAAAGCGCGCGGCGACCTGCGCTATTTCCCGAACGGGACGGCCAAGCGAACGCGCCAGCCACAAAGCCGCCAAAAGCGCGCACAAAAGCATGGGCGCCATTATCCAGCCCGTGACGGAGCGCAACCGCGCCGTCTCGCGGTTCACCTGGAGGAGCGGCGCGGCCAGCCGCACCACGCCGCGCGGCGCACCGTTTTCAAAAGCCGGCGCCGCGGCGTAAAGGAATTCCTCGCCCACCGTGCGGCTGCGGCGGATATCGTATTCCTCCCCGCCGCGCAGCGCCGCGCGCACCTCCGGCCTGCCGGAGTGGTTTTCCACAGCGTCGAGCTTGTCCGCCAGCACCTGCGAATCCCCCAGAACCGCGCCGCCGGGCGAGATGAATGTGACCCGGCAGTCGCAGGCGCGGGCGAGTCCGGCGGCGCTTTTTTCCAGCGCGCCGCCCGGCGCCGCGTTCCAGCCGGAGGCGGCGGTCTGCGAGGCGATTATCCTGGCCTGCGCCTTGAGGCCCGAGGACAATTCGCGGATGACGATTTTTTTAGCGGAACGCTCCAGCAGCAGCCCCGTCAGGCCGACCGCCGCGAAAATCAGGGAACAGAAAAAAAAGGCTATTTTGCGCGAGAATGTTTTTGCGAACCAGAAACCCATCAATCCGCCTTGAACCGGTAGCCGACGTTTTTCACCGTTATTATGCGCGCGGCCTCGGCACCCAGTTTGCCGCGCAGCCGCGCCACATGCTGGTCCACGGTGTTGGTGTCTATCTCCAGGGCCTTGTCGTAGCCCCATATTTTGTCAAGCAGTTGTTCGCGGGTGAGGGCTTTGCCCGCGGCCTGCACGAGGCATTTGAGGAATGCAAATTCTTTCGTGCTCAGGGAGACTTCACGGCCGCCGGATTTCACCTCGTATTTTTCGAAGTCCACTTCCAACCCGCCGCACTTCAGCCCCGTCGGGCTACCGCTTGCGCCCGCGCGGCGCAGCACCGCTTTTATGCGCGCCAGGAGTTCCCTCATGCTGAACGGCTTTGTGACGTAATCGTCCGCTCCAAGCTCCAGACCCAGCACGCGGTCCACCTCTTCCTTGCGGGCGGTGAGCATGATGACCGGCGTTTTAGTTTTCTGGCGCACCGCCTTGCAGACTTCCAGCCCGTCTATTTTAGGCAGCATCAGGTCCAGCACCAGCAAATCGGGTTTTTCGCGGGCGTACAGCCTTAGGGCGGTCTCGCCGTCTTCGGCGGCGAGGACGGCGTAGCCGGCTTTCTCGATATTGTATTTTAGCGCGCGGAGTATGTGCTTGTCGTCTTCCACCACAAGTATTTTTTCGCCGGGCATGAAGTCATTCTATAAAACTTTGCCAGCGCGCCGGACGCGAATAAATCTCGCCCTAATCCCGTCAATATATGAGATAATACAGACATGTTCAACAAAACAAAAGAGCCTGCTGCGGGATTTTACGGATTGGGGATTGCCCCCAAACTTCTCGCCGCGCTCGATAAAATGAAGTTCGAAGAGCCTACCCCCATACAGCGCCAGGCCATCCCCGTGGCCGGCGAAGGCAAAGACCTTGTAGGCATAGCCCAGACGGGCACCGGCAAAACCATCGCTTTCGCGATTCCGATGATTCAATCGCTGGTGGCCAAGCCCGGCAAAGGGCTTGTGATGGTTCCCACGCGCGAGCTTGCAATCCAGGTGAACGACGTGTTCAAGCAGTTCGCGCCCCTCATGGGGATGAACTCCGCGGTGCTGATAGGCGGCGAATCGTCCCGCCTGCAATTGCAGCAGCTGCGCAAAAATCCGCGCATAATCATCGCCACGCCCGGGCGGCTGCTTGACCATCTCGAGCAGAACAACATCCGGCTCGACGACGCGCATGTCGTGGTTCTCGACGAGGCCGACCGCATGCTGGACATGGGTTTCGCGCCGCAGATAGAGCGCGTGCTGCGCGCCGTCCCCAAAGAGCGCCAGACCATGCTGTTTTCCGCCACGATGCCGGATCAGATTATGCGCATCGCGGGCGCCTACATGAAGCTGCCCGTGCGCGTGGAAGTGGCGCGTTCCGGCACCACCGTGGAATCGGTGGAGCAGGAGCTTTACGTCGTCGCCAAAGAGCACAAGGACGAGCTGCTGCGCAAGCTGCTGGACAAGTTCTGGGGCAGCGTGCTGCTGTTCTCGCGCACCAAGCACGGCGCGGCCAAAATCGTGCGCGCGCTGCGCCAGGCAGGGCATAACGCGGCCGAGATTCACTCCAACCGCTCGCTCAACCAGCGGCGCGACGCGCTTGAAGGCTTCAAATCCGGCAAATACCGCATACTGGTGGCGACCGATATCGCCGCCCGCGGCATAGACGTCACCGGCATCGAACTGGTAATCAACTACGATATTCCCGACGATTACGAAAACTACGTCCACCGCATAGGCCGCACGGGCCGCGCGGGCCGCGCCGGCCACGCGATTTCGCTGGCCACTCCGGCGCAGGGAATGGAAGTGCGCGGGATAGAAAAACTCATCCGCAAGCCGCTGCCGCTCAAATCCCATCCCGACATACCTGAAGCCAAGTTCAGCCTCATTGCGCAGATGCAGGAGCGCGACGCCAAGCGCCGCGGACGGAGCGGTTTCGGCGGAGGCGGGAGAGGCGGAGGCGGACATGGCGGCGGTTTTGGCGGCGGACGCGGCGGGCATGGCCGTCCGGGCGGAGGCGGCGGCAGAGTGCGTTCCGTCAGCCTGGAGCCGCCCAATTTCGCCGCGGGGCTAAAAAAAGAGGAGCCAAAACGGAAAAGCGGTTTCCTGAGCAGTTTCTTCAAACGCGGACGCTAAACCATAAATTCAAAAAATTCAAACGCCGCCGGTTTCGCGCCGGCGGCGTTTTATTTTAGAGCCTGTTTAGAATCTTTCTTTCGTAGCGAAAGCGGCGATTTTGCCCCTGAGACGCAGCGGGCTGAGGCGAGCAGGACTGTTGCCTGTAAGCCGAAGACCGCGAAGTAGCAGGGGTGAAAGCGCCGCTTGCAGCAGAATACGAAGATTCTAAACAGGCTCTAACTCTGTGTATGCGGCAAATGCTAGACTTTACAGGTGCTGTTTATAAGGCACAATCTTGGTGGCAGGGGAAAACATGAAGAAACTTCTGATAGTCGCGGCAATGCTTGCATCAGGCGCATCGGTGTCTTTCGCGGCGGACAGCAGCGTGATAAAGTTGTCATTGTTCGACAAGGTGGCGGTTCCGACGGTGGATACCGTCAAAGGTCTTGAACTGGGCCTGATATACTCCAACACTCCGGCGATAAGCGGCGTGCAGTATACCTTCATCTACGGCAAAACCGCGCAGCTTACGGGCGTGCAGCTCGGGTTCGTAGGCTCCGTGGACAAGGGCAGCGGACTCCAGTGGTGCGGCGTCAGCATGGCGCAGGACATGCAGGGCGTGCAATTCGGCTTGGTCAACTACGCGAAGTCGTTTAGCGGCTTGCAGTTCGGCTTTGTCAATTACACCGAGGAGATGAGAAGCGGCCTCCAGATAGGCTTTGTGAATTTCATCAGGAATTCCAAACTGCCTGTCATGGTAATCGCCAACGCCAAGTTCTAACCCTGTGTTTGCGAAAAGCCGCCCCGGCCAAAACCGGGGCGGTTTTCTCTTATTATCCCGGATTGTGCAATAGAGTAGCGGGATTCGAGGGCGGCTGGCGGGACATTTCTGTCCTCGCCATCCACCCTCTCGGTCCTCGCTATCTATTGCACAATCCGGGATTATGTTCCTCCCCAGCGTTTGGGCGCGCGCTGTCTGTAGGCGCGGTGCATGCGCTTGACCCGCTTTTTCTCATCGAGCATGGCGCGAACATCCTGTTTTCTTTCCATATAAGCGAGCTCCTTCTGTAATTTGCGGTAGCTTTGGAGTCGTTGGGGGTCTAAAGTCCCGTCATTTACTGCCCGCGACACCGCGCAGCCCGGTTCAGTATCGTGGCGGCAGTTCCCAAACCGGCACTTTTCCGCCAGAGCCGCGATATCGTCGAATACCTCGTTGAATCCGTCTGAGTCCCATAACTGAAGTTCCCTCATCCCGGGAGTGTCTATGACCATGCCGCCTGACGGAAGAAACAGCAGGCGGCCGGAACAGGTAGTGTGGCGTCCGCGTTCGTCATCCTCTCGGATTTCCTGAACGCGCTGGATTTCGCCACCAGCGAGCCTGTTGACCAGCGTTGATTTTCCCACTCCCGAAGAGCCCCGAAATGCCGCCGTCCGACCTGACGCGCAATAGCCGCGCACCGCGTCCAAACCCTCGCCCGTCCTGGCGCTGACGACATGCACCGGCGCAGCGCCTGCGGCGGATGCCGCTTCCAGCGCCAGCAGTTGCTTTTCGGGGCAAATATCCGCCTTGTTCAACAGAATTACGGGGGCCGCGCCGCTGTTTCCGGCGAGAATCAGGTAACGCTCCAGTCTGCGGATGTTGAAGTCCCGATTGAGCGAGGAGACGATGAATATCGTATCCATATTGGCGGCCACGACCTGCTCCAGCGTTTTCGCGCCGGCTGTTTTGCGGGAGAATTTAGCTTTGCGCCGCAGCACCACGCGGATAACGGCCGTATCGTCGCCGGGCATAATCCGCGCCGAAACCCAGTCGCCGACGACCGGCAGTTCCCCCGCCTCATTCATCCGGTAGCGGAATTCACCGGAAATTTTTGCGGGAAATTCTCCCGAACCGCCCGCTATCCTGTATCCTCCCCTGTGAACCGCGATTATCCGCGCGGGACAGCAGCCTTCTGTTGCGATACCCGCGAACTGCGCCTGAAAATACTCGTCCCATCCGAGAAACTTGATATCCATTTGAGTTGTTCCTTGACATACAGCAATGAAACCGCGTATTGCGGTTCTCCGCGCGCCTCATAAATTTTGAGACGCGGGTTGAAACCCCGGCACGCGGCGCGGCTAAGCCAAACTCGCGGATAAGATTAGGAATGCTTCTTAGTTGCGAAGGAAAGAGGAGCCGGTCCGCATTCGGGCGGCAATATCAACGGCAACCATATTTCGGCTCCTTTTATGAGGAATTGAACAACTTATTAATTTGATTATAGCAAAAGCGTATAATAGGGGCGTGGAATTTTTTGCGGCGGACAGATTTAACCCGAAAATCGCAGTTGGATTGCGGAATTCGACGGCGGCTGCCGGGACATTTCTTTGCAGAAATTTCTCGCGAATAGCTACAGCTATTCGCTCCAAATTTTGCGTCGAACTGTCCTCGGCATCCACCGTCTCGGTTCTCGCAACCAACTGCGATTTCCGGGTTAAGGGAAAAATCGCGGGACTGTTGCCGTATGCGCTGTTGCTCGCGGCGGTGGCGGCGGTTTTTTATCCTTGCCTGCGCGCGGATTTCGTCAACTGGGACGATTACGCGCTGGCGGCGAATAACCCGCTGGTTCACAGCGTTTCATGGCGTTCCGTCGCGGCTATTTTTTCCTCATACAGTCTCGGTCATTACCAGCCGCTCACCATGCTGTCGTTTATGGCGGAATACGCGGCGTTCGGGCTTACGCCTTTTTCCGCGCACCTTATAAACATCCTCCTTCATTTTTTGAACTCCGCGCTGGTGTTCGCGCTGGCCGGCTGGCTTCTGAGAGCCTGTTCACAATCTCCGTATTCTGCTGCAAGCGACGCTTTTGCCCCTGATACTTCGCGGTCTTCGGCTTACAGGCCTACAGGCCTGCGCGCCTGCGCCCGCTGCGTCTCAGAGGCAAAATCGCCGCTTTCGCTACGAAAGAGAGATTGTGAACAGGCTCTGAAGGATAACCGCAAGGCTTTGCTGGCGGCGTTATTGTTCGCGGTTCATCCGCTGCACGCGGAATCCGCGGCCTGGGTTTCGGAACGCAAGGATTTGCTCTATTCCGTTTTCTATCTCTCGGCGCTGCTTGTTTATGTCCGCTATCTGAGGGACAGGAGCTTGCGGTGGTATTGCGCCGCGCTGGGGCTGTTCGCGCTGTCTCTCGCGTCGAAATCAATGGCGGTAACGCTGCCGCTGGTTTTGCTCATGCTGGACCGTTTTGAGACGGGGAAAATAACCTGGCGCGGTCTCGCCGAAAAAGCGCCTTTTTTGCTGTTGGCTGTCCTTTTCTCCCGGCTGGCCGTGGTCTCGCAGGGGAAGGCGGGCTATGTGGCGGCGTTCTCGCTCGGCAAGGCGGCGGGAGGAATCTGCATAGCCTGCGGAAATCTGCTGTTTTATCTTGAAAAATTCCTGCTGCCGGCAGGGTTGTCGCCTTTTTACCCGTATCCTGGAAGCGGGCTTTATTCGGTGCCGGACGCTTATTATATCGCGCCCGCGTTCGTCGCGCTGGCGGCGTGGCTGGTTTTCAAATTCGCGCGCAGGCTTAACGGCCTGATTGGTTTTGGTTTTTTGTTTTTTGCCGTCACGATAGCTCCCGGGCTGCAATTCATACCGATAGGGCGCGGCATCGCGGCGGACCATTTCACCTATATACCGTACTTAGGGCTTATTCTTATCGCGGCTGAAATAATGCTGCGGCTTTATGACGGCGCCGGAACGGAGAAGGCGAAACGGATGCTTATTATCGCGGGCGCGGCGTTATTGCTGGCGCTGTCCGCCGGCGCGCGCGGGCGCTGCCTTGTGTGGCGGGACAGCGTCACGCTTTGGTCCTCCGCGCTGGAAAAATACCCGCGCTCGGCGGTCGCGCTCAACAACCGGGGGCTTGCGTATCACAAGGCCGGACTGTATGACAGGGCTATAGCCGACTTTACCGCCGCGCTTGCCATAGACCCGCGCGCGGTGATGTTTCACTCCAACCGCGCGATAAGCTATGCCGCCACCGGCGAGCTGGACAGCGCGCAGTCCGGTTTTTCCCGCGCAATCGAACTGGACCCGCGCAACGCCGGTTTCCATAACAACCTCGGAAATGTATACTTTATGAAAGGCGATTTCGCGAAGGCCAAAGCCGGCTACGAAGCCGCGCTGCGTCTTTCCCCGGAAAACAGGACCGCGCTGGAGCATCTGGCGCAAGCTGACCGCCTGCTAGGCGCGCGGGCCGGCGGCGGAAAGAAATCCCGCGAATAAAAAATATGGCATACAACGAAATTCCCGGTAAAATCAATATCGGCACGGTGCCGCCTGAGGCGCATTCCGGCCCCTTGCCGTGGGTGAAACTGCGCGCCGCGGGCTCCGGCCCCAATCTTTTCAAGCGGATGCTGGGCGAAGTTGACGCGAAACTGCGCTCCGGCGATATCGCCGCGGTTTACGACAAATCAGGCGCGCCCTACTGCATAGCGATTTACAACCCAAAAAGCCAGATAGCGCTGCGCCTGCTTTCGCGCGAGCGCGCGGACGTGTTCAGCGTCGAAAATTATCTCAAGCGCCAGGTGGCGCGCGCGGTCTCGCTGCGGCACGATGTGCTCGGCCTCAACAAAACTTCCAACGCCTACCGCCTCGTGCATGATCACGGCGACGGGTTGCCCGGCCTCACCGCTGATATCTACAACAACTATATCTCGCTGGAATTTTACTCCATCGGCATGTTCCGCATGGCTGACAAGCTGGAGGCCGCATTCCGCGAGCATTTCCCGGCTGCGCGTTTTATGCACCGCGCCAGCCATTACACTGAGATGATGGAGGGCTTCTCCATAAAACGCAATCCCGGCGAGCTGCACAAAACGCGCATCGCGGAAAACGGCGTGCAATTCGAGGTGAACCTTTCAGGCGGCTACAAGACCGGTTTTTTCTGCGACCAGCGCGAGAACCGGCTGCTGGCATCGCAATACGCGGCGGGCAAAAACGTGCTGGACGTGTGCAGCTACACCGGCGGGTTCGGCATCTACGCCAAAAAACTCGGCGGTGCGGGCGAGGTAACCTGCGTGGAACTCGACGAGGAAGCCTCCGCCATTTCCGACAAGAACGCCAATATAAACAACGCGCGCATAAACAGCGTCTGCGTGGACGCTTTCCCTTATATGCGCCAGATGGCGCTTAGCAAAAAAACTTTCGGAATGCTGGTGCTCGACCCGTATAAACTGGTCGCCTCGCGCGACGGCTGGGAGGAGGGCATACAGAAATACCGCGACTTCAACCGCCTGGCGCTTTGCCTTGTCGAAGAAGGCGGGGTGTTCGTGACCTGCTCGTGCAGCGGGCTGGTGTCCATGGAGGATTTTCAGGCGCTGCTGCGCTCGGCGGCGGGCGCGGCCGGGCGGCGCGTGCAGATTTTCAGAAAAACCGGCGCGGGGCCCGATCACCCGGTGGCGACCGATTATCCCGAAGGCGAATACCTCAAAGCAATCTGGTGCCGGGTTTTCTGAAAAAGAGGACAACCGGCCCACTTCAAAATGGGCCTTTAGGCCCATGTAAAAAAACGACGGCGTGGTACACTGTATTATCATCAGGTGTCGCGTTGAAAGTCGGGAGAGGTAATGAAAATTTTTAGAGTTTTCACGGTACTGCCGACGGTTGTTTTGCTCGCAGCGGGAATTTCGGCTATGTCCGGAGACTGTGCGCCGCTTTCCGGCGGTTTGTCGGCTGTCGGAAAGACAAGGATGACTGTGCCGGAAGCGCGCGCTTCGTCTGCTGCCGGGCAGGTCCGGCGCCTGATATGCATAGACCCGGGACATCCTTCGCCGTTCAGCGGCGGCGATGTCGTGCAAAACGACACCACCGAAGTGCACATCAACTGGGCGGTTGCTCAGAAGCTGGAGAAAATTTTGAAAAGCAAAGGCGCCGATGTCATGCTGACAAAATCCTCCGAAAGCCAGGAGGTGGACAACAGAATCCGCGCCCTGATGATAAACAAAGCCGCCGCCGCTTTTCTTCAAAATAACAAGAATGGCTCCGCGGTGACGGTGCATCTGCATTGCGACACGGGTTCGGGCGGGGGCTTTGCCATATACTATCCGGACCGCAAGGGCACATATACAGGCGTTTCAGGGCATGAACCTGATATCGGCTTTACCGGACCGGAAGAGGAAATCCAGGCATCAAGCAAGTTGCTGGCGGATGCGGTCCGTACCGCAATGGCAAAACAACTCAAGGGCAGCGTAAACGACCACGGCGTAAAGGGCGATTCCAAAACCCTCGTTGGCAGCCGGCAGGGCGCGCTGTCTTATTCCATCTTCTCAAAAATCCCCACCGTAACCATTGAAATGGTTGTGCTAAGCGACCAAAGCGACGCAAAGTTCATAAAAACCGAAACGGGCCAACAGAAGATGGCCGAAGCGATAGCGGCCGGAATGCTGGGCTATTGATTTCAACAGCAGGATGATTTTCCGCCGCAGCCGCAGTCCGGCTCGGTCCCGCGCAGGAATCCATTTATGACGGCGGCGGCGCAGCCGACGCCTTTTTTCACGCTGACCGCTCCGGCGGGGCAGTTTTCGGCGCAGGCTCCGCATTCCATGCACAAATCCCTGTCGGTAATTGACGCTTTCCCGTTTTCAACCTTGAAAACCGCGTGAGGGCAGACTGCCACGCACATCCCGCAGCCGGTGCATTTTTCGTTGTCCAGCGCCAGCGTCGCCACGCCTGAGAGATATTTGAGAGTCATAAAAACCTCCGCAACAGCATGATTGTCAATCCCGCCAGCAGGCAAGCCGCCTGCACCGGCAGCGCGGCGCGCATTTCCTTTTGCACGCCTGACAGCGACGTGTATGTGGACGCGCCTGTGAAGTTCATGCCTATAAATGACGCCGCAGCCGAGTAAATCAGCACCCGCGCCGCCGCGCCGGGCAGGCTTAACCCCAAGGCCAACGCCACTCCCGCTGCAACTACGCCGCCCGCCGCCGCGCTTTTGACCGCGAACGCGCGCCCCGGCAGCCACGGAAGAAAAGCCGGCACGGCCACCGCTCCGGCGAGCAAAGCGCCCGCCGTCAAAACCGCGTCAGACTTCAGGCCCGTAAAATACAGCGCCGCAGCAACAGGCAGCAGATATTTGCCGAATGAGACCAACTCCAGCGGGGCCAGAACAATCCTGTCCGTGAAATTGAACCGCACCCTGCGCATTTCCGGCGAGGCCCTGTTGCCGGAGCGCAAAAATTACGGTATATCCTCCGCCCGCGCCGGGCCGTAGACGACGTTGAAGCCGCTGTAAAATTTCACGCGGTGCGCCGAAACGCCCGGCGCGCCAAGCTGCGGGACTATGACAGTCCTGTGGCCGACTATTTTGTCCAGCTCCGTTTCCGCGATTGAGCGCACAAGCTCCAGCGTACCGAAGGTGCCCTTGCCCGCCGCGCACCAGACGTTGATGCCTTTCGTGTCGAGAACCAGCAGCCAGGCGTCGCGGCCTTTCAGACTTGCGCGCAGCGCGTCGAAACTGAGCTTGTAGTTCGCGGACGCGAAAACCGGCGACGCGTCCGTCGGACGCCCCAGCGCGCCAGCCACGAAGCCAGCGTGTCCCGAAACCGCATTTCGGGCGAAGTTCTCGGCACGGAACCCGCCGGCGTGCCGAACCGCCCGCAAACCGCCGCCAAATCAGCATTGTCGTACATGAAGGTATTATAGTATAATTCGTCATGTGGCGAAATAACGAATTATGAAAACGCTGGTGCGGATGATAAAGGCGCTGGCGGACGAAAATCGGCTGCGCATAGCGCTGATGCTCAAAGGCCGGGAACTTTGCGTCTGCCAGATAACGGCCGCGCTGAAACTCGCGCCGTCTACCGTGTCAAAACATATTTCTCTGCTGGAGCAGGCGGGTCTTGTCGAAACGCGAAAGAAAGGCCGCTGGGTGCATTGCCGCCTGCCGGACAAGCCGGTTTCTGAAGCGGAAAGCTTGCTGGTCTGGCTCTGCGCCTGCGGAAAGCAAAAGGTGTTGGCGGACAAAAACTGCGCGCGGCGCGGAAAAATTGCCGCAAAAGGTGAAAATTCCTTGAAATAATCATGTCCACTATACTGCACAAACTGGCGGACTGGCTGACATACGGGATTTTTGCCCTCGTGCCCGGAAGCCTTTTGGCTTCGGCAGTGAATTTTTTCATCTTCGACACGCTCAAGATATTTCTGCTGCTGGCGGCCATGGTTTTTGCGGTCTCGTTGATACGTTCGTTCGTCCCGCCTGAAAAAGTGCGGCTTATATTGGCCCGGCACGGCAAATTTGCGGGCCATTTTCTCGCCGCCGCGTTTGGGATAATAACGCCCTTTTGTTCTTGCAGCGCGGTGCCGCTGTTTCTCGGTTTTGTGGAAGCCGGCGTCCCGCTTGGCGCAACATTTTCTTTTCTTGTCTCCTCTCCCATGATTAACGAGATCGCGCTGATAATGCTTTTCGGCATGTTCGGCTGGAAGGTGGCGCTTCTTTATGCCGCCAGCGGCATGATTATCGCGATTATCTCAGGGCTGGTCATCGGAGGACTTGATGCTGAACAACTGCTGGAAGACCTGGCCAGGAAAAAGGCCAGGACCGATTTACCGGAGCCTGCGGGCATGCTCTGGCGTGAACGCATTGCTTACGCTGTGGAATATACTTCCGATATCCTGAAAAAAATATGGCCTTATGTGGTGGCCGGCATTGCCCTTGGCGCGTGGATTCACGGCTATGTGCCCGTCAATTTTATGGCACGGTACGCCGGGGCGGACAAATGGTATGCGGTGCCGCTTGCTGTTTTAATCGGGATACCGCTTTATTCCAACGCCGCGGGAGTCATACCGCTGGTGAGCGCCCTGACGGAAAAAGGGGTCAGCCTCGGCACTACGCTTGCTTTCATGATGGCGGTTACCGGACTGTCTCTGCCGGAATTCATGATTTTGCGCCGGGTGATGAAACCGCGGCTGCTGGCTGTTTTTGCGGGAGTGCTGGGTCTTGGCATCATGTTCACCGGAGTGCTGTTCAATCTCGTTTTGAAATAGGAGACATCATGAAAACGATACAGATACTGGGAATGGGTTGCCAGAAGTGCAACAAGCTTTATGAACATGCGGAGGCGGCGGCTAAAGAGCTTGGCATCGAATATAAAATGGAAAAAATAAACGATATCGGCAGAATCGCGGACATGGGCGTGATGATGACACCCGCTCTGGCGATTGACGGCGCGGTCAAGGTGTCGGGCAGGGTGCCTGCGGTCGAGGCGATAAAGGGGATACTTTCATCATGCTGAAAATAATATTCGTATTTGCGGTCTGTTTATTTGCCGCCGTCGCGCAGGGCGGGGCTGTCCCGGCAAAACACGCGCCGGAGTCCGGCAGGAAGACGGCGGAAAAGAAGACCGTCAACGTCAGGCTGACTGTTTATTATTTCCACGGGTATGCCAGATGTTCTTCCTGCCATAAAATAGAGCAGTACGCCAAAGAGGCGGTGGAGCGGAACTTTTCCGCCGGGGTCTACGCAGGAAAAGTGGCTTTTGTGCCGGTCAACATTGAAGAAAAACCCAATCAGCATTTCGTCAACGACTATCGCCTGGTTTCAAAAAGCGTGATACTCCAGCTTGAAAAAGGCGGCAAGCCCGGCAGGTGGGAGAACCTCGACCGCATCTGGCTTAATCTCGGCGATAAGGATAAATTTCTGACCTATATCAAAGACAGTGTAAGCAAGATGCTGGAGACCATGTGATGCCGGAAGTTTCGCTGCCGCCGCTGGCTGCCGTCTGGCTGGGTATCCTGACAGCCATAAGTCCTTGCCCGTTGGCGACCAATATCGCTGCGGTGTCTTATATAGGAAAATCGCTTGCGCATACCAGGACAGTTCTGCTGGGCGGGTTGGCCTATGTGCTGGGCCGCACACTGGTTTACGCGTTGTTGGGTTTTGTGCTTGTCAAAAGCTTGGTTTCCGCGCCGTGGCTGTCGTTTTCTCTGCAAAAGTACGGCAATCAACTGCTTGGTCCGCTGCTGGTTATAATCGGATTGCTCTTGCTGCGTGTAATTAAGCTTGATTTTCTCGGTTTTACATTCGGAGACGGGCACAGCCGCTTCAAAGATACAAAAGGCGTTATCCCGTCGTTTCTGATGGGGGCTTTTTTTGCGCTCTCGTTTTGCCCGGTGTCCGCGGCTTTGTTTTTCGGCAGCCTTGTGCCGCTGGCAACAAGAGAGTCGTCCGCTTTGCTATTACCGTCCCTGTTCGGCATAGGCACAGGGTTGCCCGTGGCGTTATTCGCCGTTATGACGGCGTTGGGGCTTCAATCGGCGGGACAGTTTTACCATAGCATGGCGAAGCTCGAAAAAGCAGCGCGGCTGGCAACGGGCGCAATATTTATCGTTGCCGGGATTTGGTTATGCGCGAAGCATATAAGGATATAAAATGTTGAAAATTCTTTTTCTCTGCACTGGAAATTCCTGCCGCAGCCAGATGGCGGAGGGGTGGACGAACCATATTCATAAAGGTTCCATTCCGGCTTTTTCCGCCGGCACCGCGCCTAAAGGCGTGGACCCGCTTGCCGTTGAAGCCATGAAAGAGGCGGGGGTGGATATTTCCTCCCAGCGCGCCAAACATCTGGATGAATTCAAAAACATTGAGTTTGATTTCGTAATCACCGTCTGCGACCGCGCGCGGGAGTCATGCCCGCTGTACTGGGGAAAGGCGAAAAAAATCCACGCCGGATTCGACGACCCGCCTTTTCTGGCGCAATCCGCCAAAACAAAAGAAGAGGCTTTGGCGCATTACCGCCGCGTGCGCGACGAGATACGCAAATTCGTGGAAGCCATGCCGGACAATCTGGGAGAACAAAAATGAGCGGACAGAAAGAGCTTTCCGTGCTGGACCGTTACCTCACCGCGCTGATTTTCGCGGCGATGGCGCTTGGCGTGGGCATAGGGTACTTTTTCCCGTCCATAAACAGCGCCATATCCGCCATGAGCGTGGGGACCACCTCGATTCCGATAGCCGTCGGACTTATACTTATGATGTACCCGCCGCTGGCGAAGGTCCGGTATGAAAAATTGCATGAGGTGTTCAGGGATAAAAAAGTCGTATCGCTGTCGCTGATTCAAAACTGGATTATAGGGCCGGCGCTTATGTTCGCGCTTGCGGCGCTATTCCTGCATGACAGGCCTCATCTGATGTTCGGCGTGATACTGATAGGCCTTGCCCGCTGCATCGCGATGGTGATAGTCTGGAACGATTTGGCCGAGGGCGATTGCGAATATTGCGCCGCGCTGGTGGGGCTCAACTCGCTGTTTCAGGTGTTTCTGTACTCGTTTTACGCCTGGGTGTTCATCACCGTGCTGCCGCCGGCCTTGGGAATCGGCAAAGGCGCGGCGGTCAACATCACGATGGGCGCTATCGCAAAAAGCGTGTTCATCTATCTCGGCATACCGTTTCTGGCGGGAATGCTGACCCGTTACGGCGCAATCAGGGCGAAAGGCGAGGAGTGGTATCAGCGCGAAATCCTCCGCCGCATAAGCCCGGTCACGCTTATCGCGCTGCTTTTCACCATCGTCGTGATGTTCTCGCTTAAAGGGGAATACATAGTACAACTGCCGTTCGACGTGCTGCGCGTCGCCGTGCCGCTGGCGATATATTTTCTGCTGATGTTTTTTGTCAGCTTCTGGATGTCGTACAAACTGGGCGTGGATTACAAGACGACCGCGACGCTTTCTTTTACCGCCGCCAGCAATAATTTCGAGTTGGCGATAGCCGTGGCGGTGGCGGTGTTCGGCCTAAACTCTCAGGAGGCTTTCGCCGCCGTAATCGGCCCGCTGCTGGAAGTGCCGGTGCTGATAATGCTGGTCAACGTGGCGCTGAAACTCCGTGGGAAATATTTTTCGGCTCAGGTCTTATAGAATATCACGGGAATGACAAAACAAGCGAAAGTCGAACTGCTCACATTCATCCTCCTGTGCGGATTTATCGCGGCCTCCGGATATCATTATGTCATGGGGATGTATCTGGGAAAACCCTGGCCTTATAACACATTCCTTTTTTTCCCCGCAGATTTTTTCGCCGATTTTATCAATCCGGTTAAAGAGATAGGGCTGCCTTCCCAGCCCGGCGGCGTATGCGGCTATCCGCCATTCGCCAGGCTGTTTTTTTATGTTTTTCACGCGGTACCGCGGTTTTTGGGTCTTGCGGCGTTGCTCGGCGTTTTTACCGTTTATTACGGGAAAAAGATACTTTGCCATATCGCTACTGACGGCGGCGCCTTCAGGCGCGCGGCTGCGCTGCTTGTATTTTCCTTCCTGATATATCCGTTTCTTTTCGTATTGGACAGGGCCAATACGGAATGCCTCGTATTCATCTTGTTGTTTTACGCCGCCGAACGACTCGCGGACGGACGGCGCTCAGGCGCGGACGCCCTCGGCGCCGCGGCCGCGTTCAAGCTGGTTCCCGCGGCCTGTTTTCCGCTTGCGTTGGCGGCTGGCGGCTGGCGTGCCGCCGCGAGGGCGCTTGCCGCGTTTACCGTGCTGACGGCGGCCAGTTTTTCCGTTCTGGCCGTTGTTTATTCGATGCCGCCGGGTGAACTGTGGCGGGCTTTGCTGGGCGGGATGGCAGGTTACAACTCGGGATATGTATCGCAAGCGGTGGGGTTTATCGACGCGCACAGCCTTTTCGGCCTCATACAGGCTTTTTTTATTTCGTTCAGCGGTTGGTTCTGGAACTGGACGCCGCAACTGATAAGCAGTTTTTTCCTGCCATACTTTTTCTTCGCTTTCGCGGCGTTTGCCGCCGGAACGCTTTATGTGGCGCGTTATGAGCGTGAGTGGTGGAAGAAAGTCGCGGTTTGCGTGCTGATGATGAATCTGCTGCCCTATGTTTCCAGCGACTACAAGCTTTTGCATCTTGTCATACCGCTGTGCTTTTTCGTGAACGCCCGCCCGGCCAAAAACGACCTGGCCTACACGCTGCTTTTCGGACTGCTGCTGACGCCGAAAAGTTACGTACTGCCGGGACAACTTATCGCCGGCATAGTGGTCAATCCGCTGCTGATGTGCGCAATGGCAGCGTTAATAGTGCGTGAAGGTTTGCGGCGATAAAGTCCGGCTGGCCCGCAAGTCTGCTACAATATTTCCGTCAGGCGCACAATTTCAGCAGAGGAGCTCCACATGCAGGAACTTTTGAAAGAGTTGTTCCTCAAAACATACGGCGAACCGGCGTCCGCGGCGGCGCTGCCGGGCGACGGCTCGGACCGGAAGCTTTTCCGTCTTGAAGGCGCGGGCCGCAGCGTGATAGGCGCGGTCAACGCGGACGCGAAGGAGAACGCGGCCTTCATTTCATTCTCGCGCCATTTCAGGAAGTGCGGCCTGCCGGTGCCGGAAATATACGCCGAGGATTTGCAGAAGGGAATATATCTTGAGGAGGACCTCGGCTACGCCAATCTGTTCCAGCTGCTGACGAAGCTGCGCGCCGCCGGCGCGCCGCGCTCCGCCCTGTTTCCGCACGAAGCGCTGGAAGTCTACCGCAAAGCCGTGAAACTGCTGCCGAAATTCCAGATTGACGCCGGCCAGACGCTTGATTACAGCAAGTGCTATCCGCGCGACGAGTTCGACAGGCAGTCCATGATGTGGGACTTGAACTATTTCAAGTACTATTTCCTGCGCCTCGCCAAAATCCCGTTCAACGAGCAGGCCCTCGAAGACGATTTCAACAGATTCACCGATTTCCTGCTGGAGGCCCAAAGCGGATACTTCCTGTACCGCGATTTTCAGTCCCGCAACATCATGGTGCGCGAAGGCGAACCGTGGTTTATAGATTACCAGGGCGGCAGGAGGGGCGCGCTCCAGTACGACATAGCCTCGCTGCTGTTCGACGCCAAGGCCGATATTCCGTTCGATATCCGCGAGGAGCTGCTGGAGCTTTATCTCGACACCGTCGCGGGCATGATAAAAATAGACCGGGAGAAATTCCGCGCCCATTACTACGCCTACGTCTATATCCGCATCATGCAGGCGATGGGCGCCTACGGCCTGCGCGGCTTTTACGAGAAGAAACTGCACTTCCTGCAAAGCATTCCCTACGCGGTGAAGAATCTGGAATATCTGTCGCGCAAGGCGAAGCTGCCGCTGGAACTGCCCGCGTTCGACGGCGTCTGGCGCAATATAATCGCCTCCTCCTATCTCCGCCAGTTCGGCGCGGCGAGACCCGGCCTCACCGTGCGCGTGCAGAGTTTTTCCTACCGCGTTGGGCTCCCCCGCGACGACAGGGGCCACGGCGGCGGTTTTGTTTTCGACTGCCGCGCGCTGCCCAATCCGGGCCGCTACGCCGAGTATGCGCCGTTCACCGGACTGGACGCGCCGGTGATAAAATTTCTCGCGGGCGAACCGGAGGCGGCGCGGTTTCTTGAAAACGTCCGCGCGCTGACCGGCCAGAGCGTGGAAAATTACCGCAAACGCAACTTCACCGATTTGCTGGTTTCGTTCGGCTGCACGGGCGGACGCCACCGTTCGGTTTACTGCGCCGAGGCGCTGGCGAAACATTTGCGCGAAAAATACGGCGTGGAGGTGGAAATCACGCACACCGCGCTGCGCCTGGCGACAGCGCCGGAATTCGCCGCGCGGACCGCATGAAAGCCATGTTGCTGGCCGCCGGAGCCGGAACCCGGCTGCGCCCGTTGACGGACAAGACCCCAAAAGTCCTCATCAAAATCGGCGGAGTGCCGCTGCTGGAAACTATCATCCGGCGGCTTATCAACGCGGGCGTGGATGAACTGATAATAAACACGCATCATCTCGCCGGACAGGTGGCGGATTTTCTGAAAGCCAAAAACAATTTCGGCATCCGCATGGAAATATCGTACGAGTCCGAGTTGCTCGATACCGGCGGCGGGCTCAAAAAAGCGGCCTGGTTTTTCGACGACGGGAAACCGTTTCTCCTCCATAACGGCGATATCGTCACCCACATGGACCTGCGCGCGCTGCTGGCGGCGCACGAACATAGCGGCAATCTCGCCACGCTGGCGGTGTCGAACCGCTTCTCGACCCGTCATCTTATTTTCGACGGAGCCGGCCGGCTTTGCGGACATGAATCCGCGGTGGGCACGAGTTGGGCCGGCGGCGCGCCTTGTGAAAACGCGCGGAAATTCGCCTTCAACGTCGTGCATGCGGTTTCGCCGGAGTTGCTGCCGCTTATATCGGAAACCGGCGCGTTTTCAATCCTGACCCCCTACCTGCGACTCGCGGGCGAGGGCAAAAAAATAGGGATGTTCGATGCTTCGCGCTATGATTGGATAGACATAGGCCGTCCCGAAACCCTCGAAAAAGCCCGCCTGTACGTCCAGCAGAACGGCTTGCCTCAGTAGTTGGTGGAGGTGTCTTTTATATTTATATAGATATTTATAGTAAATCATTGATTAACTATATTAATTTGTGGTAAGTTTGATTTATTGGATATATCATAAGTAAAAAGAGGAGGCGGTATGCTTAAAGCGAAAACAGACGACCCCGCGGTACTGAAAAATTTCCTGGAAATACCCTACGACGAGCTTGAGGTGATGAATCTCAAGGCCGCGCTGGACGCCGAAACCAAGTCACCGGCGGAACTGGAAAAGGAATACCGCGATTATCTCCTGAAGGAAAAGCGCCTCAAGGCGGTGACGCTCTGCTTCACCGACATCGAGGGCCGTTTTCAGATGCTTGATTACGACAAGCAGTTTTTCCTCCGCGCCGCCGACAACCTGACTTTCGACGGCTCTTCCATACGCGGTTTTTCCGCGCAGAAGGAGTCGGACCTCCGGCTTGGCATAAACTGGGAAAGCATTTTCTGGCTTCCCGCCGATGTTTTCGGCCCCGGCAAGGTCATATTGTTCGCCACCGTTTTGAACCGCGACAAGACGGTATACGAGTCCGATTTTCGCGCCCGTCTCGCCGGCCTTGCGGCGGAACTGGCGAAAAAAGGCATCACCGCCAATGTCGCCGCCGAGGTGGAGGGTTTTCTGGTAAGCGGGCTCAACGCCGAGCAGAACTACAACAAGAGCGTGGGCTTCACCCTCATTTCCACCGGCGGCTATTTCCATTCGCTGCCGCTGGACCGCCTGAAAATGTTCATTGACGCCTCCGCCGAGGCGCAGCGCGCGATGGGGTTCAAAAACGAAAAGGACCATCCCGAAGTGGCGCCTTCGCAGTTCGAGCTGAATTTCTCCTACGCCAGCGCCGTGCGCGCGTGCGATTTGGTGCAGCTCTACAAGCTGCTCTGCCGCCAGGTGGCCGCCAACATGGGCATGACGGCGACATTCCTTCCCAAGCCGATTGCCGGCGTGAACGGAAGCGGGATGCACCTGAACCTGTCGTTTTTCAAAAGCGGCAAAAACATTTTCCACGACAGCAAAGGCGAAGACAGCCTGTCTTGCGCGGCGTGGGACGTGATATCGAGGATACTAAACCACGCGCCGGAGCTTTCGCTGCTGCTGAACTCGAGCGTGAACGCCTACCGCCGTCTGGACCCGCATTTCGAGGCGCCCAACCAGATAAAAGTTTCGTCGGTGGACCGCGGCTCGATGATACGCATCCCCGCCGGGAACGAAACCTCCGCCCGCATAGAAATACGCTCCGTCGGGCCGGACGCCAATCCCTATCTGGCGCTCTACGCGCTGCTGCGCACCGCGCTGGACGGCGCTCCGCTCACCAAAGACGAGAACAAGCGCGACCGCGTGCGCTACCTGCCCGGCAACATCCACGACGCGATACGCCTGTTCCGCGCCAGCGATTTCCTCAAAGGCGTCATGGGCGGGGCCGCGCACGAGAAATATGTCGCCTACAAACAGACCGCAGCGGACCGGAGTCCGAAGGAACTGGGCACCATCGTGAAATCCTCGGAAGTGCTTTTCCATCACGAGGTCACCAACCAGATGCTCTGGCACAAGTTCTGACGATGAGTTGAACCCTGAACGAAAAAACCCGCCGGAAGGCGGGTTTTTTCTTTAGACTTGCTCCCGAATAATTTTTTGGGCATTACCGAATCAGTTCAGGTTCGTCCAATCCAGCACGATTTTGCCGGATTTGCCCGACGACATCAGCTCGAAGGCTTCTTTGTAATCTTTTACCGGGAAGCGGTGGGTGATAACCGGTTTGATGTCGAGGCCGCTTTGCAGCAGGGCGACCATTTTGTACCACGTCTCGAACATCTCGCGTCCGTAGATGCATTTGAGGTGCAGGCCTTTGAATATCATTTTGCTCCAGGAAATTTTGGTATCGTCGGGGAGTATGCCCAGCAGCGCGATTTTGCCGCCCATGCGCACCGTGCGCAGCATGTCGTTGAACGCGACGGGGCTGCCGGACATTTCCATGCCGACGTCGAAGCCCTCCGTCATTTTTATCCGCTTCATCACGTCTTCCAGCGTCTGCCTGCGGGAATCCACAACGGTTTCCACGCCTAGCCTGCGCGCCAGCTCCAGCCGGTAGTCGCTTATATCGGTCAGCACGACGTGGCGCGCGCCGACGTGGCGCGCCACCGCCGCCGCCATGATGCCTATGGGCCCCGCGCCGGTGAGCAGCACGTCTTCGCCGACGAGGTCATAGGACAGCGCGGTATGGACGGCGTTGCCGAAGGGGTCGAAAATAGCCGCCTCGTCGTCCGAGATATCGTCGGGAAGCGGGAATACGTTTTCCGCGGGCATTGCCAGATATTGCGCAAAGCAGCCGGGCCGCGTAACGCCGACGCCTTTGGTGTTTATGCACAGGTGCCGCTGCCCCGCGCGGCAGTTGCGGCAGTGGCCGCACACTATGTGGCCTTCGCCGGAAACGCGCTGGCCGATACCGAGGCCGCGCACCGACGCGCCCAGCTCCGCCACTTCGCCGGCGAATTCGTGGCCCACGTGCATGGGGACGGGGATGGTCTTCTGCGCCCAGTCGTTCCAGTCGTAAATATGCGCGTCCGTGCCGCAGATTGCCGTTTTTTTAATTTTTATCAAAACATCGGTTTCGCCGATTTGCGGCTTCGGCACGTCTTCGAGCCAGATGCCGCGTTCGCGTTTGCTTTTGACCAGAGCTTTCATGTCCTCTCCCCGGCTGGCGGCAGACTGCTTTGGAAAACCCGCCATTCCGGTTCCATTCTACAAAAGTTGCGCAAAACTCAAACAGGAGTTGCGGCAGGCGCTTTTGTATAATGAGTTCAGCGATTTCGCGCAAAGGAGAACCGCCATGACGGATGATTTGAAACCCGGGCTTTATTCCAGATTCGAGCGCTATGTCAAAGTGGAAACCACAAGCGACGACTCCTCCAAAACCTGCCCCTCCACGCCGGGCCAGTTGAAGCTGGCCAAAATCGCGGCGGAGGATATGAAAAAGGCCGGACTCAAAAACGTTTCCGTTGACAAAAACGGCTATGTCATGGGCGAGCTGGCGGCGAATACGTCCAGAAAAGTTCCCGCCATCGGCTTCATCGCGCATCTTGACACCGCGCCAGACGCGCCGGGCAAAAACGTCAGGCCGCAGTTGCACAAAAATTACTCCGGCGGCGCTATCGTCGTGAGTAAAAAACTCGGCGTCGTCATACGCCCGCAGGACGCGCCCGGCCTGGCGGACTGCGCGGGCGAAGATATCGTCACCGCGAGCGGCGATACTCTGCTGGGCGCGGACAACAAAGCGGGCATGGCGGTAATACTCTCCGCACTGGAGTGGCTCGGGGCCCATCCCGAAGTGAAGCACGGCCCGCTGAAAGCCGCCTTCACCCCAGACGAGGAAATAGGCAGGGGAGCGAATCTGTTCAATCTGAAAAAATTCGGCGCCAGCTACGCCTACACTTTCGACGGCGACAGGACGGGCTCCATCGAGGACGAGACTTTCAACGCTGACGCACTCACTCTTTCCGTCAAAGGCAAAAGCGTGCATACCGGCACGGCCAAGAACATACTGGCCAACGCTGCGCGCATCGCCGCCGATATAATAACCGCCTGGCCGGCCAACATGCTGCCGGAAACCACCGAGGGAAGGGAAGGCTTCATAGTGTTCCTCTCCTGCGAGGCCGGAATTGAAAAGGCCGAAGTCAAAGGCCTCGTGCGCGAGCATGACATGGCAAAACTGCGCAAAATGGAGCGCCTGCTGGAGGCCATCGTAGCGCAAAAACGCCTTGAGTATCCCGCCGCCGCAATTGACGTGAAGTTCCGCGAGCAATACCGCAATATGAAAATCGTGCTCGACAAACATCCGCTGGTGATGAAATACGCGCTGGAAGCCATGCGCGAGACCGGCGTGGAGCCGATAATAAAGCCCGTGCGCGGCGGCACCGACGGCGCGCGGCTTTCATTCATGGGCCTGCCGACACCCAACATTTTCACCGGCGGCGGCAACTATCACGGACGGCACGAATGGGTATCGCTCGACGGGATGGAAAAAGCGGCGCGCGTGCTGATAGCGCTCGCACGGAAATGGGAAGAAAATTCGTGAGAGAAGGAAAACGTGCGTAAACTTGCCCGCAGATTTGCATGACGGCAGGCAAAATTATTTTTTGTTTTATTACTGCGTGGCTTTATTTGTCTGGATATCGTGCCGCCAGGCGTATTCCAGGGCGGAAACGCGGTTGAAGGGCATTCCGTAGGCACGCACCAGACATTGATGGACGGGCATTCCGTCCCGCAGCAGTTTGCAGAAAGTGTAGAACTCGTCGCCGGTCTTCATGCGCATGAGAAAGCGCACCACGCTGTAGGATTGCGCGTACCACAGCCTGACCCCGGCGGAATCGAGGTTTTCGAGGCTTTCCGTTTTCATCAACTCCCTGAACTTGTACCCCCCCCCCGCGGAAATGACCGCCAGGCTTTCTTTTAGCCACGGCGGCGGGGACTGGCCGCGCCCGGTTTGTATGAACACCGCCATCCCTTCCGAGAGCCAGAGCGGGTTAGGGCGCGCGGCGTTGAAAAAACTGTCGAAATAAATATGCGTCAGCTCGTGCGCTATTATGTCAAGCGAATCTGATTCTTCCAGCACGTAAATCAGCCGGCGGCTGACCGAACTGGCGCCTCCCGACCAGGCGGGCCGCCCGGTCATCGCGAGGTAGGTTTTCGGCGAGATGAAAAAATAGAGCAGCACGCGCGCGTCCCGCGTCCAGGGCGAGAAGGAAATCAGGTCCAGCATCAGGTTGCCGTGCAGCGTTTCGAGCGCGTCCAGCAGCGTCGGCGAAACGGGCGGCAGCTCGCGGTAAATCAGGAAATTCTTTGTCTCCGCCGACACGAACCCCGGAGGCGGCGCGGGAAACTGCGGCAGTTGGGGTAAATGCAGGCCTCTAAAGTCCTCTTCGCGCTCCCGCAGCGAGCGGAACTCGCTTATGAAAGAGGCGACGCCTTTGCGTTCCGGCTCCGCCACGCCGACTATATCGCCGGCCCCCAGCGCGCCTGTAAGGGATGACTGCGGCGGAATCACGGTCTGTTCTGGGACGCGCACGGTTTCAGGATAGAGCGTGGAAGCGGATTCCTGCTCCCGAGCCGCAGTTTCCGGCTCCTCCTGCACGGCAAGCGCGGACTCCCCGTAATGACGCGCGCGCAGATGGGCGAAAGGGTTTTTAATGCGCCCGATTTGCGGGGCCAGCGCCGGAAAATCCGCGCGCAGAAACTGGACCATGAAGGCGCTCCACAAAAACAGCACCAGCATCCAGAAAATGAGCCTCAGCCGCCCTAAAATATCCATATTTTATTTTCTAAATACTATCAAACTGCGCGGCTCGGGGTCATGCGGCAGACGGTAGCCGATTTCCTCTTCCACAACCCCGGCCAGCGCGGGCGGCAGCACCGCGCCGCCTTGTCCCGGCCTGGAATAGGCGACAAACCGCCCGCCCGGTCTGGTTATCGAAAGGCACAGCGGCGCGGCAGCCGTTATCTTGCCCATCGCGCGCTCGAAAACGAAATCCGCGAGAACGGGCGGCGCGGAATGCGCGTCAAGCCGCGCGCACAGCACGTGCGCGTCCTTGAATCCGGCGCGCAGCAGCGCCCAGTTCAAAAACGCGCATTTGCGCTCGACGCTTTCGATGAAATAAACCTTAGACTCCGGCAGCAGCGTCTTCAAAGCCGCGCCGATGAAACCCGCCCCCGCCCCGGCGTCGGCTATTACCGGCGCGTCGTTTTGCAGACGGCCCCGCAGCGCGAGGCACGCGCACAGGCCGTCGCACAAATGCCGCTCGAAAATGTCCCGCGCGCTTTTGGCGGCGGTCAGGTTCATCCGCGCGTTTTTTTCGGCGGAAAGCGCTGCGTAGCACTCCAGCGTTTCCACCTGCGCGCGGGCGAGCGTTATGCCCAGTTTAGCCAGCGCGTCAAGCGCCGCCGGAGTGGCAATGGTTTTCATGCTTTTTCGCCTTTTTCACATTTTTCGCGGTTTTCGCGAATATGCCGCCTTTCCAGATGCACAAGCAGCAGTTGTAAATCCGCGGGGGTAACGCCGGGGATGCGGGCCGCCTGTCCCAGCGTCAGCGGACGGATGCGCGAGAGTTTTTGCAGCGATTCGGCAAGCAGCCCGCGCACCGATTGATAATCGAAATCCGGCGGCACTTTGACATGCGCGGTTTGCCCAAGCTTCTCGGCCTCCCGGCGGTGGCGGCCGATATAGCCGGCATAGTCTTTTTCGATAGCGGCATGGCGGCGCGCGGCTTCAATCGTCCAGGGCCGCATGGCTCCGCCGTCCGGCGGCGGCTCCCTGCCGGCCTTCAGTTGTTCAACGGCCTCCAGATACCGGTCGAACGGAGCGCGCAGCGCCGGCGGCAAAAGTCCCAGCCCGAACCCGCGCCCGCACAGCCGCACGTCGGCGTTATCGGCGCGCAGCAGCAGCCGGTATTCCGCGCGGGAGGTGAACATGCGGTACGGGTCCGTGACGCCGCGCGTCACCAGGTCGTCTATCAGAACCCCGATATACGCCTCGTCCCGGCGCAGCACGAACGGCTCCGCGCCGCGCAGTTTCAGCACGGCGTTGATTCCCGCCATGAGACCCTGCCCCGCGGCCTCCTCGTAACCCGTGGTGCCGTTGATTTGCCCGGCGAAAAACAGGTTGGGCACCAGCTTTGTTTCCAGCGAGGGCTTCAACTGGGTGGGCTGGGCGAAATCGTACTCTATGGCGTAGCCGGGGCGCACCAGTTCCGCGCCTTCCAGTCCGGCGACGGTTTTTAGCATGGCGCGCTGCGCGTCCTCGGGCAGGCTGGTCGAGAGACCGTTTACGTAATATTCCCGGGTGCAGAACCCCTCTGGCTCCAAAAAAATTATATGCGAGTCACGGTCCGGGAACTTCACCACCTTGTCCTCGATGGACGGACAGTAGCGCGGCCCGACAGAACTGATTTTGCCGGAATAAAGCGGCGAGCGGTCCAGATTATCGCGTATCACCGCGTGGGTGCGCCCGTTGGTGCGTGTTATCAGGCAGGACAGGAATTCGCGCGGGCGCGGCGCGGAAAAATGGGTGAACGGCTGCCACGGTTCGTCCGAAGGCTGGGGACGGCATTTGGCGAAATCTATGCCGCGCCCGTTGATGCGCATCGGCGTGCCGGTTTTGAGGCGGCCCAGCTCGAAACCGAGCGAGCGCAGCGAGTCCGAAAGAGGGTCGCTGGGAAAATGGTTGTATCTGCCGCCGCGGAAAGTCTTGAGCCCGATATGGATTACGCCTTTTAAGAACGTGCCGGCGGTGAGTATGACCGCGCCCGCGCGGTAGCGGACGCCGCGCAGCGTCTCCACGCCGGAGAGAGCGCCGTCCGTCGTCCACAGGGCGGAAACCTCGTCCTGGATAAGCGCGAGGGCAGGCTCGGCCTCCACGGCGCGCTTCATGGCGAATTGATAAAGCTTCTTGTCGCACTGGCAGCGGGGAGAGCGCACCGCCGCGCCCCTGGCGGTATTGAGCATGTGGTAATGCAGGGCGGTTTCGTCGGCGTTTTTGCCCATCTCGCCGCCGAGGGCGTCCAGCTCGCGCACAATCTGGCCTTTCGCTATGCCGCCGATGGAGGGGTTGCAGGACATCTGGGCGATGGTGTCGAGGTCCTGGGTTATCAGCAGGGTTTTGGCGCCCATGCGCGCGCAGGCCAGCGCGGCTTCGCAGCCGGCGTGCCCCGCGCCGACGACAATTATCTCAAACGCATCGCTGTGGGAACGCATGGTCTAGGCGGGAAAGAAAAGCTCCATCGCGCCCGGCGGTATTATGCCGGCGCTGGAAAGCGCCACTATTATTATGACGCCCGCCAGCAGCGAGAAAAACACCGAGACCGCCGCCTTTTCGGTTCCTATTTTGCAGAAGTGCTGCACGCCGCGCACGGTCAGCACTAAAATCCAGAGGCCGGCGGCAACCTCAAGGCCGGAGTAGACCGCTTCCAGCCGCATAAGCACCGCCGGAATCTGCGCCAGCGAGCACATCATATCCAGCGAACTTGTCGCGACCAGAAGAGACAGCAGCTTCCTGTACGGGAACCCGCGCGTGTGAACCAGAAACCAGAGCCCCGCAAATAAAAAGAACACCGTGGCGGCAAGCAGGAAGCCGCCCGCGCCGCAGGCTTTGAACAGCGCAAGCACTCCCGCCGGCAAAAGCGCTATAGCCGCGCAGGCAAGGCAGAAAAGCGATATGCGCATCCTGGCGGCGAGCGGCCCCATTATGGAAAGCAAAAATACCCAGCAGGCGAGAAACGCGGAACCCAGGCCGAACTCCGCAACCAGCCAGGAACGAATGGCGAAATGAGCGGTCAGCGCGCGATAAAGCGGCTGGGGAGGAAAATCGGCGGGTTTGAGCGCGTAGAAAGCCAGCGATACCAGCAGGTAAACCCCGTAGAGAAAAAATGAGCGGCCCAGCCCCGCGTTTTTGTCCGAATCCATTTCGGCGAAAGCCGCGTCCGGCGCCGCAACCAGTTTCGCCAGAAGCGACAAGGCGCTTTTTACGAATTCCATTATTTCGGCAGGCCGGTTGTTTGACATATTATTTTCCCACGCAGAATTTGCTGAACACGGCATGCAAAACATCGTCCGCGGCGGTTTCCCCCGCCACATCCGCAAGAGCGCCGAGCGCGCCGCGCAGATGCTCGGCGGCAAGTTCGAGCGGGGGATTAGCTCCGGCCAACAGCGCGCCGGCTTTATCCAACTGTTCCGCCGCATCGGCAAGACAGTGGTGGTGGCGCTCCGAGGTAATCAGGCAGGTTTCTTCCGACTGAGATTCGCCGAGGGCTTCTTTTGCCAGCATGGTTTTGAGCGCCGGCAGGCCTTCGCCCGTGCGGCAGGAAATCCTGACTGCTTCCGGCGCGAAGGCGCGATGAGCATCCACGGCGGCATCGCATTTGTTGAGAACGGCTATGGTTTTGGCTCCGGCGGCGGCCAGCGCGGCGCGCGCCAGCTCATCGCAATCGCCGGCAGGGCGCGAAGCGTCCAGCACTAAAAGCGCGATATCGCAGCGCCCGAGCGCGGCGCGGGTGCGCGCCATTCCCTCGGCTTCGGCGGGGTCCAGCGCGTGGGCGCGTATTCCGGCGGTGTCGGTGAGCAGGAATTTCACGCCCTCTATTTCCACCGCCTCCTCCAGCGTGTCCCGCGTGGTGCCAGGCGAAGGGGATACTATGGCGCGGCCATAGCCCAGCAGCGCGTTGAGCAGGCTGGACTTGCCGGCGTTCGGCGCGCCCGCCAGCGCTACGCGCACGCCGTGCTTTGCCAGCCTGCCGTCCCGGAAAGTGCCCGCCAGCGAGCGCAATTGCGCGCCAACCGCTTTTACACGGGAGAGCATCTCCGCGCCGGCGAATGCTTCGATATCCTCGTCCTGGTCGTCGAGACGCGCCTCCAGTTGGGCCAGCAGCTCAATGACGGCGGCGCGCAGCCGGCGGCAAAGCCCGGAAAGTTTGCCCTCCGCCAGATTGAGCGCGGCCTTGTGCGCGGCGGCGGTCTCGGCGGTTATCAGGTCGCAGACGCCCTGCGCCTGGGCGAGGTCCAGCTTGCCGTTGAGGCAGGCGCGCATCGTGAACTCCCCCGGCTGAGCCGCGCGCGCGCCGCCGGAAACGGCGGCACGCAATATCCTCGCCGTTATATAAGGAGAGCCGTGGCAGGCGATTTCCACCACATCTTCGCCGGTATAGCTGGCCGGGGATTTGAAAAATGTAACGACGGAGGCGTCAATCAGCCCGTCGCCGTCCGAAACGCGCGCCAGCGCGGCGCGGCGCGGCGAAAAAAGCGTTTTTACGCCGTTTTGAGGGCTGACAAAAGCAGCGCATATTTCCACGGCGCGCGACCCCGAAACGCGGATGACGCTTATAGCGCCAGGCGCGGCGGCGGTGGCCACGGCGGCGATGGTATCGGAACGTGAAGGAAGTTTCATTTTTGCAAAGCGCCCGCAGGCCGGCAGGGGCTTGCGGGCGATTTTGACAAGTTTGCAACGAAGCTTATATTTTCTGCTCCTGCCTCGGTTTTATCACCACTTTGCGCCACTGGCCCTCGCCTTCGGAATAGGTTTCCACCTTCGGATGATTGCTGAGCATCTTGTGCACGAAGCGGCGCAATGCCGCCGGCATCGGCTCAAGCCGGTAAATCCGCCCGCCGCCTTCGACGCCGGCGATGGCGCGGTTGACTTCGCCGGTTACGCGCGATTCGAGCTGCCGCCAGTAACCGTTGGTGTCAACCTGCGCGGCTATGGGGGCGTTGGTCTTGCGGCTGAGCATGAGCACTATGAGATATTGCAGCGCCTCAATGGTGCGGCCATCCTTGCCGATTACGACTTCGGGAGAGCCGCAATCGAAATCCAGCATGATGCGGCCCTGCCCGGCGTCCCAGCCGAGTCTTATGTCGGAATGCTCCACGCCCATTCTCGTGAGAATCTCGCCCAGCGCGGTTTTCGCGCTTTCGGCGGCTTCGGCGTATTGCGCCGGAACCGCCTCGTAATTGATTTGGGGCGCTGCCGGCTGGGGCGGTGTCTGCACCGCCGCCGTTTCCACGGCGACCGGCGGTTGCGGCTGCTGAGCATGCGCGGCCTGCAATTCCTGCTGTTGTTGCTGCAACTGCTGCCTGCCCTGCTCGGCTATGGCGGCGGTGGGAATTTTCTCGAACGTTTCGGCGTTCACGGAGTAAAAACCGTCATTGCGCCGTTGTCTCGGATTGCCATTGGGGTCGGCGTTGCGGCGTCCACCCTGCCTGTTGCCGCCGCGTTCGGGCCTGTTGCCGCCATTGCGTCCGGGGCCGCCGCCTCTGCGGTCCTGGCACCTGTTGCCGCCGCCGCGGGATTGTCCGCCGGCGCCGCCCGGCCTTGAATATCCCCTGGAATTCTGTTCGCGCGACGGGGCGCGGGCGGCTTCGCCGGAAGACGACGAGTCCGCGCGCCATTTCCTTTCACGCACTACCACGGTGGCGGGTTTGGCGCCTATGCCGAAAAATCCCGACGAGCCCTCGTTTTTCACCACCACTTCAACCTGGTCGCGGCGCAGGCCCAGCTCTGTGAGCCCCTTCTCCACCGCGGTCTGCACGCTTTTAGCTTCGATTTGCACTTCACGCATTGTCGGCCTCCTGAAGTCGTTGCGGCGAGGGCGCTGCGCGCCCGCCGGATTGCGATTGTTGTCTTGTCTCATGATGTCGTTCCTTGAAGCGCGGCTAAACCGGGACGGCCATGCGCTTTTGCAGGTACATCTGCTGGCCGAATCCGATCAGGCTGCTTGTAAGCCAATACAGCACCAGCCCCGACGGGAAACTGAGGAACATGAAGGTGAATATCACCGGCATCCACTTCATGACGGCCATCTGGGCAGGATCGCCGCCCGCAGGGGCGGACATTGTGAATTTCTGCTGGAAGAACATTATGGCGCCCATCACTATGGGAAGCACGTAGTAAGGATCTTTGGCGGAAAGGTCCGTCACCCACAGCGTGAAAACCGCGCCATGCAGGTCCCAGGAATTTCTGAGCGCGGTGAACAGCGCAAAGAAAATCGGTATTTGCAGCACCATCGGCAGGCAGCCGCTGAACGGGTTTGCGCCATGCTTGCGGTAAAGCTCCAGCATTTCCTGATTGAGCCGGGCGGGATTGCCCTTGTACTTCGCCTGAATCTGCGCAAGCTTGGGCTGCAACTGCTTCATTATCATCGTCGCCTTGAAACCCTTGTAAGTCAGCGGCGACATTAGTATCTGAACGAAAATAGTGAGCAGTATTATGGCCCAGCCGTAGTTGCCGGTAAGCCGGTGGTTGAAGTAAAGCACTTTGAGCACGGCCTTGCCTATCGGCCCGAAAAAGCCGAAATCCACCGAGCGGTCCAGCCCGTGGCCCAGCGCGAGCAGATGCCGGTAATCCTTGGGGCCGATGTAGAAATAAAGCGACCATTCCTGTCTGGCGCCGGGCGCCAGCAGCATTTTTTCCACCGGAGCCGCGAGACCGGGGGCTTTTTCCTTCTCTAAAGCCTTCGGTTCGTAAACCAGTTTTTCCGCCGGCCAGTTGTCCGGCATCACGGCGGCGAGGAAATAGCGGTTATGCACCCCGGCCCAGAGCCAGGGACCGGCGGGGGTTTCCTTCGAGAGATTCTTGGCCACCGGCAGTTTCCTGTCGGCCTGGTTTACCGCAAAGGAAGCTTGCCAGAGCTTGGGATTCTCCTCTTTTTCGCTGGGCACCGTACCTATGCCGGGGCCGATGCGCAGCGCCCATTCGGGAATTTCGATTGTCTTGCGCAGCCGGTTTTGCGCCGTGACGGTGATGCGTCCGATGCCGCCCTCCACCCAGTTGTAGGTCTTCTCAATGACAAAACCTTTCATCGGCTCGGCGGAGAATGTCAGGGAGTTGTCGGTTTTTTTCTTGAGGGCGAACTCCGTCTGGGACATCGTGGCGAAAAATCCGGGGTTGGAATGCGGCACCAGTTCCGCTATTCCGGCGGGGCCGAAGAACTTGAAGCTGGATATGGCGGCGCCGCGCGGATTGAAAAGCACCTCCGCCTCGGGGGTGTGGAACGCTATAGCGGGCAGGCTCACGGTTTCGCCCGGCCCGGCGCCCGCCACGGTCACGGTCTGCGCCGTTATCGCTGTCCGCTTGTCGTCCGGACGCAACTGCGCGCCCGCGGTTGCCGGGGCGCTTTGGCGCGCCGCGCGCGGCAAGGGCTTGTAGTTTTTTTCAACCCACAACGCCCAGCCGGCGTAAACCGCCAGCGAAAGCGCGAACGCCAATATAAGGTTTCTATTCATACGCGGCAAAAGCCTCCTGCGATAGTATTCAGGGAGGTCGGTCGCAGCGCTCAGCCGGCAACGGTTATCTGGGGACGGGGTCCAGCCCTCCGGGGCTGAACGGATGACAGCGGGCAATTCGTCTTGCGGCAAGCAACAAGCCTCTTGCGGGCCCGTGCAGGGAAACCGCCTCCAGGGCGTAATCCGTGCATGAGGGCGCGAAACGGCACGCCCTCGGCCCTAAAAGAGGCCTGACAAATTTGAAAGTCCGCAGCAGGAAACAAAGCCCTTGCTCCGCCGCAGCCGAAACGCGCTCAAGCGGCTTCTTTATAAATGCCGGCTTTTTTCCAGATGCCGAGCACAGCCCGTTCCATCTTGCCGAAATCATCGAGGTTCCTGTCCGTGCGGGGGTAGAGAATTATGTCCACGCCCCCTGCCAGCAACTGCCTTCTGAGCCTGAAAACCTCCCTTACCAGCCTGCGCGCCCTGTTGCGCTTCACCGCGCAGCCGAGCGCCTTCTTCGCGACGATTATCCCAAGCCTGGGCTCTCTGTCCGGTTCGCCGGTTTTATGCCAGAGGGTGAAATCCCCGTTCGTCGTCCTTCTGCCGGTATCGAGCACGTCCTTGAATTCCTTTTTAAGGACAATGCGCCGGCTGCGGGGGTGCCCGTTTAATTTCACGCCTTGGGGATGAGATTGTAACGGCCTTTTCTGCGCCTGCTGCTCAGAACTTTGCGGCCGCCAGCGGTCTTCATGCGCGCGCGAAAACCGATATGCTTCGCTCTCTTTCTTTTATTTGGTCTGTATGTAGGTAGCATGATAAACTATTATAATAAAATTAAGGCTGCGAACAAAGATGATTTTCAACGATTACGCCGTAGTGCTGCGGCGCGCCAACACGCGCGAGACCGACCGCATCGCCTGCGTTTACACCAAAACGCGCGGGCGGCTGATGGTGCGGTTTCCGGGAGTCAACCGCGCCGCGGGGAAACTTAAAGCGCTGGCGGAGCCGCTTGCCTGCGGGGAGTACCGCATCCACTGGCGCGGCGGCGCGCTGACCGGCGTGGCGGCGGGCGGGAAACTGCTCACCGTGTTTCCCGGCGTGCGGGCCGATTTCGGAAGGCTCAGCCTCGCGCTGCATTTTTGCGAGCTGGTCTATCGCATGACGCCGCAGGCGCAGCCCAATCCCGGGAAATACGAACTGCTATACTCCGCACTGGCCTGCCTGGATTCCCGCGCGGATATCCCGCTAGCGCTGCGGCAGGCGTTCACGCTGCGGCTGATGAAACTGGCGGGCTACGGCCTCGAGCGCCCCGTGCTGGGCATAGAGCCGCGCTTCTGGCGCGCGCTGCATGAGGAAGATTTTAACAAGCTGGATTTTTCCGACGAGGCTGATTTGGAGTACCTCTCCCGCGCCGACTCCGTGCTGCGCCGCTTCGCCGCGTCGCATTTCGAGCGCCCGCTCAACACCATCCCGCCCGAAACCGCGCACCGCTGCCTTGTTGGCGTATAGGTCTAACTTGGGACAGCATACTATTCTTACTGTGTCATAAACAGCTATTTCTTTATGAATACGAGCCACGAAACACACGAAATACACTAAAGAGGAACAAACAACACAAACAACGGAGTTTTAGCCGCAGATGAACGCAGATTTTCGCGGATAAAGGCAGACGAAAGCAGTTTTGTTTTTAATCTGCGAGTATCTGCGTTCATCTGCGAATTGAAAAGGCTCCTCATTTTTCGTGTATTTCGTGTGTTTCGTGGCTAAAATGCAGCCCTGTAGCTTTGTTGTGTTTATGACACAGTAAGACTAATTTCTGGGACTTTGGGCCCTTGCGGAATTACGGCATCGGAGTAGAATTTATAGGAACAAAATAGGAAATTTTGCATGAAATCCAAGATAAAACGGGGTTTATTTGGACTGGTTTTATTGTGCTGCGCGAATGCGGACGGTTATGCCGCCGGTTCGGCGGATGATGCGTCCGCCCTTTTTGGCAATGTGGGTTTTTCCGATACACGGGTGCAGATTCCAAATCCTGCGCTCCCGCCGGTTGTTGCCGATAAAAATGCTCCCGCGGACAAACAGGCCAAAGTTCCCGTGCACGGCGGCACGACTGAAGAACAAAAAGCGATGGCCGCCCAGAACCGCGCTTTGCGCGAGGCTTCAGAAAAATCCGCCATCAATACAGTCCCCGGCAAATACAGACCTTACGCCGACTATGAAAAACCCGGCTATCTGATAATGAGTTCGGATTTTGAGTTTTCGTCGCGACAGGCTAAACTGGAAGCGGCTAAAAATTTACCTCCCGATGCGACTCTGATAATTTACGCGGATAAGCCGGATGACAAAACAAAAGAGGAAATACTTAACGCTTTTGAAACCGCCGTGCCGCGCAAGCGGATTAAACTCATCTCTCTGGCCAATTCGCGCGCTGGTTTTTGGGCGCGGGACGGGATTCCCGTGCCCGTGTTTAACCGGGATAACGCTCTGACGGTGATTGACGCCAAATACATGTTCGAGCCAGACGCGGAAATCGCCAGACTCTTTAATGCCGGCCTTGAAAAAAACGGCTATAACTTTCAAGGCGGCAATTTTCAGGCCAGCCATAGTGGCGACTGCCTGGTGGTGAACGGCGATTACACAGCGGAAATACCTGATGATATCTTCACCGGACTGTATGGCTGCAAACAATTGATTCGCCTGCCTTTTGCGTCCGGGATAGGCCATATAGACGAACGCGCCCGTTTCATCAACGAGAACACTATTGTTACCGACACGCCGAAATATAAGGAGCTGCTGGAGGCGAAAGGCTTCGCGGTGCATTTGCTTCCGCGCCCTGCGCACGAGTATGAGACCTATGTGAATTCTTTGATATTAAGCGGGCGGGTTATAGTTCCCGTTTTCGGACAACCGACGGATGCCCAGGCGCTGGCGGTATACGAACAGCTTGGACTTAAAGCCACGGGGGTACAATCGTCCGAACTCTCTAATAAAGGCTTGGGGTCGGTCCACTGCATTACGATGACCTATCCCAGAGTGCCGATGGCTGATTTGCTGAAACGGCTGAACGCCAAAGAGTTCTGAACGCGCTACTCCAAAGTAATAAACCAGAGAAATTCCGTATTGCCTTTTGCGCCTTTTAGAGGCGAAGGGATTATTTCGCAATCTTTCGCGTTATACTTTCCGGCAAGCTCGGCGGCGAAAAAGCCGCGCAATGCGGCTACGGCTTTTTCGCGGCATTCGTCCGACCGCACGATACCGCCTGGAACTTCCTTGTGCGTAAGCTCGAATTGCGGCTTGATTAACGCCACAACCACGGCTGGCCTTGCCAACGCGCTCAACACCGGCCCCAGCACAAGTTTTAGCGGAATAAACGAAACATCTATCGCAGCGAACACGGGCTTTTCGGGGAATGTGTCCACCGTCATAAACCGGGCGTTGGTGTCGCCCACAAAAACCACGCGCGGGTCTTTTACCAGCTTGCAATCCAGTTGCCCCCGCCCCACGTCCACGGCGTAAACCTTCGCCGCGCCCGACTGCAACATGCAATCCGTAAATCCGCCGGTGGACGCGCCGATATCGGCGCAAATTTTTCCGGCAACTGAAATTTTAAAATTATCCAGCGCGGCCTTGAGCTTTACCCCCCCGCGCGAAACATAAGGGCAAGCCGGGCCCGCGATTTCCAGAACGTCGGTCTCGCGCACCGCTTTGCCCGCCTTCGTCTCGACGACGCCGTTAATGCTGACCAGCCCCGCCATGACAGCAGCCTGCGCCTTGGTACGGGTCTCGCAAAGCCCCCGCCCCACCAACGCCGCATCAAGCCGTAGTCTCATATCATTTTCAGGCTACACGCCTTACTTTGATAAATTTGAGGAATCATATTAAAAATAACGTTCCAATTTATATTGCTTATCATATATATTGGAAATCATTGCCCTAATTGCTGGTTCATAGGGTTCATAATCTCCATCCACTTCTTTAAAAAGAATGCAAACAGGACAATGCCCCACAGTGGTAAAGTCGTAAAGAGACTGAATGAATCCGTTTGTACCGACTATTTCTGTTTTTTGTTTCGGATCGCTATCTGAAATTATAATGCCCATTACATGGGCTGCGGTACGATGTCCCATATAAGTTCTAGAAATATCAGATAACCTCTTCCTAAAATCAGGGAAATTAGAACATGAGGTTTTCACTTCAATCACTTGAGAGCAGAATGCAGGATGGATAATTGCAAAATCACCTTTATTTAATATTAGTGGACCTGCCGTTGGGTCGTAGACGATACCATCTATTTGTTTAGGAGGGTAGCCAGAAAAACTACCAGAAAAAAGAGTACCTGTTAAATACCTTCTATGACCAATCCATTTCCTTATAAACTCCTTGACCAGTTCCTCCACAAATCCACCTGTCAATGCAGAATTGGTTGCGGTTTTCGGTGACTTCGGAATAAACTTTCTAAATTGTGAAAGTTCCAAAGCAATCGTTTCACAAAATATATCTATTGTTGGCTTCAAAACATCGTCTGTAATTTGCATATGATTTTCCCCTTATACTTGACCTGTTTATTCTCCCGCTTCCCCTTCGGCGGGGGGTTTGCCTTCGAAGGGTTCGGTTTTTAGGGTGTTTTGGGCGTCGCGGGTTAGGGATTCTATTTTTAGGCGCACTTCTTCCAGTTTGGAGGAGAGTTCGTTGGAGAGTTTTACGCCTTCCTCGAACAGGGACAGGGATTCTTCAAGGCCCGCCGCGCCGGTTTCCAGTTTGGTTACTATTTCTTCCAGCCGCGCCATTTTTTGTTCAAAGCCTTCGCCGTTCTTTTTTATCGCCATAAATCACCCCTTTACCTGTTTTACTTCGCAGTCGAGACTGCCTTTTCGGAATTCGAGTTCGATTCTGTCGCCCACCATCGCGCCGGAGGCGTCGGTCAGCACCTTGCCATTCTGCGTCGAGCGCACGATAGCATAGCCGCGATTGAGCACGGATTTGGGCGCGAGCGCGGCGAGTTTTCCGCCCAGAAGTTCCAGCCGCCGCGCGGAAACGTCCGCCCTGCCGCGCGCGGATGAGAACAGTCTTTCGTAAATCCGGTCGGTTTCCTGCGCTCTGCGCTGCCAGAGTTTTTCAAGCGAGTGTCCCAGCGGGCCGCGCGCGCGTTCGTAGCGGCGGGTGGTGTTTTCATAAAACAGTTTCAGGCTTTGGCTGAGGCTGTTTTTTAGATGGGAAACATGGTTTTTTACGTCGGCGCGGTTTTTTACCACCAGTTCGGCGGCGGCGGACGGGGTAGGCGCGCGCAAATCGGCCACAAAATCGGCGATAGTAAAATCAGTCTCGTGGCCCACGCAGGAAATTACCGGAATATCGGAGACAAATATCGCGCGGGCTACAATTTCCTCGTTGAACGCCCATAAGTCTTCCATCGAACCGCCGCCGCGTCCGACAAGCAGCACGTCTGGACGGGGTTGCAGTTCGTTGAGGTCGGCGATGGCGCGGGCGATTTCTTCTTTTGCTCCCGCACCCTGCACCAAAGTGCCCGCTATGACGACTTCAAGCCCCGCGCCGCGACGGGAAAGTATGGACAAAATATCGCGCAACGCCGCGCCGGAGGGCGAAGTCACTATGCCGATGCGTTTTGGAAATTGCGGGATGGGGCGTTTGCGGTCCTGCTCGAACATCCCTTCGGCGGCGAGTTTCTTTTTGAGTTTTTCAAAAGCTAGATAAAGCGAGCCTTGCGCCTTCGGGCTCACGCTGCGGACTATAAGCTGGTATTTGCTCTGACGCGCGTAGGCGGTAAGCTCGCCGGCGGCCTGCACAAGCAGCCCTTCGGAAAGCGGCGCTTCCAGCGCGCGCGAATAGCCTTTGAAAAGCACCGAGGCGATGAGGGACTGGCTGTCCTTGAGGTCGAAATAGCTGTGGCCCGACGCGGCAATTTTCAAATTCGATATTTCGCCCTCGATTACAACCGAGCCGATTGCGCCTTCCAGCATATTCTTTATGACGCCGCTTATCTCGGTAACGGTGAACACCTTGTCCGGCGGGAAAAAACCCTGCGCGCTCATTTTTTGCCTCGCAATTTTTTCAGGCGTTCGGCGATGGCGGCTTCGCGGCCTTCGGCGGTCGGTTCGTAAAAAATTTTATGGTCCGGCATATATTCCTGCGCGACGTGGTGGCCGGGAAAATCGTGCGGGTATTTGTAGCCTTTGCCGTGGCCGCGGGCTTTGCCGTCAAGATTCGCGTCGCGCAGATGCAGCGGCACCTCGCGCGCGGGGCCGGTTTTCACTTCCTCAATCGCTTTTTCCACGCCGAGATAGGCGGCGTTGGATTTCGGCGCGCAGGCAACGTAAGTCACGGCCTGCGCAAGCGGAATACGCGCCTCCGGCATACCCAGCACTTCGGCGGCGTTGAACGCGGACTGCGCCACCATCAGCGCCACGGGGTCGGCGTTGCCTACGTCCTCGCTGGCGCAGATGAAAACGCGGCGCGCGATAAAGCGCGGGTCTTCTCCGGCGGCTAGCATTTTCGCCAGCCAGTACAGCGCGGCATCGGGGTCCGAGCCGCGCATGGATTTTATGAAAGCGGAGATATGGTCGTAATGGTCGTCGGAGGAGCGGTCGTAGCGGATGGAGCGTTTTTGTATGGATTCCTCCGCGATTGCCAGAGTGATGACGCGCTTGCCGGTTTTGTCCGGCTTTGTTGTAAGCGCGGCTAGTTCAAGTGAGTTGAGCATTTTGCGCGCGTCGCCCGCCGACTGCGTTGCCAGATGAGAGGCGGCTTCGGGCTGAAGTTCCACGCCGAACGCGCCGAGGCCGGTGTTTTTGTTTGCTACCGCGCGCACGGCGATAGCAATCAGGTTTTCATTGGAAAGCGGTTGGAATTCGAACACGCCAAAACGCGAAATGAGCGCGTTATTGATATAAAAAAACGGGTTTTCGGTGGTGAGACCGATAAGTATTATATCGCCGCGCTCCACCGACGGCAGCAGGATATCCTGCTGGCTGCGGTTGAAATGGTGGATTTCGTCGAGTATGACAAGAATGCGGGACTGGGCGGCGAAACCGTCCGCCGTCATTTTCGCCTGCTTGAGTATTTCTTTAAGTTCCGCCGTGCCCGTCGCGGCGGCGTTGATTTCGTGAACGGTTGCCTTTGTTTTGGAGGCGATAAAACGCGCCAGCGCGGTTTTGCCCGAGCCGGGCGGGCCGAAAAACACCGCCGAGCGCAGCCGGTCCGCCTCGACGAGGCGGCGCAACATCTTGCCCTCGCCGAGCAGGGCTTCCTGCCCGGAAAAATCGTCGAAACTTTCAGGAACGAAACGCGCGGAAAGCGGAATGTCGCGCCCCGCGCCGTCCGGCTGTCCGCCGGATTGCGCGCCGTTAGCGAAAAGTCCGCCCTGATTTGTCATTTAGAGGAAGGGGCGTGCCCCAGCGCGGCTTCGAGCCTGGAAATCATCTCGTCCACGCTTTTGGTTCCGACTTGCCGGTCCGAGTCATGCGTCTGCTGGCGGACATAGAGTTCCGCCGCGAAACTCATGGCGGTGAGCAGGGAAAGCTTGAGCGTGTCCACCACGCCGGTTTCGGATTCTATTTCCTTGAGGCGGGACTCCACCTGCTTGGCGACTATGGAGGTTTCCAATTCGTTGAGGTCTTTGATGGAAATATTGTCGAGGATTATCCGGTTGATTGTTACGCCGACTTTGTCCGTCGCCATAAGAAACCTCCGTCAGCGATTGACGCGCTCCAGCGCGCGTTCCACTTTAGCGGAAACCTTTTTGAGTTTGGCTTTCATACCGTCGCGCCACTCGCGCAGGTCGCGCAATTCGACGGCGAAATGCTGCATCCGCTCCAGTTCGCGCGCGAGGCCTTTTGTCTGCAATTGCAAAGCGTGGTTTTCCGACTCCAGCTTGCGAACCTTGTGGCAAGCCTCGAAAACAAGCTTCTCAAGGGTTTTGAGGCGATTTTGCATTTAGCTGCGGAGCGCGGCTCCGAATTCCGTGGTGAGTTTTGACAGCACGGATTTGAAGGCGGCGTCTATTTCGGCGTCGGTAAGGGTGCGGTCTTTAGGCGTGAAAACCAGCCGGAAAGTTACGCTTTTTTTACCTTCACCCATATTTTTGCCTTCGTAAAGGTCCACCATCTCGACGGCGGAGATAAATTCGCCGCCGGAGGAGCGCGCGGCGCGCATTAGTTTGCCCGCTTCGGTTTGCGAAGGAACGACAACCGAAATATCGCGCCATGACGACGGAAATTGCGGCACCGGTTTTACTGAAAAGAGCGCGGATTTCAGTTGCTTGGCGGCGGGTTCCGTCAAAATCTCGAACACCAGCAACTCGTTATTGCGCAACCCGGCGGACTGAGCAACGGAGGGATGCAGCGCGCCGATATAGCCCGCCTGCCTTTTGCCGGCGAGGACAGCCAGCGAAAGTTTGGGGTGCAAAAACGCGGGCGGGTTCTTCAAGGGTTCCAGCCGAACACCGTCAAAACCCGCAAAAAGTCGCGCGGCGATTCCCTTTAGGTGGTAGAAATCCAGTTTTTTAGTCTCGCCGGCGCGCCAGAAAATATCGGCGGGCCAGTTGCCGGACATCAGGCCGGAAAACGCGGATTCTTCCACGACCTTGCCGCTTTCGGAACGGTAAATTTTTCCGGCTTCATACAAACACGCGGATTGCGCGCCGCGGTTTTCGTTATAGACCAGCGATTTCACCAGTCCGCAAAGCAGAGTGGGCCTCAAAAAACGCCAGTCGGCGGAAAGCGGGTTGGCAAGTTCCACCGCAGTTTCAGGCGAAAAGCCGTAAAGAGCAAGCTCTTTTTCCGACATGAAATCGTAGTTCAGCGTTTCGTAAAAACCGAGGGCGGAGAGTTCGTCGCGCCATTTTTCGCACAGTTCTTCCACCGGCTGCGTTTCCGCCGCGCCGAGCGTTACGGGGCGCGGCTCGTCGCCGATGGTGGCGAAACCGCAGATGCGCGCGGCTTCTTCGGCGACATCCCACTTGGTTTCGATATCGCGGCGGTATGAGGGCGGCGTTATTTTCCACACCGCGCCGGAAGAATCCAGCGATGAGGACAGACGTTTTAACGCGGTTGACAGTTCCGCCGGAGCAATTGCGGTGCCGAGGATGGAATTGATTTTTTCCGGCGTAAATTCGATGGCGGAGGGTTTGCGCGGTTGCGGGTAGATATCAACCGGCTCCGTTATTTGCGCGCCGTTGCAGGCGGACACTATAAGCTCCGCCGCGCGGGCGGAGGCGTAAGCGGCGGATTCGATATCCGCGCCGCCTTCGAAACGCTGCGCCGCTTCGGTGCGCTCGCCGAAACGGCGGGCGGTTTTGTGTATCGAGGGCGGGTCGAACCAGGCGGCTTCGAGGAAAATATCGGTTGTGGCGTCCGAAACGCCGCTGTCGGCTCCGCCGATTACTCCGGCGAGAGCGACGGGCTTTTTGGTGTCCGCAATGACAAGGCACTGGCTGTCGAGTGTCAGTTCCCGCCCGGAAAGGGAGTTGAATTTTTCGCCGTCGGTTGCGCGGCGGACGTGAATCTCGCCGCCTTCTATTTTGGCGAGGTCAAAAGCGTGCAGCGGATAGCCGAGTTCGTAGAGAACGTAATTTGTGGCGTCCACCAGAATATTGCGCGGTTTTACGCCCAGCATTTCAAGGCGGCGTTTCATCCAGTCCGGCGACTGAGCCGCGCTGACATTTCTGATAGTGCGGCCCGCGTAACGGCTGCACAGTTCCGACGCCTCGACGAAAACCGGGATGCACACGCCCTGCGCGGGCGGCAGTTTCGCGACGGGAGTTTTAAGCGCAAGGCCGAGACAGACTGAAAGTTCGCGCGCCACGCCGAAGTGAGACAGCAAATCGGGCCGGTTGGGCGGCAGCTTAACGCCGAAAACACAGTCCGGCTCGCCGAAAAGTTTGGACACGTCCGCGCCCGGCTCAAGAGCGGAGTCCAGCACCATTATGCCGCCGTTGTCCGGCATGGGAAGATTTAGTTCGTGCGCGGAGCATATCATTCCTTCCGATTCAATACCCCGGATTTTGGCTTTTTCCAGCACGCCGCCGGGAAGCTTTGCCCCCACCTGAGCGAGCGGGATTTTCTGGCCCACCGCTATATTTTTAGCGCCGCAAACGACGGTTTTTTTACCGGAGCCGGTTTCCAGTTCCACCAGCGAGAGGCGGTCCGCGTTGGGGTGCCGGTCTATTTTGAGAATATGCGCGACGCGGACGCCCGTAAACCGCGCGCCGGTGAATTCCAGTTCCTCCACCTCTATGCCGAGCGAGGTGAGGATTTCAGCCGTCTTTTCGGGAGACTGCTGCAAGTCAATAAAATCTTTGAGCCAGCTATAGATTATTTTCATGGCCTAAATTGGGAAAGCACCCTGATATCGTTTTCGTAAAACGCGCGTATGTCTTTTATGCCGTACATCAGCATGGCGAGGCGTTCTATGCCCATGCCGAAGGCGAAGCCGCTCCAGATTTCCGGGTCCATGCCGACGGATTTCAGCACGTTGGGATGCACCACGCCCGCGCCGAGCATTTCAATCCAGCCGGTGCTTTTGCAGACCGAGCATTGCCCGATGCCGCCGCAGAAAACGCATTTCACGTCCACTTCCACGCCCGGCTCGACGAACGGGAAAAAGCTGGGGCGGAAACGGATTTGGGCTTCTTTTTTGAAAAGCGCGGACATAAACTGCGTCAGCGTGGCTTTCAAATCCGACAGACCGACATTTTTGTCAACGTACAGCCCTTCAATCTGGTGGAAAACAGGGGAGTGGCTGGCGTCCAGCGCGTCGTTGCGGAAACAGCGGCCCGGCGCCATCACGCGCAGCGGCGGCTTGTGCGAAAGCATGTAGCGTATCTGCACCGGCGAGGTATGGGTGCGCAGCAGCAGTTTGTCAGCCTCCGGCGCGGTTTTGACATAAAGCGTGTCGTGCATCTCGCGCGCGGGATGGTCTTCGGGAAAATTGAGCGCGCCGAAATTATTGAACTCGGTTTCCACGCAGGGGCCTTCCGCGCGGGCAAAACCCATGCGGGAGAGTATGCCGGTCATTTCGCGCAGCGCGACTGTAAGGGGATGCACCCTGCCGCGCGGGAACGGATACGGCGGCAGCGTCAAATCGGCGGAGGATTTTTGGAGTTCGGCTTCCAGCGCGGCGCGGCCCAGCACGGCGGCCTTCGCGTCGAAAATGGCGGTGAGTTCAGTCTTGAGCGCGTTGCCTGCGGCGCCGAGGGTTTTGCGTTCTTCCAGCGGGAAATCTTTCAGGGATTTCAACAGCAGGGTGAGTTCGCCCGCGCGGCCCAGGAAACTTACCTTGAGCGCGTCAAGCCCGCCGGGCGCGGCCGCGGCGGAAATGGCATCGCTAAAACGCGCCTTTATATCGGCGCATTTTTCTTCCCATTCCTTGAGTGTCATTTGCCGACCTGAAGAAAAGCCGGGGGCCGCCTGCGCGGCCCCCCGGAATCTTATTTCGCGGAACCGGCTATGGTGACGAGCTGCTTGAAGGAGGCGGGGTCTTTAATCGCCATCTCGGACAGCATCTTGCGGTTAAGCGTGATGCCTGCCTTCTTGAGACCGTTCATGAAGCGGGAGTAGGTGGTCCCTTCCTCGCGCACCGCGGCGTTGAGGCGGACAATCCAGAGGCTGCGGTAATTGCCCTTTTTGTCCTTGCGGTCGGTGAACGCGTGGGTCAGGGATTTCCCCAACTGCTGCGTAGCCATTCTCAGACGGTGGCTTTTATCGCTGTAATAGCCTTTGGTCAGACGGAACAGCTTCTTTTTCCTGCGGTTTCTGGGTACGCTGAATTTAATCCTCATAATCTCGCAACCGCGGCGCCTGGCGCCGCGCTCTCCTTAGTCGTACGGAAGGTACGCTTTGAGCATTTTGGCTTCGGCGGATGATTTCTTGTGCACCGCCGAGCGGCGAAGGTGTCTGCCGCGCTTGGACGACATTTCGATAAGAAGGTGCCGCCTGCCGGCCCGGGCGTGAGTCCATTTGCCCGAGGCTGTTTTGTGGAACCTCTTTTTCGCACCGCTATGGCTTTTGAGTTTTGGCATAATTAAAGTCCTGGCACTGGCTTGGTGGTATTGGCAACCGCGGCGCCGGGCTGCGGCTTGGGCGCAGGCTGCGCCGCCTGCGTATTCTGCTGCGGCTGGGCCTGATGCGCCGGTTGGGACTGGCGCGGCACCAAAGTTATGGACATCCGGTTGCCCATCGTCTGAAAACCGCCTTCCGCCGCCGCCATGGGCGCGAAACGCGCCTGTATCTGCTGCAACAACTGCCGGCCCAGGTCGCGGTGCTGGTTTTCCCGCCCGTGGAACACCACGGTGAGCCGCACCTTGTCGCCCTTGCCGATGAATTCCTCCATGTGCTTGACCTTGGTTTCCAGGTCGTGCGACGCGATACGGGGCTTTATCCGCAACTCTTTGAGCATGCTGGCGTGCTGATGCTTGCGCGCGTCGCGCTGCTTTTTGTCCTGCTCGTAGAGATACTTGGAGTAGTCCAGTATCTTGCACACCGGCGGCTTGGCCTGCGGGGCGATTTCCACCAGGTCCAGCCCGCGCTCGCGGGCCAGATACATGGCTTCCTGGATGGTTTTCACGCCGAGCATCGTCCCGTCGGAATCTATGACTCTGACGGAAGAGACGTTAATCTGATGGTTCCTTCTGGGACCGTGGTATCTGTACTGCAATGTGTTCGCGTCCTGTGCAGCCGAAATCAATCCCTCAACGGGACTGTTTCACAGTTTACCACTATTCGGGAAACCGTGTCAAATTGGTACAATGAATCAAACCGATGACCACTGACCGCCCCATAGTCTATTCCACCGACCCGGACTGGAAACCGCCGTGTCCGGCCTGCGGCAAGTCGCCCTGCGCCTGCTCCGGCGTGAGGCAAAACGAGCCGGTGCGGCTTTCGTTCAGGCGCGGGCACAAGGGCAGCGGTATCACGCTCATAGAACGTCTGCAAATGCACCCCGCAGGTAAAGAGGAACTGCTGAAAAAGTTCAAAAAGCGCCTCGGCGTGGGCGGCGCGGTGAAGCTGGGCGCGCTCGAATTGCAGGGCGACCAGCGCGATTTCGCAGAGGCCGAGCTTAAAGCCGCCGGCTATAAAGTCCGCCGCATCGGCTGAAAATCCATGAGAGAACACGTGGCTGTCCTGATGTGGAGTTTCTCCACGAAGGGAATCACATTCCTGCTTTTTTACGCGCTGCAAATCCTGCTGGTGCGCAGGATGGACGTGGCCGATTACGGGCTCTGGAGCCTTTTTTATTCCGCGTTCACGGTGGCGCTGTTCGTCTCGGACTTCGGGATAAACTCCTCCGCGCGCCGCTATATCGCCGAGCACGAAGGCACGCCCTGCGCCGGGGCGGTGCTGTCCGCCTCGCTCAAATTGCGAGCGCTGGCCAGCGGAATTTGCGCGGTTGTTTTCGCGCTGATTGCAAAACCGCTGGCGGCCAGCCTGGGCCAGCCCGCGCTCGCGCCGTTTTTCGCCGCCGCCGCGCCGATGCTTTTTCTCTCCGGAGCGGTGGAGTATTACAAATCAATTTTTGTCGGAATGCGGCGAATAAATTACAACTTCCTCATCAACTCGCTGGAGTACGGGTTCAAGCTGCTTTTCGGCGGGCTTCTGCTTTACTACCTGTCCGCGAAACCGGGCAACCTGATTAGCGCGTTCACCGCCGCGCTGCTGTTTGCCGCCTGCGGCGGCTATTATCTGGCGTCGAAAATAAAATGCCCCGCCGCGCAGGGCGCGCCCGTTATGTACGGCGAAATGCTGCGCTACGCGGGACCGATTTTCGCCGCCGTCGCGCTTTCGACGGCGATGTCCGAGCTGGACACGCTGGTGCTGGGCGCCATGCGCGGCTCGTATGAAGCCGGATTATACAACGCGGCAAAACAGATTGTCATCAAGGGCCCGCACCTGAGCGTGGCAATCGCCATGGGAATAATGCCGGGGTTCGCGCGGCTCAACGACTCCAACCGGCCGAAAATGCGCAGGCTTTTTTCTCAACTGATGGCCGTCAATACAATACTCGTGGGCGCGGCGGCGCTGATTATCGCGCTGTTCGCCGGCAAAATACTGCTGCTGCTTTACGGCGCGAAGTACGTCCCCGCCGCGCCGGCGTTGCGGCTGCTGGCGGTGTTTTTGCTGGCGGTTTCCTATTCGGTCTATCTGGTGAACTTTCTGGAATACCAGGGCATGGCGAAAAAAATCGCGCTCAACGCCGCCGCCGCTGTGGCCGTGAATCTGTGCGCGATATTCCTGGCGGTGCCGAAATTCGGCGGAGTGGGCGCGGCGCTGGCGCTGGCGGCGGGATATGCGGCGTTCTCGCTGCTGTGCTGGCTCGACGTCAGGAAGCTGCTGTATTCGCGCTGATTTCTTGCCGGCTGCCGTAAACATCCGCAACGCCTCCGTTCGCCGGCAGGGCGGGGTTTGCGGCCCGCTTGAATTGCCCGTATATGATTACGAGCGAGAGCGCCAGCATAAGCAGCGGGTTGAGGATAACGCCCTCGCGCACGGACACGTTCACATAAGCGAACTCGCCGTGCATAAAGCCTTCGCGCACGTCATTGAGCGTAAAGTGAAAAAACGATTTTGGCGCGAGCAGCAGCCCGAACAGCACGGCGCAGAGCGTGTCCCGCGGGCCGGTTTTAGGTTCGTTGACGAAAAAAACAAGCGGCAGCAGCAAGTGAATGAGTTTATAGTCGCCCGAAACGAAGGGCAGCAGATTCATGGCGCAGACGTAAAGCGCCAGCTTTTCCCAGAAAGCGAGCGTGTTCCTCCTCTTGAATGTGAACCACACCAGCCCCGCGCCGGACAAAACCGCGAAAACGGCGTAGGTTGTTTTGAGCCTGTCCGCAAACCATGCCGGATACAGCAAGTCGGGATACCACCTGATTAACAGCACCTTCAAAGTTCCGAAAAAAGAATTGCCGAATGACAGGCAGGCGTCGTAGCGCACACAGGAATAATCGTAGAACCTGAGTATATAGAAATGGCGGATGATGTTTTGGAAAATGCCGCCCGGATAAGAGAGGTAGCAAACGAAAGTAAGCGCCGCCGCCCCCAGCGCGGCGCGCAGCGCGCAATCATATTCCCCCTCCGCCAGCAATAATCCTAGAAAAACAACAGGAAAAGGCTTGAGCGCTATCGCCAGCGCCAGAAATAACGCGGCCCGGCCGCGCCGGCCCTTGCGCAGCGCGGACGCGAACAGATAGACGCATATAAAAACGAATATCTCGAAATTGCCGCGCTCGATTGCAAACAGCACGGGATACGAGAGAAAGAAGACAACCAGCGCGCCGGAGATATCGCGCAACCTGTCGCCGGTCCTGAACGCTTTATAAAGCGCGGCGAGACCGAATGCGGCGAATATAAGCAGCCAAACCCACCGCGCCGCCGCGAATGGCAGCAGCGAAAACAGCCACGCAAGCCGCATCATGAACGGAAAATTGTTGCCGCCTAATGAAACTATTGCATAGGGATTCGAAGAGTATGATACCGGATTGATGAAATCGCGGAAATTATCGCCTATTCCGAAAAGAAAAGACTGCGGCTGCGGCGGCGACAGGCGCATGTAGTAATAAAGGAAGGATAGTATGAATCCCGCAAGCGTTATCAGGACTATAAGGCCAAGCCGGCGGGTTTTGGCGGCAGGGTTTGCCTCGTCCGCGTCATAAAACATCGGCATGGCCCCCATTCGACGCACAGGCTGGGCGCGCAAACTGCCCGTGTATTATTGCGATTGCCAGCGCCAGCATAAGCAGCGGGTTGAGCACGACGCCTTCACGGTACGAAAACAATATTGCGTGCACGGAATAATGAGAAAACGATTTCGGCGCCAGCAAAAGCCCGAACAGAACGGCGCACAAAACGTCATGCCGTCCGGTTTTAGGCTCGTTGACGAAAAAAATCAGCGGCAGCAGCAGGTGGAGCAGCTTGTAATCGCTGGAGACAAAAGGCAGCAGATTCATGGCGCAGACGTAAAGCGCCAGCTTTTCCCAGAAAGCGAGCGTGTTCCTCCTCTTGAATGCGAACCCGACCAGCCAGACTCCGGCAAAAAGCGCGGACACTCCGTAAACCGATTTGAATACGGACACAAAGCCCGGCTGCGCCAGCAGCGCCGGCTGCACGCCCAGCAGCAGCGCTTTGGCCGCGCCGAACAGAGAATGGCCGAACGCCAGTCCGACATCGCAATACGTGGACCAGTAGTCATAATAGCGCAATATATAAAAATGGCGGATGATGGTTTCAAAAACATCGCCGGAATATGAAAGGTAACAGGCGAAAGTAAGCAGCGCCGCGCCCAGCGCTGCGCGCCACGCGCAAGCATACTCGCCTTCGGAAAGCAGCAATCCGAGGAAGACGGCGGGAAAAGGCTTCAGCGCAACGGCCAGCGCAAGAAACAATGCCGCCAGCCCGCGTTTGCCGCGATATAACGAAACGGCGAACAGATAGACGCACATGAAAACGAATGTCTCGAAATTGCCCCGGTCAACGGCGAACAGCACAGGATAGGAGAGGAGGAAAATTATCAGCGTGTTAGTCCAACCGCTTGCTTTGTCCTGGGTTTTGAAACCTTTATAAAGCGCGGCAAGCCCGAACGCCCCGAACCACAGCAGCCAAATCCAGCGCGCGAGCATGCGCGGCAGCAGCGAAAAAAGCCAGCAAAACCGCAGCAGAAACGGGAAATGGTTGCACCCCGACGCAGTGGAGGCATACGGCTTTGCCGAAGCCGCCAGCAGGACTGAAAAATCGCCGAAACGGTCGCTGGGAGGGAAAAGAAAAGACTGCGGCTGCGGCGGCGAAAGACGGAGATAGTAATAGAGGAACGACAGGACAAATCCCGCGAGCGTTATCAGCGCTATCAGGTTGAGCCTGCGGGTTTTGACGTCATAATCCGCAGGGTTGCCTTCGAAAAACATCACTCAGCGCCGGCGCCGCAGCACTTCTTGTATTTTTTTCCGCTGCCGCAGGGGCAAACGTCGTTGCGTCCGACTTTGGGAACCTCGCGCCGGAAAGTCTCTATTTTATGCTCCTCGGCGCCGATGCCCGGTTTTTGTATTTCGTCAGGATGCTTTTTGAGCCATTCTTTAATCTGTTTCTCGTTTTTGAGGTCCACGCCGGACTTCATCATCTTTTTGGCCAGGTCCACGATTTTTTTGCGTATCGCGGGGTCCTTTATTTTCGAGAGTATGCCGGGGCCGAGCTTGGAAAGCTCTTCGTCAAACTGGCGCTCCAGCTCTTTTTCGTCGAGTTCCTTGCCCGCGGCAGGCGCGGCGGGAGGCTCCGCGGGTTTGGCTGCCGCCTCAGCAACGGCAACAGCCTGCGCGGTTGAGGCGGAACCCGCTGTGACCGGTTCTCTGTTTGCTTCCTTCTTTTTGAAAGCTTTTTTGAATATGTCGAGGAACATGACAGCCTCCGTTATTTTGAAAGCTTTGGAACAGCCGCGTCGAGTATTTCCAACACTTTATTGGCCTTCAGCAGAAAATCTGAATTCTCGTCTATGATGAAGCGGTTGGGATGGCCTTGCCATACCTCTTCGATACGCTGGTCCAGCTCCATGGCGTGCTTGTGGGATTCCACGCGCATGCCGGACAGTTGATACGACTGCGCCGCCCTGGGGGGCCGCAGGTGTAGCACCAGCGCGTAGCGGGCAAACTCGGCCCCGCGTTCGGAACCGACGCTGGACAAAAATCCCGGCTCGCCCTCCGGCCAGTAGGCCATGCCGTCGAGCGTGCCGCGGTCGCAAAGCGCCACCGGCGCGCCGGAGGTTGCCGCCGTCATATCCTCAAGCTCGCGCACGGTGTAATAAATCGCGCGCTGGATATGGCGCATCGCCTCAGGACCCGGTTTGCGCGGAAAACCGCCAGCGTACAGTATGGTGGCGGCTTCCGGCACGACAGCGAGTTTTTTGCCGAAACGGCGGACCGCCATATCTATTATGGATGTTTTGCCGCCGGAGGGGCCGCCGGTGAAAATTATGCGCTGTTGCGTAGTGCGGTGCATGCAGTATGATACTCAAATTCCTGTCTTTTCTGCCAGTTTCAGTTTTGCAGCACGGCTTCCAAAGCGGCCTCCAGCGGGGCGGACGCTTTTTTGAATTCCGGCAGCAAACGACGGTCCATATCCCCCGCCGAACGGCTTTTTATCTTCAGGAAATTAATGAACTTGTTGTTCTGTTCTATGCGGAAATCGAGATGCGGGCCGGTGGCCATACCGGTCATGCCGACGTAGGCGATAACCTGTCCCTGGCTTACATGGGCGCCGCGCCTGATGCCGCGCGCGTATCTGCTCAGATGCCCGTAGAAAGTGATATAGCCGCTGGAATGGCGCACTTTGAGCAGATTGCCGAAGCCGCCGTTGCGGCCCGCGAATATCACGGTGCCGGCCGCCACGGACGAAACCGGCGTGCCGGACGGCGCGGCATAATCTATCCCCAAATGCGGGCGGAATATCCTCAATATCGGATGATAGCGGCGCAGCGTGAAATAAGACGATATGCGCCGGTAAGTGAGCGGCGCGCGCAGGAACATGCGCTTCGATGTCTCGCCCAACTGGTTGTAATATTCGCCTTTGTAAAGAAACGCCCGTTTGGCGCCGGTCTCCTCCCCGTCGTAAAGCGCGGCGGCGATAGTCTGGCCCAGCAGCCGCCCGTCGGCGGCGCGTTTCGTGTCAACTATCACGGCGTAGGCGTCGCCGTCGCGGGATTCCGTGAGAAAGTCCACCTGCCAGGCGAACACGTCGGCATACTCCATGATGAGCTGCGGCGAAAGCCCCTTTGAAATCATGGATTCCCAGAGCGAGGATTTTATCGCGCCCGAAAACGTTTCCCGCTTTTCGGCAACGCTCACACGGTTTTTATAAGCCGCCAGCCTTCCGTCTTCAAGGCCCGCCACGGCGTATATGTCCAGCCCGTGCGTTATGGCCAGCCGCAGGAACGCGCCGGAGGTGCTGAAAAGAATTGTATAACTGTCGTCGGGTTTGAAAGAGCGCGGGTTCGCCAGCGTCTTGAGTTTTCCGCCTATCGCGGAAAGCTGCGGTTCGCGCACGCCGTGGTCTCTGAGGATGTTGTAGACGGGTTTGTGCCCGATTTTGGCGCAGAAACTCACAGGGGCCGGCGCGGCGGGCTGCAACGGAAGCCGCTTTTTCGCCGCGTAGTAACTGACGGCGGCAAACACGCAAGCCGCCAGCAAAAGCGGATAAAAAACAAGTCTGGAGGAATAAGAACGCTTTCGCCTTGCGGCCATAGCTTAATTATCGGAAAAAAGCGCCGCGCGTGTCTATAAAACAGCCAGGGGACACTTCAATCAACAAGATTTTTATCCCGCAGCATGCAGGCCAGGGCTATGGAATTGAGCTTGGTGTCCGGCGAATCGGCGCGGGACGAGAGCACCACGGGAATCCTAGCGCCCACCAGTATGGCGGCGGAACGCACAGCCTCGCCGAAAAACAATATGCTTTTGTAAACCGAGTTGGCCGCGTCCAGGTCGTCGAAAAGGGCGATATCCGCCTCGCCGGGGACCGAACCGCCTTTCACGCCTTTTTCGTCGGCCAGACGGCGCGAGAATGTGATGTAAATATCATACGGCCCCTCGACGACGGCGTTTTTGATGATTCCCTCCCGCGCGCGGCGCGCGAGCTCTACGGCGTCGAGAGTGCTGGGTATTTTATCGTTCGGTTTTTCGACAGGGCAGACGACGGAGACTTTCGGCCTTTCCACGCCGAGAGCGCGCATCACGTTCACCGCGTTGCGCGCGATCTGCGTCTTCTGCTCGATATCCGGGTCTATGAGTATGGCGGCGTCGGTGAGGCCGAACGGTTTTTTGTAGCGCGGCGTCCGCATGAGGACGAAATGGCTCAGCAGCGCGCCCGACGGCACGAGACCCAGCTCCTTGTCGAGCAGCGCCTTCATGTAATATTTAGTGTCCACCAGCCCTTTGACGAGGAAATCGGCTTTTCCCGCCGCGACGGATTGCGCCGCTATTTCGCACATTTTAACCGGGTCTGAACACGCGATGATTTCAAACTTAGAGAGTCCCAGCCCTGTTTCCCCCGCCATTTCGCGCACCTGCGCCGGTTCGCCTATCAACAGGCCGGATTGTATGAGGCCGTTGTCGTCGGCCATTTTGAGCGCTTCGAGCGCTTCGATATTGTTTGCGCCCGGGACGGCCACGCGGTTTGGCTTGCCTTTGACGGCGGACAGCAACTCGTCGAAATCGCGGAAGTTCATCAGTTGTAAGTCTTCACCGCGCCGGGATGGCGAAGCGCGTGCAGCGCCGCGTCGCGCAGGGCGCGTTTCTCGTCGCCGCCGGGGTATGTGAAAATCGGCGCTATCCAGCTTATGCGCGGTTTCAGAAACCCCATCACGTGCCTGTCGAACGCCACGCCGCCGGTGAGGACTATCGCGTCCACCCTGCCGCGCAGCACCGCCGACATGGCGCCGATTTCCTTTGCCATCTGGTAAGCCATCGCCTCGACGCATTCCTTCGCGCGCTCGCGCGAAAGTTTTTCCGGGTCTATGCCGGAGCCGGACACGACGTCGCCTACGTCTATATATCTCTCAAGCGCGATGAGGTCCGACGTGCCGGTGTAGGCCGCCAGCCCGCCGCGGCCTTTTATTTTGAGCTTGATGTCGCCGGTCTTGTATTTTCCCGAAAAACACATCCTGGCCAGGCCGCCGGCGGGAACGCCGCCGCTGCGCTGCGGGGTGAAGGGGCCGTCGCCGTCGAGCGCGTTGTTGACGTCTATCACGCGCCCGTTTTTATGCGCGCCCACCGAAACGCCGCCGCCGGCGTGCATCACTATGAGGCGGCAGTCCTCGTATTTTTTGCCCAGCTCCGAGGCGGCCATGCGGGCGACGCGCTTCTGGTTGAGCGCGTGGAAAATGGAGACGCGCGGATTGTCCGGCATTCCCGAATAGCGGGCGATGGAATCCATCTCGTCTACCACCACCGGGTCTGCGATGAAGGCGGGCACGCCGGCCTCGCGCGCTATCGCCTGCGCTATGAGTCCGCCGAGATTGGAGGGATGGTCGCCCAGGACGCCGCTGGACAAATCTTTCAGCAGGTTTGCGTTGACAGCGTAGGTGCCGCTGGGAATCGGCTTTACCACGCCGCCGCGCCCGATTACCGCGTGCAGGTCCCGGAGCGTGATGTCGTTTTCGGCCAGCGCGGTCATCACCACGTCTTTTCTGAACTCGAACTGCGCGGTCACTTTTTTGCCTTCGAAACGGGTCAGCTCGTCGTTGCGATAGCGCATCACTTTTGAGAAAACGAGCCGGTCCCCGCGGAAAAATCCGATATCATCCGAGGTGGAGCCGGGGTTTATGACCAATATGCCGTGTTCCATCGCTGTCTCCGAAAACATCCTTTCCGCAAGGCCGGGCGGGGTCTCTAAAATTTGCTGCCCTATAATACCAAAAATAAAACATTTATAATCTGATATGGAAAATCTTTCCGCAAGCGGCTGCGCCGCCGCAGAGTCCGCCGGTCTGCCGTGGCGGCCCTACTGCCTAAACTCGCTCAAAGCGGTGGCGGGCAACCGCGCGCGGCTGCTGCGCGACGGCGCGGAGGCGTTCCCCGCCATGCTGGAGTCGATAAACGGCGCGAAAGAAAGCGTCCTGCTCTGCGTCTACGCCGTCGCCGACGACGGGGCGGGACGGCGTTTCGCGTCCGCGCTGGCCGCCGCCGCGCGGCGGGGAGTGAAAGTCTATCTGGTCTACGACGCCATCGGCTCCGTGGCGACGCCGTGGACTTTTTTCGGCGAGATGGAAGACGCCGGCGCGCGCGTGGCGCAATACCACCCCGTGCTGCCGTGGAAGCCGCACTGGACCTGGTTTCGGCGCAACCATTCCAAGCTGCTGGTAATAGACGGGCAGACCGCGTTCATCGGCGGCTTCAACATCACCAGCGAGTACGCGCCGAGAGACTGGGGCGGCGAAGGCTGGCGGGACACCGGCGTGGAACTACGCGGCCCCGCCGTGCGCGAAGCGGCGGAGCTTTTCTGGGACAGTTGGCGCCGCTGCGGCAAGGACATTCCGCCCGGCGCCGCAAAACCGGCGGCGGGCAAATGCGGCGCCGTCTGGGCCTCGCTTGCGTCGAGCGTCGGCATAGTGCGGCGCAATTTCATACGGCGCGGCTACAAGAACGCGATTTTGAAATCCACGCGCTACATCTATATCACAAACGCCTACTTCCTGCCCGGCGGCTTCATCCACCGTAAACTGATAAAAGCGGCAAAGCGCGGCGTGCGGGTGGCAATCATCACGGCGGGGGTCACCAACCAGCCGCTGGTGCGCTGGGCGGCGTGGTCGCTGCTGGGCCGGCTGCTGCGCGACGGCGTGGAGATATACGAATGGACGCCCTGCGTGCTGCACGCCAAGACCGCCGTCATAGACGGGCAGTGGTCCTGCGCCGGCAGCTACAACCTCGACCATCTGAGCCTGCACTACAACATCGAGGTGAACGCCAACATCTACGGCCCCGAGTTCGGCGGGCAGATGCGCCGGATGTTCGAGGAGGACCTCAAACGCTGCCGCCGCCTGACGCTGGAGGAATGGAAAAAAAGCCCGCTTATTTTCCGCCTGCTGAGCCGGGCAATCTACTGGTTCAGGAATTTTATGTAAACAACTTTATTGCCCCGCAAAAACACCCCGCCTGACGGCGGGGTGTTTTGCGAAGCGCGCAGAGTTATCCGTCAGTATTTCCAGCCTATATACGTCTGGACTACCACGTTGGAAATAGTATCCGTACCGAACGCGGATGGGTCCACCTGCAGCCGCTGTATCTTGGCATTTACGCCGAAAATACCGTTTGCGCCTATATCGGATTCAAGTCCTGCGCCGTACTTCAAGGCAAGCCCCGATGAAACTTCTCCGTGCTCCCAGCTATATGCGCCGTAATAGCTGGAGTCTGCATGTGTTCGGAGTTCGTAAACATTGATGAGCCTGTTGCGAAACGCCGGAATATCCCTTTAAAATAGTTGTTTTCACGATGCCCGCGTATAAAATATAATATTCTCGTCGACACCTCGTCGGCAAAAGAGCGAAACCATGCAAATACATCGGGGGACCCAAATGACCTTCATAAATTACGATTTAAACGCCATCGTAAAGCCGGGCCACGCGCTGCG
>Ga0074195_1000499_pt1 | contig 75353 bp, 55 predicted proteins | sample EPASupsiteHSE623_FD_64525 | JGI IMG/M metagenome (GOLD analysis project Ga0074195, IMG submission 64525) | Bioremediated contaminated groundwater from EPA Superfund site, New Mexico - Sample HSE6-23 | ecosystem: Environmental > Aquatic > Deep subsurface > Groundwater > Contaminated ...
GGGTTTATTTCCAGGCTGCAAGATGCGAAATGAATTCAAATCGACACGTGGATTCTTTGCTTTTAATTGACTATATAATAATAACTTACAAAGGTTTTTAAAAAAATCTTTTGGACACTAGTGGAAATACATTACTAATAAATAATTTTTCCCATTCTTCCATTTTTTATTAAATTCCTGTTCAACAAGTATATTTGTATCTTTTCGTGAGGGTCTGGCCCCGTAGTAATACACATTTGTGCTCATCCAAACCGGCAGTTTCGCCTGACTGTAACCCATCAAACCAAATTTACATTTGCTTTTCGAATCCCGCGGATTAACCATGGTGGTGGTATCATTCAGCTGATCGCCTCCTCCCCGCAAAAATATCATTGTAGTACGAAAAGATTGATTTTCAGCTTTTCCATTTGCCTGCTTAATTTGAGTTCCTAAGGACTGAATTAATTGAATTCCCTTGTATATTGGCATCTGCTTTCTTTCGGGCCAGGCGGATGTAATAAACAGCGCTGGTCGATGTTCCTTTATGTGACAGGAACTTTACCCTTATGTTTTCCTTACCCTGCACCATTGAATCGGGTATGATATATTCCACTTCCTGAAAATTACCGGGTGTCCACCTTCCCGCGTTGTCTTCGCTTATGAGTTTACTGTCATCGATACAGATATTGAATTTCTTCGGTCCTTGTTCTCCTCCGCAATAACGGACAATCAAAGACAGGTTGGTTTCCGAATTTGTCGCCATGAGGTAACTAAAATACCCTCCGTTTCCGGCATCGCGACAAAATTCATCCAAGTGGTTTCCCGTTGATGATCTTTCGCTTAACATGCCATGGTCGGCCTCAGGCTGCTGTTCGCCGGGCGCGACAAAATCGATGGTTCTTTTTTCCAACTCAAGTTTTTCGGCTTCCATTTTTGCCAGGGAATCAAGATAGGCTTCATATTGGGCGTTGGTCAGCACCATCCAGTACATCATATAGCGCGAATCATGAATATTGAAGAAAGGTTCAAAATCAATAGCTATCGGATTCGCCAACTTCAAGCCTGGAGCAGTAAACGTAAAAGGTTTGTCTTTTATGGCTACTAACTTTTGGTCAATGGTTGAAAGCTCGTCTTCAATAATAACAGGCGCTTTGTTGACCGGCAATTTTTCACCACCGGCAATGTGTCCCCAACGACTATCGTTGGCCACCAGCCCCCTTAAATCCTCGCTGACTGTTTTAGCGCCGAGAAGGATAGGCCCGTGCATAAAGGCGAAATAGTTGGGGACGTTGGGCAGTTGCTCCAGCCGGATATTCATGGGCAGCACCACTTTTACAACGTCTCCTTTCTCCCATTTACGGCCAATGACAACATAGGAGGAAGGGCCCGAAGAATGCGTAACGGCTTTCCCATTCACAAAAATTTTAAATTCACCACTCTTTGTCCACGAAGGATATCGTACACATAACTTGAACGGAGCATTTCCCTGTGTAATTTTCAGTGTGGTTTGCTCTTCGCACGGAAAACAGGTTTCCTGCCTGATTTTTATTCCCTTTTCCTCCCAGTTCAGTTCCGAAGCAATAAAAAGATTCAGGAACAATGAGTCATGTCGATGGGTATAAATGAACTGGTTATATTTTCCATTATTTTCCATGCCACTGCCTACGCAACACCACATGCCCTCATTTGGAGCGGAATAGACCCGGTAGTGGCGGGGCCTTGCCGGGGTAAAATAGACATATCCGCCGTGTTCGGGATGCTAGGTAGATAAAATATGGTTGTACAATGCCTTTTCGTAGAAACCTGCGTATTTTTCAGAAGGATCGCAACGAAACAAGTCTTCTGTCAATTTCAGCATGTTATAGGTATTGCAGGATTCCGGCCCTTCAACATCATTGACAAAATAGATACAGGAAGCGGCGTCTGGGAAAAACTCCCTCCGGCTGTTTCCCCTAAAGCAAGAGTCCTGTTGCCGGTAACGGTTTCCCAAAAAAAGCGCCCGGCTTCAGCATATTTTTCATCGGGCGAAAGTTCCGCTATCCTTTGAAAACCAATAGCTTTCGGAACCTGCGTATTCGCGTGTTTGTTATCGAGATTATCGGTATCAGCCGACATTGCATCAAGCAGCATATTGTGAGAAAAGCGTTTGGCAGCAACCAGGTACTTTTTACTACCTGTCATTTGATAAGCATCGGCAAAAACTTCATTCATGCCTCCATGCTCGGTATCGAGCATGGTTTGCATCTGCTCGTCGGACAATGCCGAAGTGATATCAATCCCCCAATCGCAAAAATTCAGGAAAATAGTTTTGGCCTCTTCGTTACCGGTGTATAACCAGGCATCGCGTAATCCGGCATACATCTTATGCAGGTTGTACCACGGAACCCAGGCCGACCGAAACGCAGTAAAATCGCCTGTTTTAAATCCGGGCCAAATTCCTTTGCTATCAGGGACACCACCGGCATAACCCACCCCCAGCCGGGATTATTTATACTGTTTGCATCCTGGCAAGCCCTGAGTCCGGCAATCATGTAGTTCATCCGTTTCAGGCATTCAGCATTACCGGTGGCTGCACAATTCATGGCCATTGCTGTCAGGTAATGGCCGCCAATGTGCCCGTCGAGCCCTTCCCAATTGGGATAACCCGATGCTTTCACGGGCAAGCCGGCTTCTTTCCGGTACGGGGCCAACAGGCGGTCAACATCATATTGCAAGAGGGTTTGGATATTTAAATCCCGCGCGTGCCTGAAAGGCCCATCCAGCAGCACCACATCTTTTAAAGGAAAAGTATTCGGATATAATTTTTCCTGGGCAAAAGACCGATGCTCTATAAAACAACAAATAACGGCTGCGATCAGCAATAATTCGATATCCTTCTGAATTTTTTTCATCCGTGAATAATTTGGTTCGTAGTCGGAGGGAACTCGCATAGCCAGAATTTTCGCTTCGCGGATCCCGCAAGCTCGATTCATTCCTGATTGTGCCTGGCACAATCATGCTCGTTTCATTTCTTGTTTTTTGTTTTACCTGTCCAGTCATTTAATCTCTTCGTTTATACCTGCTCCCGATAAACCTCAAAAACTACAGCGATTGGATCGGAAGCATCAGCAGCAACTTGAAAGCGATCATCAGGTTAAAGTTTAATTGAAATCAAATGAAACGAACAGGGATTAATCTCCAAACTCAGCGTATGACTATTTACAATGAATTCCCGGTTAACAGGAATGACCTGATCCCGATCCTCAAATGTATTTTCCGCCTTCATATCTTCGTGATAAAAAACAGTATGAACAGCACGGTGTTTTCCCTGTTTCAGACCATCAACAATAAATTTTACAGTCTTTGAAGACTTTGAAGTGTTTACAATTTTCAGAATAATCTCATCTTTATTTTTGTCGATTACGGATGAAGCATACAGGCTGTCTTGTCCTGTCAAAAAAGCACCATTGCATGTCGTTTTCAAAACGTTGGTGCCGCAGTTATTTGCATAAAGCTGCTGGACGTAATAACTGGGCGTTTTTACCACATTCAGATTGTCAAACCAAATCAGGTCAGGACGCCATTGCCAGTTCTCGGCATGGGCAAACAACGGGGCATAGGCAGTCATATGGACCACATCCGCATTACGTTCCAATCCGGTCATGAATGCAGCTTCACAAATGGCTCCCCGGTAGTTATTCCGTCCCGCGTCCAAATGGCAGGCGTATTCGCCGGCAAAAACCCTGGGACCTTTCCTGTTGTAATTATCGTAACGGGATGCATTATTTAAAAACCAATCCGGTTCACGATAGTAATGTTCATCCACCAAATCTGCCTTTAACCGGGTCATTTCTTTCCATCCAAAATCGAAATTATTGCCGTCGGGCGACGGGCCCGAACTTCCCACTATCTTTATTTCCGGATATTTTTCCCGGATGGCCCTGATGAAGGGATCCAGTCTTTTCACATATGGTTCTCCCCATTGCTCGTTGCCCACTGCCAGGTATTTTAAATTGAACGGGGCCGGATGCCCCATTTGTACCCGCACTTTTCCCCAGTGTGAATTCACCGGACCATTGGCAAATTCGATTAAATCAAGGGCATCCTGAATATATGGTTGTAGTTCGGACACAGGACAATGATCATTGTCACTTTTACATTCAAACTGGCAGACCAACCCGCAATTGATTACAGGTAATGGTTCTGCTCCAATATCCTCACTTAATAGAAAATATTCGTAAAACCCAAGTCCGTATGACTGATAATAGTCCGGAAATTTTTTTGAGGGAACATAATTCCACCGGTTGATATTGGTCGGTCGGTTTTCAACCGGGCCAACAGTTTCTTTCCATTGATAACGATTATCCAGGGCTGTACCTTCCACGATACATCCTCCCGGGAAACGGAGTAATCCAGGTTTGATTTCTTCCAACGCTTTGGCCAGATCTTCACGCATTCCGTTTGGATGATTTTTAAATGTCTTATCCGGAAAAAGAGAAATGTGATCGAAATCGGCTGCTCCCTTATTTAAAAGATATATCCGTAATTTTCCATACTTGTCGGTTCTCTCTGCCTTCAATGGCACGCTGAATTTAGTCCACTCCTTTTCAACGATCTGAATATTTTGAAAAGCGATCACATCGTTTGCGCGGGAAAGGAGCTGAACCTGTATTTTAAGCGTATCAGCGCCAACATTACGGCTATAGAACGTCAAATTATATTGTTGCCCTTCTTTAAACCCCATTCCTTTAAATCCTTCATTGTCAAGACCTTTCCCTGTTATCTCGTTGCTCAGCGAAAGCCGGACATAGTTTGGATTACGATCGAAACAGGGATTTTCATTCAGTACCTGTACATTGCCAAAAGGAACCCACCCCATTAAATGGTTATTAAATTCAAACGACCTGTTCTTAATTAATTCAGCATACAATCCACCATCGGCTGCAAAGTTGATGTCTTCAAAGAAAATCCCGTACATAGTCGGCTGGATTTCCGCTCCCGGTTTTTTTGCATCTACATCAACAATTGTTTCCTGTGCACTCAAATTTATACCCGCCAGAAGCAGAGCATTCATAATGATATAAAACGCTGTCCTTTTCATATACATCTATTTTTTTTCAATTTTACTAATTACAACTTGCGTATCCGGCGTCATTACTTTGAGACGCCTTTCAACGGTACGGAATTCCCTTCGGGGATCTCGCCGGCTCGATTCGCCAATAAACATTCACTTCGTTGGATGTTTCTATGCTCAGCAAAGCTCAAACAAGTCTGGCTTTGCGTTCGCTTAACCGAAGTATCCTCCCTGGGGGTAAATCACGGCGTTCATGGCTTTACAGGAAATTCAATTATACTTAACGAATGCGGGGGAAGCATAACAACACCTTTTTGGACTGGATAAATAACTGTCTCCGGTTTTACCCGTTCCGGCATTTCTTTGTCATTATATGCATCGGGCGAATCGCCCTTTAATACGGTCGCTTTAAATTTACCGTCAGGTGTCCGGCTTCCGATCTTTACCGTACATGCTGTAAAATGCTCCGGATCACGGTTGATTAAAGCAACAGACCAATTCTTTCCCAAGCTGTCTGATGTGGCAATGGCATCAACAACAGGGACGGAGCAGACTGAATCAGAAATTGCAGTTAAGTCCGCGATATGGGATTGAAGCAAGTTCGCGTACATGGAAAGGGTATGAAAGGTGGTTCGTTTGACAATCCCTTCAGGATAAACATATAAAGGCCCCCTGGTATTGATTATCGGGGCAATATTGGTCATTTCAACGTATTCAGGGTTACGTAAACAGGCATTCAGGAAAGAGGCTGAAAACAAAGCATCGGCCATGGTATATTGAGATGGTATATTGTTAATTTCCCGCTTTTGTATCAAACGTAAGGCAGCGGTATCCAACGGGGATGTCGCTTCCTTACGGGGATAGCCGGGATGATGCCAGCCCCTCAGATTCCATTCATCAAAGGCAATCCTGATCTTACCCCGGTATCCGGACGAGTCCAGCATATGGATTATCCCGTTAAGGAATTTTTGCGGTTCTTCAGAAAGAGCAATGCAGCTCCGATAGTCCGGATTTTCATTCTTTTGCCAGAATCCAAGCCAGTAGTTATGCACGGCAACCAGGTCCAACCTGTCTCCTGCGTTTTGAAGCAGCGGTAATGTCCACTTTTTATCAGCTGTTGCCGCAGCAGCCAGGATTAGCGCAGAATCTGCAGATAACATCAGATCAGCCGATTCTTTAACAAGGGGTCCCCATTTCTCAGGCGTGCTGGCCCCTATTTCATGGCCGCCCCAATTCTCGTTACCAATGCTCCAGTATTTGATCCCATAAGGTTTTTCATTTCCGTTTTCTTTTCTTTTCTCTGCATATTTCCCGCTCATTCCGTTACAATATTCCACCCATTCCTTCATTTCCTGAGGTGTCCCATTGCCTGCATTTGTACAGATATAGGGTTCACAGCCCACTAAACGGCACCATTTCACAAATTCGTCCGTCCCGAATTGATTGGATTCAACGACACCCCAAACCGGGTCAGGGGTTGGTTTTCTGTTCTTGCCAACCCCATCTTTCCAGTGATAACCACTGGCAAAACAACCTCCCGGCCAGCGAACCACCTTTATTTTTAATTCTTTTAAGGCTGCAACAACATCCTTGCGAAATCCGTTTTCGTCAGCAAGCGGTGATCCGGGGTCGTATATACCTCCGTAAACCTGGTCGCCGAACTGCTCGATAAAACCACCAAAAATAGCTGGGTTATAACGTTTGGCAACATTATCATCAATCTCCACAACAGCCTTATTGGTTGCTGTTTGTGCCGAATGATTTATACAGGAACTCACCGAAAAAACGAGGCCGACAGTACCGGCAATCCTAAAAGAATTTGCTCTATGCAAAAATGTTGAAGCAACGTATTTATAAATTTTTCTAAATGGCATTATACCGTTATTTTATAGTTAGTAGGATTTCTATAACCGTAATACTAATGGCACCTGTAAAAGAGGAAATAAACTTAGATTTTCAATATCATAGATTTCTCACTCCCGTTGTTCCTCCACCTTTCAATGTCAGTTCAACAGGAGCATTTGTTTTCCAGGATCCCCGTGTAAAATCGGGAACATCAACCGAATCGGAACGCCTGAAAACAGAGATTTCACTTAATGGTGCAATGGCACTCCACAAGGCAGCATCGTACACATCCTGATCAAGCGGTAATCCGTTACGCAGACAGTCGATCAGGCGCCAGTCCATCATAAAATCCATTCCTCCGTGACCACCAACCTTTTTGGCCAGGTCACCTATCTTTTGTACTATTTCAGGGGTATACCGGGTTTCCAGTTCCTTTATTTCATCTTCGCTTAACCAGCCTTCATGGCCTTTGGAAATGCGGGCCGGCTCCGGCCATTTCATGGCCATTCCCTTTGTCCCGCTAACCATGTGAATACGGGAATACGGACGCGGGGTGGTCACATCATGCTGGATCATGATGGTACGCCCTTTACTGGTCCTTACCATTGTGGTGTTCATATTTCCCCGGTAGGTGCCGGTGGCAAACCCGCTATAGAAATTGTCGCCCGCGGCAAGCTCTTTGGCATAGGCTGCCATCTGAAAATCGTTTGACGACATGGAGGTGAGATACTCCATCCGGTCACCCCGGTTGATGTCCATGATCTGGCAAACCGGTCCTAGTCCGTGAGTGGGATAAAGGTTGCCGTTGCGGTGCTGATTTTCTTTTAACCGCCACATCTCGGAATAACCGTTTTTATCGAAGTTTAAGCCAAGTAAAGGATGAATATAAGCACCCTCGCCGTGAACAATCTCTCCGAAATACCCTTGTCTTGCCATATTCAGGGTTAAAAGTTCGAAGAAATCATAACAACAGTTTTCCAGCATCATAAAATGCTTCTTCGTTCGTTCCGACGTTTCAACCAGTTGCCAGCACTCATCAAGGGTTTTTGCTGCGGGTACTTCACTTACGGCATGTTTTCCTTGTTCCATCGCATAAACAGCCATCGGAGTGTGCCAAGACCAGGGAGTGGTAATGTATATCAAATCAATGCCGGGATTTTCACACATGCCTTTCCATGCCTCTTTACTGCCCGAATAAGACTTTGCACGCGGCAACCCTTTGTCGGTGAGAATCTTTTGGCATTTCTCGACCCGGTCTTCGTACTGGTCACACAATGCAACTGTTTCAACCCCTTCAATATATGACAGGCGGTCAACTGCACCCGGTCCGCGCATCCCCAAGCCAATAATCCCGACCCGCACTTTTTCAAGTTTAGAGGCAGCGTAACCGCTCATGTTAAACCGTTGCTTCGAATGATATTTTTTGAAGCTTTCGCTGCCAAATGCGGCTTCATTTCCGGCCAGCCCGGCGGCCAGTATCCCTGTTCCCAACAGGGTATTCCGGAGAAAATTTCTTCTGTCTGTTGTCATTTTTTTGTTTTTTAAAGGTTACTTATAATTACAGTTCTTCATTTGTTAGATTTTTCATCTTCCAACAAGTTCATCAATGCCAGTAACGCTCCCCAGTGGTAAAATTTGTCATCGGATTCGTCGCCGGTTACCGAATGGTAATTCTCGCAAACATGATGGGTTTTCATCCAGTTTTTCAGAAACAACGCCTTCGATTTTTCTGTCAAGTCCTTTGTTGCTCCGGGAAGGTCATAGTTTTTTAGTCCGCAATAGACCAGGAAGTTCATCGGCCCCCAAATTTTCCCCCTCCAGTAGTCATTATCAAAATCCTTGTCGTTCCTCGAGATCGAAGGCAGTATCCAGTCGCCCCAAAATTCCTGGGGATTATAGAAATGCTCTTTTATCATCCGTTCAGCTTGTTGCTGTGTCGGTACTCCTGAAAGCAGGGAATAAAACAAAGTTGGCGACAACCTGTGGCTGAACTCGCCGGTTACCAGGTTTTTGTTCAGGTAAATCCCCGTCTTCTCATCCCAAAGGGTTTGCAGCTTTTTCGAATATTTTTCTGCACGCTGATCCAGCTCTTTTTTGATCTTTATCTCTCCCAACTCATTGGCGATTTTGGAAAGGCACTTACATTCATTGATATACAAACTGATCTGACCAACATCGGCCAGCGCCAACCTGTGGGCAACCGGATCAAAAGGGGCTTCGTCGTACATGGGAGAGTTGTCAAGCGATTCGAGGATGCAACCCACCTTTTTACCTGCTTCAGATTCCGACCTTTTATCAATACCTTCATAGGGGTCGCTGCCCAAAACGATGTAGCCGTCCATGGTACGGTTGTTTGCCCACCACCTGTTCCAGCTTAGCAGTTCGTCAAAAACCTCTTGCAGGAACCATTTTTCCTTGTACCGTTCGTATATCTTCCAGATAATGTAACAGCCTACGGGTATCTGCGAGCGGTCGTTACTTTTTCCGACACCGGAGCCAAAATTGGGGACAAACCCGGTACTGGTGATTTCATTGGTGATTGCGATAGCGTTGGCATACGCCAGTTCTTTATTCTCGAATGCATACATGAGGGAAGCGAAATATGTGTCCCATTCGAACAAAACCCAGCCACCCCAGCCGATAGCCCAAAGACGGCTTACCGGAGAAATAACATCATTCCTCGACGGTGAGTAAATAACATTCCAGGCAAGCACCGTTTGCATGGCATCATACAGATCAGTGTCGGCAGCATATGCTTTTTTACTTTCGGCAAATTTTTTCCCGGCCTGGTCAACTAATGCCTCGATTTCGCCAGCTGATTTGCCTTCCAGTGTTGAAAGAACAATCTTGTCTTCAAGTGAACATATAAGTTCTCCGTTGTCCCATTCGCCTTTACAATTTGTCAGCAGGCGAAACGTCGCCGAATTTTCGTTTTCTTCATTATCAAAGTAAAATGTGTTTCCCGATATTCTCGCTTTTCCATCCTTGCCCCAAAGCAAGTCAGGTTTTATAATCAGTTTTCCCTGGTTCCTGGTTTGGTCAGGCGTGACAATAACCGACAGGTCTTTCCCTGATGCTGCTGTTTTTACCTGTACCGAAACTCCCCGCCACTCTACATTAAGTTCGGTGTAGGAGCCGTCCCACGAATGGGGACCTGGCGTTACTTTTTCATCTCTTCTACCGATTAGGGCTTCTTCCAGCGTTGCCCCTGTGGCATCGTCCTGCAACTGCAGGTTGACTGCAAAGCATTGGGGCAGGAACGTGTGCGACAACACACTGCGTACGTTCCAGGTATTCCAGCCCTGTGCAAGTTTCTGGTTTAGGGCAATTGCTTCTTTCGGCTTAATGCCCATGCATGGTTTTTGAGCCTTGCTGACGGAAAAAGACGAAATTGCAAGTACAATAATTCCGATAATTCCAACTTTTACCTTGTGCAGGTTTGTTGCAAGAAGGCCACGCAGGTTACGTTGCTGCTCCGAGCTCCGAGCTTCAACAACTTCATTCGCCGCCGTTGCGGTATGACCTGCTGGTTCAGAAGCAAATATTCCTGGTTCCAACACAGAACTTGACACGAAATCTTTTCTATCTATTGCCATATATGATTTTCTTAAATTTTTATTTCAATCCTTCATTAAAAAATCTCTCAGTTGTTGATATTATACTCATAGTCTGATACCCATTTCTTCAAATTGGGCGGCAGCATTTAAAAAATGGGCTGTAATCCAGAATACGGTCCAGTTTTCAGAATAACCGCCACGTAATCTGTACACATCGCCCATGTCGCCATGCTGTGCAAAATTGGTATGGGTTGCTTGTTCGCCCTGGCTGCCGAAGGGATCGATCATTTGCCCGCAACTGAGAAACATTACTTTTGAAAGTTTCTTCAAAGAGTCATCCTCCAGGTACACGCCAAGCTTATATACCAAAGGACAAAACAAAAGCCCGAATACATCCAAATGCTGATTTTGGGGAGAAACCACTGTCCATCCCCTTGTTTTCAATCCATGATCAGCCAACCGTCCCGCTGGAAGCGGTATATCCCAGACAACCGTATAACTCAGCATGGTATAACCTGCATGCCTGGCCCATTCAAGATACTTTTTGTCGCGGGTAGATTCCCAGGCAGCCATAAATCCCTGAAAGGCACCTCCTGCACCTTCTTTATCCTCACAATTGGCATCAAGAGTTCCTCCCCAGTAGGGTTCATCCATGTTGAAATGACGTTTGCCGTAATAATCAGCCATTTTTAATGCCACCTGTTTATATTCGGTATTTCGAAATAATTCAGATGCAAGTAAAAGCGGAGAAATCAGGAATGCCTCGGCTGTGTTACGGGGAGACCAGGCCGCCGCTGCAATCCGTTTTACCTGCACATCACAAGCCTGTCGAAGAAAGTTTTCCCACTTTTCAGTATTTACTGTTTTGTTTTTACGTCCGTAGCGAATGGCCATGGCGATATTGTTCATTGCTTGTCCCATCGAAACCAGATTCCTGTTCGACCAATTTTTTTTATCGGTATTGAAACTGGTGCAAAACCCGTCATCGGCAAAAGGTGAAGTGCTGATAAAATCCAGCGATTTTTGAACCATATCCCTGATGCCGGGATCTTTCAATTCTTTTGCCAGTACCTGAAGGGCATAACCGGGAGCTTCAGCCTGCCCGCACCAGCCCATGACAATTTCGGGGATCATCCATCCCGGAAACATGTTAAACCCCGCAAAAGTACTGTCCTGCATATACCTCGATTTGGCAAATCGATATTTATCGTCAACAATTTGCCTGTAACAGGGGAGATCCTCTGTGCAGAAAGGCCTAAACAGGCTGATTGATGTATCCACAGCCTTTATAAATCCCGACCCTTTTTGCGTTACCGGGTAAGCCTGGAGATAAAAAGTCTTTTCAATCACAGCTCCCGGAGTCATCTTCATCCATGTTCCGCCATAAGGAAGACTGTGAGATTGAGTGGCTTTTGCCACACTCAGCTTTCCATTATAGGTAACCGGGCCTGAAAGCAACACCAATTCTGAGACTTTTTCATACGCACGAACTCCCAAAGACCACCACTGGTCGAAGTGATTTCCTCCATAAACCGGGCTGGGCTGCGTATGCAGAGCTGCTCCGAACTGACCGTTTTGAGAAGTACACTCCAGACTTGCAAAAGGCATCGGGTAACGATGTTCTTCAAAGATGGCCTGTTCCCCGGCATTGCCATGATAAAACGGGACTTTATCCGCACCATTCTTCTCCCCGGAAGGATTACCATAATACAATATACCAGGTAAAAATGGTCTGGAGTGGGTCCCCGGCACGTGCCAGCGAACCGATAAGGTCAGGCTGTCTGTCGGTTGTTCCCCCTGCCATTCAAAACGTCTGATGCATTTTACAAGGTTTCCTTCCTGCCTGTACGCGTCGCGAAAATGTAACTTTCCTTTTCCCAATTCAAGCGTCCCGTATAAAATCTGCCAATCCCCTGATGTTTCATATTTTTCGGGTAAAACATGTTTCCACCCCGAGGGCCAGTTATTTTCCCATTTTATTGCCACCGACCACAACCCTTCTTCCGGGGCAGACAATAACTTCTGACCTGAAACCCAAAGTTCAGGCTGATAAGCCTCGTTTTGAATATTAACCTTGAAGTTGACTTCCTGCGCGGCAACCCCGAAAGGCAACATGAACGTGATTAAAACGATAAAGTATTTCATTGTTGTGTTTTTATTAACCGAACCTCATAGATTTGTCCGGTACTGTTGTTTACTGATTTTGCCTGAAATTTAATGGTTATGTTATTTTTTCCTCTGGTCAGTGCTTCGGGGATAGAAATAATTTCGGAATATAACGGGACTGATGCTTTATTATCGGGTTTGTCGTGATTGATCGTTTTAAGAAATTGCCCGTCAACTAAAATGTCAAACGTTTTTTCACCCGATTCGTCAGCCCTAAACACCAAATAGAGCGACTGCTGCCCAATGGGATCAGATTTCAGATAATACATAAAATAGCCTCCATTGGTCGCTTGTCGCCATGAATGCCCAAAATCTTTTCCTGTTCCTGACGACACAGACTCCATACGGTGTTGTTTTTCCGATAAGCCATAATCCATAACAACAGCATCAACAGTGGCATTTTCCAGCGCCTTCTTTGTTTCAATTCGTTTGACAACGTTATCGGCCGTTAGGCTGTGCGGAAAATATAAAACATAACGACTGTAATGTATCCTGTTGAACGGGACCAACGAATAATTGTCGGGATAAGTGGCATTTTTTGTACTGAAAACAAGTGGTGAAGCGGACACTTTCTCAATTTTAGCGGTAATATCCTCTTTCGATCCAATAAACCAGGAAAAATCCTCCAACGGGAAATTATGCCTTAATGATGATCTGAGTCCCGCATGATCTCCTGCGTCCCAATAGTCTGATTTTTTCAAATCTTCTGAAGGACATTCGGCAGCCAAAACCACAGGGCCATAAGAAACGGATACAAATTTCTCGGAGGGAGTAAGGGGTTCGACACGTAGTTTCATGGGGAGCTGTATTGTAACCTTGTCGCCTGATTTCCAAACCCGTTCAATTTCAGCAAACCGTGAAACAAGAGAGGATGTTTTGCAGGTCTTTCCATTAATCAAAATCTTCATTGCTCCATTTCCAACCCAATAAGGATGACGTATTTTTAGCGAAAACTCCTTTGGGGCTTTTGTCTGTATCTCCAACACAGTTTGCTCTTCGTCCGGAATTTTCGTCGACTGTCTTATAACAATTCCTTTTTCTTTCCACGAAAGCACTGACGGGATAAACAGATTAACATACAGAGATTTATCATCATACGAGTAGATCATCTTCTGAAACTTTGCAGGGCTTTCAAACCCGGTTCCCGTACAACACCAGAAAGAGTTATATTTAGTGCCGTGTGTTTTAAAACCGCCCGGTTGAACTTTAGTCATATAGGCAATCATTCCCTGTTCCGGTTCGTAAGCCGCAAGTATATGGTTAAGAAGTGCCCTCTCGTAAAAGTCGAGCATTTCCGGTAAGGCGTAGTCTTGGTAAAGAGCTTCCGTAAGGCGCAGCATATTAACCGTGTTACACGATTCCGGCCCTCCATTATATAAGACACGGCTATCGGCTTCTTCTTTATTGAAAAAATGTTCATATATGCTGTTGCCACCGATAACCCATAAATAATTTTCGACCACTGTTTTCCAGAAGAAAAGCGCAGCATTGGTAAAGTGTTTGTCTCCGGTGAAACTGTACACCGATTCAAATCCCACGAATTTCTGGATCTGACAGTTGGCATGTAAGCCCGGAAGAAAATCCTTACCTTCAGCTGCAGGGATAAGCGCACGCTGATCATTAAGACGTTTGGCCCATTCAAGGTATTGGGGGTCACCTGTTATTTTATAAATATTGACGAATGATTCGCTCAGCGAGCCATGTTCACAAATCAGTAATTTCTGCAGAGCAGGTTCGTCGAGTTTGTCAACTATATTTTCCCCAAACCAGTCGCCCATCCCTGTAAGAATTTTTTTGGCCACAGGTAACCTACATTTTGTATACACTTCATATAAGCCGAGTGTTATTTTATTCATAATATAGGTGGGTTCATTTACACCTGCAAAACCAGACATGTTTATTTCGTAATTACCCGAAAGCACTTTATGGTATGCCAGTCTGCCGTTTCTGACCGCCGACAGATAACCGGCTCCTGAAGCGTTTTGGCATTCGTCCAGTTCTTTCAGCGTATATTCCAAACGTTGTAATAGCGCAGTATCTCCTGTCGTTTCGTACATCATTGACATGGACGATAAATAAAAGCCCAGAATATGACCGGGAATAATATAATTGAAATCAGATTCCCAACCCGGATATGGTGGCGCTTTGGGAGTCAAACCGGCTTCCCTGCGAAACCATGAGCACAAACGGTCTGGCTCCAGGGAAAGTAAATATTGGTGTGTCAGATCCTGAATATGTTTGAATTCACCACCGAGCAATTGCACATCCGAAAGAGGAAAATAATTCATCATTGGACGATGGACAGGAGTTACAAGTTCCTGTCCTTGCGTCAACAAGTGCAAAAGAACGAAGGATATAACCAGCGAAAAAAATTTATTCATTTTGTCAACTTAATTCCCGGATTAATTTCTGCTCAACAAGTATGTTTGTGTCTTTGCCTGGGGGTTTAGCGCTGTAATAGTACACATTTGGACTCATCCAAACCGGCAGTTTCACCAGGTTGTACCCTATCAAGCCATACAGCGTATGAATACGTTAAAGCATTCCTGTCCCCCTTGTCCCTTGCATCTTTATACCAATTCCCGGCGTTAGCAAATGGGAGCATAATTATATCAGTCTTTACACCTTTTATCTGTACAGGAACCTGATATATCGGACCCAGCAGAAAATTGTCGCTTTTTAATTTTGCTACTTCGTAATCGGGATTCTCCTCTGCAAATACTTTCACATCTTTATCAACTTCCTGGGGATAATTTGTACTCCTGGTATTTAACCAGATATTGTCGGCCATATAAACAACGGGTCCTCTCATTAATGCATAGGGAGCATTTTTTTGGTCAGGAATTCCTTCGTACATCGTTTCTCCGCCAGCAAGTATTTTGGTTGTCAGTTTGAGATAATTGTCATGTTCGACCCATTTCAATTCCATCGGAAGCACAATTTCTACCTGGTCTCCCTTTTCCCATTCCCGTTTGATTACCGTATATTGTCCGCGGACAACATCAGGCAAAACTTTGCCATTTAGTTTTATTGCGGGTTCTTTACACCATGAAGGAATACGGATATGCATTTTGAAGTTACTCTTCGTTGTTCCTCCTACAGATATTTTGATCTTATCTGTTTCCGGATAGCCGGTCTCCTGCCGGATAACTACCTTATCATTCGATAAGAACGTAAGGTTAGCTGTTGATTCCACAAATTGGTTGATAAATACTTCATTCCCTTTTGCCGCATAAATAAATGAAGGCAACATGGAAAGAATACGCCCCCCGCTTGCGGTGCAACAATCCGGCCCTCTGAAATAACCTCCTGGCTTATATCCGTTTGGGGCGGTATGGTATTTACAGGAAACCCCATCGGCTGACTGCGCTGCAAATACATGGTTCCAAATCAGTTTTTCCATCGCATCGGCGTATTTTACATCACCGGTAAGTTCCAATAAATATTGAGTGAGGAGCATCCAGGTCATTGAAGCACAAGTTTCAATCACATTACCGGTGAAGGGTTTAATGTACCCCTTTTCATAATGCTCGGCTACGCTCACGCCTCCGGTTAGGTACATTTGCCTGCGGGCAATATCATCCCAGGCAGCCTTTACCTTTCTCAAATAGGATTCATCACCTGTTATTTGATACAGGTTAAGAAAACCAAGAAAGTTCATTTGAAAAGTATGAGAATGTACATAGGGCTGTAACTCATCGACTGTTATTTTCCCATTTGCAACTGCATCCAATTTTGAATAGGAGGCAAATCCGCTCCATTTATCAATATTCCGGACCACCCAAATACACCAGTCAAGGTATTTCTTGTCGCCGGTCATCAGATATAACCGCGACATAGGATCAATCAGTAAAGTTCCTTCCCAGCCGTAATGTACCGAATGTCCGGCAATATTACTTTGACCACTTAACTCACGTCCAACATTCTCAGGATAATGATAGATGGGTGAAGGCCAGAACTCAGCTTTACCGGGGCCAATATACCTGACAAAATAATCGCCAAGCCGTTTGGCGCTTTCTAATCCCCGTGAATCGTTTAGTTGTTCGCTCAGGCTTATTAAAGCATGCAGCAAATAATACAATTCATAAGGCTCCATGCCCCGCAATGGCTTTTCGGGCGTTCTAACATTTTTAGGCGTTGGTCCCAGATAACCTTCAGGTTCCTGACAGGCAAACAGTTGATCACAAATGAAGTCTGTTTTTTCCTTTAATTTTTTATCTCCGCTTTGCGCCGCCGCATAAATGGATGATTCGATCCATTTACCCAGTTGTTCCGGAGTCCAGGCCCAATCGATATATTCTTGTTTCTTTACCCATTCAAGATAAGTTTCTACTGGAAAGTTCTTCAAATAAACATCCCTGTTTTTATTAACACGGTCGCCAAAGAAACCGCCCAAATCCGTAATATCTTCTATCGGGATCGCTTTTTCAACAAAAAAACGATCATTTACTATCTTTTGCGCAAACAAATTTCCGCAAATACAAATGATTATCAATACAATCTTAGCTTTTCTCATCATTTGTTATGTTGTGTCATTTCGTGCTTTTTGAATTTCTGACTATTCCATCGGCTCCAATAGTTACCGGGAGAATGCCAGGCTGTTCTCTCCAGGGAATCCCATCTTGTCCAAAGAAGGTTGACCACCACTGTTCTTTTTCATCTTTAAACAACATATTGTGCCCGCAATAGGGCAATGCCTCGTAACGCGCGCTATATGGTCCGTAAATATTTTTTGAAGTGGCGACATAGCAACTGTACCTTCCTCCATCTCCATGGTCCGAACCGCACAAGTAATAAAGGCCATTGTATTTGAACATGAATGCACCTTCGTAACCGATATGGTTACCTGCCGGGCAAAGCTCGGTATGGTGCACCGGGTCTTTGTCAGGGGCCGACGGTCTCAGCCAATGATAGGATTCGGCCAAACCACTCATATCCGGCTTCATTTTGGCAATTTTGCCATTATGCCAGAGAAAGTAAACCGTACCATCGTCGTCCTGGAACAGCGAGGCATCAATCTCATCACCAATGCGTTCGCTGGGTTGAACATCGACATAAGGCCCTTCGGGTTTTCCCGATGTGCTTTTAAGCAAACCACTGCCACTGTTTTTGGCATCAATGCCGCTGTTATTCTCGCTCCAGCCTGGCATACTGTAGGTGAGCCAGTAGGTATTGTTTATGAAATGAATTTCAGGCGCCCAAAGAGGAAGACCTTGTTCCAGATACCGTCTGTGCCATGGGCTGTTTCCAGGTTTCCAAACGATGCCAAGAGTCTCCCACGAGACAAGGTCTTTTGACTTCCATATCTGGACTCCAACTGCTGGGTTTATGGTTCCTGTCAGGTACCAGTAATGGTCAGGTCCCTGGCAAATGGACGGATCACGAAGAAAGGTGTCCATTAACTTGCGCAAACCTGGCAATTCAGCAACATCAGGTGTTTGAACTTCAGTACCCGAATCTCCGGATTTATCAGAGGATGACTGATCCCTGCAGGATGTATTTACGAAACCAACAACCATAATCAGCAAGAATCCCAATACCACCGCAACAAAAGCATATCCATCCCCTATTTTTGATTTTCTTGTAAAACCTGTTCTCATCTTAATCTTTCTTTTTATTTGAATATACTTGAACTGTTTTCGTCTCCCCCGACTTTACTTCTACTTTGGTCCATTTGGTAAAAGCTAAATAATCTAAAGGATCTTTCGCTTGGCGTGACGTTTCTGCAAACACCGATACCTTTGCATCGTAGGGCGTTTTATTGCTTACAGAAAGCGTTACTTTTCCTTTCTCCCTACTTACAGCTGTTGCCTCAACGTGATCGAAAACGCATATCTCATTTTTATCGGTTTGAACATAAATGCCGGGAATTTCAAGCGCCATGAGCATTCCGTCCGTTTCACACCACGAATTGCGTGTATAGCCATAATTGCCGATATTCTTTTTCCCTTCGGCATCGGTTGGCTGTATCCGTTCCATCGAAGTGCCGAACCCATAATTGGTTGTACGGTGGTTGGGCATGTCCACGGCTTCGGTGTGGGCATGCTGAATGTCGCGAAGCAGGTCGGCATACAACCGGTTCCCTGTGGCACGGTACAGTTTAAACAAGTAATCGCCCGATGCGGTGCAGATTCCCGGTGCAGCATGTTTGTTTTGGATGCTGGCCCAAACTGCCCCGGCAACGTTTGACTTTAACCGGGCAATCTGGCTTTCGGGAGGGAACTTCGCATCGTACGAAAGTGTCCACGTGGAGCATAGTGCGGCCTGCACTTTAGCCTTTTCGAGCCATTCGCGGTTGGCGGTTGAATAATACAACGCCATGAACGATTCCAATAAAGCATAACAGGTTTCGGAATCAGCATCCTGGGATATATCAGCGCAAGCTCCACCGGTTAGCCCTTGTTTTACAACGTCGCGGTTATAGTAGTAATTGGCAGCATCGATTGCTACCTGCAAATATTTCTTCTCTTTGTAATATTCGGAAGCCAAAACCAAACCTGCCGGGATTATAGCCCCTGCCGTTGAATTAAACACCGATATTTCGCCCGTATCAGGATCAACATACTGTCCGAACTGGCCATACTTTTCCCAGGTAGATACATAGGCCTGGGCTAATCTTTTGACCGATTCTTCCCACTCCGGCTTTATCATGTTGACATATCCTTGTTCTTTCAACAGCATGAAATGTTTGACCATCCAAAACAAAACATCCCCGTTTTTCCTCACCATGGCATGGATTTGGGGAACCCCAGAGGTAACCTTGTCTGAATAAATTGTACCGTTAGCGGTTATCCCCCCGTAGAAATATCCGCTTTTCCCCTGCAATCTTTTAATAACAAAATCTGTTTCAGAGGTTACACGTTCCCTTTCCTTTTTATCATTTAGTGCCAGCATGGGGTAGGTGTTCATCATCCCGCTAACCCAGCCTAATGCAAAATCTTCGTTGTTCGAAGGGGCATAGAAACCTCCGACAGGAGGTGTGATCCAATTATCGCTGCATATCCCGGTAGCAAGTTCCATGTATTTGCTCATTGGCACAAGGTTACGGGGATGGTTTGGCCCGCTCAGCGATTTGCGCTCAACAATAAAACGGGTGAGCAAATCGGGGATCGATTTAGCTGAAAATGTGTATAACCTGAATCGCAAGTCAAGCTCATCACCGGTTTTCCAGTCGGCGGCTTTGTCTCCGCTGGGGAAGAAGTAGCCAAACCCCGCAGCCTGTTCTCTTACACATGGTGCAGTGATTTGAACTGTCGCTTTTGTTCTGTCGTTACTTTCACCAATATTAATCCCTGAGTTTCCATACTGTGTCCCTTGATCTGTAAGCAGGATGAACCCTCTTCTTAATGACGGAGAATAGAAACAGACGGCCGGGGTAGAGGCATTTCCTGTCTGAATTTCCAAAAACGAGCGTTCATCTTTGGACAAGGCCAACCGTGGATTGTTCGATATTGTAAAAGGCAGGTCAGGGTTATAAAACATGTCCTTGGTGTAAGCCGGTCCATATTCATTTCCAATGGCATGGTAACGGTTCCCGTTATAGACAACACCAGGTACCAGCAAGTAATTATCAGTGCTCCACTTATCAAAATCGAAAGAAACAGAGACGACTGCCGATGATTCAGTCCCTTTCTTAAGTTTGAAGAAGGCTGTTACATCTAACACGTCCGTTTCTTTGCCCAGGCTTGTTGTTATGTTGCATACCCAATCCGAATTTTTATTTTTCAACGAGCCGGAATCTAATGTTTTAGCCGAATCCAGTGTTGTGCCGGTGTACCACAATAACTGAGAATGTATCTTTCCCTGAACACTTCTTAAAAAATTATTGACAGAGTTGACGCCTTCCTGTGCCTGTGAATAACCAGCAACAGGCAAAAGCAGAAGTACAAATATTCTGAATATGTATTTCATTATAAATATCTTACAATCTATTTAATGGGTATTATTATCTCGGTTGCCGATGATGGCAAAACAGATATTTGAGCCATATTCCGATTAGAGGATTTCGTAATCCTGGTATTTTTATGGATATCATTAGGGTGTTTTGCTGTATTTGAGCTAAACGGGGTTTGGGCAAATACTTCGTTTATTTTGATTGAATTTCCACTTAAGCCGTAGTTTCCGGTATTAATCTGAATTTGCTTACCCTCAAGGGTATAATTCAAAACATATACAATTAATTGTTTCCCGTCGGGCGAAATACCTGTTTGAGTATGTAAGCCTTTAATTTCCTTGTCCTTGTCAGTTTTTAATATCCATGATACAGCGCTGTGGCTCATTAGTTCGAAAGCCCTTCCTGCCGCCGAAATAAAAACAGTGTCTTTGGGGCACTCTACAATATTTTGTCCCCAGGTATTGCCCAGGTTGTTGAAGTTGGAAAACAGGAAATCTCCACCCAATCGCTGGAACATGAACAGTACCCGGATGGCGTTCATGGCATAATTCCAGGTGATCTGGTTTTCCTGGAAACTCATCTGGTTGGGCATTTTTTGGACGTTCAGCCCATCAACCGAATAATTTTCCCAGTCGCAGGGAGCCAGCCACTCGGTGTTGCACAACTTGATTGAAGTCCCGTTTGCCCTGTTATATTGGTTTATTACTTTAATGTCGTTTTGAAGTTCATCTTCGTTAAGCGAACGGTTCGTGACCACATCAATATAAGACCCGGCTATTTTCAGCATTTCGGCAAGATACCTGTTGTAAGTCCAGTAACCGATCATTACCAACTTGATGTCAGGATCAACAGCTTTCATGGCTTTGGCATATTCGACGCAGCGTTTAGCGTATTCGATTGCTCCCATGCGGCGATAAGCCTCGTTGTCCAGCTCCCAGTATTTAACCTTAAACGGATGGAGGTAACCATGTTTCATACGGAGTGCCCCCATTTGGGTATTGATATTGCCATTGCAATATTCGACCCAGTCGGCAGCCATGTTTGCCGAGCCGGTAAGCACATTCACGCAAAAAAATGGTTCCGAATCAGTCATTTTACAAAAATCAACGAACTCGGCAGTTCCTGCCTGGTTTTCCTCGATGCCTCCCCAAAACTTACTTTCTTCAGGTTTACGGTCACTGCGGGGACCAATCCCGTTTCTCCAGTCATAAAACGAAGCAAAGCAACCTCCGGGGTAACGGATAATTGGAACTCCTATTTGCTTTATTGCTTTTACCGCTTCGGGGCGCCACCCGTGCGAATCGTTTACCGGCATCAGTGAAAGACCATCGCAGAATACTGTTTTGTCAGGCTCGACGGATATGGCAAAAGTCATTCTTCCTTTATATTGCAGCGCCGGGATTTCAATCCCATATTCCTGCCAAACGCCATTACGAACCACAATATCGGCCTCATACAAAGGTTTATCAAAGTTTTTTTCGGGATAAAGCCCTACTGTTAATTTTACAGGGTTATAAGCAGAATCAGCATCATGCGAATTGATGAAGAACCCGGCAAAGCGCGAAGGTGTAGCCGCGTCGAGATAAACGCCATCCTGGGCAAGCTTTATCTTTTTATCTTTAAACGGGTTTCTTATCAAAGTGGCTTGCAATCCCTGGTAAAAGCCGCCATAGCGGAGGTACTGAATCTGTAAGTTAAGGTTTTCAGGGTATAAGTACCATAAGGGATCTTCGTATCCGGTATGCCACCAGACTTCTTTGGTAATATCATCTTTCGGAGAACGCCCTATCCAGCCCCAGTCATAAGGAGGAACCCTTTCAAAACTTCCATTGTATAGCTTCTGCCCCCACAGGCCATCGATTTGTTTTCCAAAACCCATCTCGATGAAATTTCCATAGATCATCGGGCTTACAGGTTTTGGATTTATCGTGTCGTTTTTTATATAAAGAGTTGTTTGTTTTTGAGAAAAGACACTTTTCCCAATCACTATAATCAAAATGAATAAGAATATTTTTTTCATCTTCTGTTTTTTTAAAGTCTATTATTTTTTATCGCGTATAATCTTAAGAAGTTGTATTCATTACCTGGAATATTGTAATTGGAGGTTTATCGTATATAAACCAAAAGGTATTTCAGAATTAATCCCTCTGAGTTCTTCTCAAAATAATTGGTTCTGATTTTTTCCCTTTTACAATCTGATATAATTTCCAGGTGGCTTTATCGCTTCCCGGTTCAAGTTTCCAGTCTTTTGCCGGATCGGCCAGTTGTTCCTTTACCCGGCGGGGAAAGGCATTGGCAGAGCGAGCATCTTCCCAGGTTCTTATCACTTTAAAAATGGCTTCTTTTTGCGGACAACTTTCAACGTCCTTTTGATTAAGATAAAGATTATAAGTAGCTCCTACGCCAACTGCAATAGCCTGGATATGTTCATATTGTTCAGCTGTTGACTTTTCGGTGACAGGAAAATTAGCACCCATAGTCACAGGAAAATAATTGGAGTAGGTCATGTCCCTTAAATCTTTGCCCTGGCTGGTTGAAGAACCCCATTCCCTGGAGTTAACATCGTACATATTTGTGCCTCCGCCAACATTCCAGACGCTGTGATAATGCCATGAACCTTCGGTTAAACAAGCGCCGGATATCCGAAGGTAAGGCACTCCAAGTTTTGCCGCCCTGTCAAACATTAAGCGGAAAAAGCGTTTTTCCGAGTAGTAACCATGACCGCTTTGGGTTAAAAATTCCTGCCCGTCAAAATCAATACGGCTTAATCCGTTAATTTTGAATACATCTGCATAATGTTTTGCAATGTCATCCTGCAAAACCATATTAGGTATTAGCCCGGTGTAAGCGCCGGCAACAGGAACCTGAAGTTTATAAATCGTATCCCCTGCATGATGGCTTGACTTTACAGTATTCCAGTATCCTCGTGTAACATTCAGCAGCCGATAGGGTGCCTGTCCTGAAATGCCCATATAGTGAATTAGTTCCTTGCCAATTTTCACCATATTCAGTTCAGGACAATGTCCTTCGAAACTGGCTATTTCTTCCATGTATGTCGGGTCATCCACCTCAATGATCGTGTCATTGTCGGCAATATCGTTTTTTAGCAACCGCTTATGCTGGTAACTTAAACTGTCGCTCGGCACAGGGCTGGCGTCTCTGGTCCCGGGTGCAAGTGAAGTGGTGATCGTGGTGCGCCCGACCATAATCCCCTGCTTTGCCGCCCTCTCCGAAAATTCCTTATGGGAAAGATTTCCCGAGGACATCTTTATTGGCTTTTCCCCGAAATCTTTGCCATCGATATATCCGTGATCCCCCCTGTCAGCCCTTAAAAACCCAAGATTTTGGAAGATAATACTGTTAAAACCTAACCGGGAAGTATATGAAATTATGCTGTCATTCGGGGCATCGCCATAAACAAGAACGTCAGAAGTAAATGCTGCCGGGTCTTTTACCCATTTCCCGTTTACTTTCATATACGGAAGGCCTTCGTTTACAACAATGTCTTGAATAACGTCCAAAAGTGCAGTACTGTCCGGACTTCCCCACAAAGCAATTGAAGAACCTATATAATCAACCCCGGGTATGGCTTCCACCTCCATATGATTGGGGGCATTGGCCGGGGTATTGGGCAATAACGAGAGATATAGTTCTTTTTTGTGGTTACGGTCCCTGGAGTGATAGGAAATGGAAATTCGTCCCAAGCTATCGACCTTTGCCGTGTTCCCTCCCAAATACCGGTAATAGGGTTCTTTGTGGGCATAAAAAGCAATATCGTCGCGGCCGTCACCGCCTATCGGGAAAATCCGGCCTTCGCTTAAGTTTGAAGGCAAAGGATAACGTTTCGGGTCAGGGCTGTGAATGACATACCCTCCGGGGGCAGCATCTCCAAGTGTTTCAGAAGTACCTCCCAGAGTATTGTCGTTTAGTGCAAGGGCGCCTATTGCATAATTAACCGCTTCGCTGGTATCACGGGCAACACCTATAATTTCACCCATCAGGTTGGTAATGTTCGTGTGGTACGAACCCCACTGAACATCTTCAATTCCGTTGCATGGTTCTAACGATAAAAGTGTAAAACAGATATATTTCCCTTTCGGTACGATACTGACTCTCGCTACCGAATTATTTGAGAAAGTCAGGCTTATTACTTTTTGACTTTCATTATACGCAGCACTGACCGGCTTATAATATACTTTTTTTTCGCCATCATAAATACACATTACCGGCGACGGTTTATCTTTTGGGCTGAATTCCCGGTAAGGCTTCCTGGTTATATTCTTCATACCGGTGATAAAGCCCTTATCATTGAGACTGATCTGGAAATAGTCGGTTTTTATATCCCATTGTCTGGGAAACAGGGAACAACTAATGATACTAAATATGACGATGGTATATAAATGCAAATATTTCATTTTATTGAACAGTAAAAACATAAGTTACAAAATATCAAGAAATTCGTAAGTGTTCACAATACACTCGTAATCAATGACAATAAGCCGTATAGTACTCTTATACTTTAGAAACGAAGCATATAAGATAGAAGCAAAACCGGGAATTGAGTATTTTTTATAAACTCAAATACTTTAGATTGCACAAGGGCGGCATTTTTAACTAAAACCCCCTTGTGCATCTTGTAATTAAAACCTAAATCCTGCTCATTGTATTGCAGGCTCAAACGTGCCGTTATCCCAATCCTTATTTTGCTTCAATTCCGGATTTTGTAACAGAAGATCCGGAGGAATAGGATAGAAATAATATTTATCAGAAAGGCTTATTGTTCCTTCACCTGAAGTGTCAATAGCTTCTTTGGTATAGTTAGTTACCTGTTTAATCACGGCATCAACATCATGGCCTGATCCGGGTTTCAAATATTCGGTTAAAGCAACTACTATGTCGGAAATATCGCTATTTTCGTTAATGCCAGGTAAATTCAATGCCAATACTCCATTCTTATTCAATCTTGGCCCCATTGCATGCAATTGTCCAAGGTTATTCAATTCGGAGTACATTCTTAGACGTCGAAGATCCATGAAACGTTTTCCTTCGTAAGCAAATTCGATCTGTCTTTCTTTCATAATTGCTTTAAGTGTAACTGTTTTATCAGTTCCTACCCCTGAAGCTAAACCATAACTACCACTTCCGGCATCAATACCTGCCCTTTTACGGATCGAGATGATCAAGTTCTTCGCTTCGACGCGATGGGCATCCGATTGGTTTGCACACTCGGCCAGGTCGAGCATGATTTCCGGATACCGAATAACAGCCCAATCCATTGCCTGGTTCTGGAAAGGTTTGGTGGTACTACCTATTACGTAGGTTGTATCAATTCCCTTTCTGCAATAAAATCCGGTAGAACATCCATGATTAAAAGAGTAGTACGGATCGCCAACTATTTCTTCAAAAAGCCAAATTCGCCTGTAAATACTTCCTACGCCGTAAACAGCACCATTATAAACAATTGTAGAATAGAATCGTGGATCTCTGTTTTTCCAGAACATTGTAGGGTCATAATCAGAGCTTTCTGAAATATCCTTCCCATCCTTCATTGGATATGACTCAACTAACTCCCAAGTCGGTATTTGACCACCGGCAGCGCCTTGAGAATACAATAATGGGAGTTGGGCTGCCTGATGCCAATTCGTTTTTGCAGGATCGTTAAAAGCAATATATATAACCATTTCTTTTCTTGCTTCATTCTTTTTGTAAAGTATATTGTCTGTAGCCCATTTGGTGCCATCCTCATACAATCCGTAACCTTCGGCATCCAACTCGTTCCTGGCGGCCAACAGCGTATTGTAGGCATCTGTCCAATATTGGTTGTTACTTGTTTTGCAAAACAAAGGACTTGCCTTCAACAGAAGTAATTTTCCTTTCATTGCCATAGCGGCAGCTTTGGTTATTCTTTCAGCTCCATACCCTGATGTGCCCTTTGCAGGCAAATTCATTATAGCGCTATCCAACTGGCCTGCAATAAAATCAAATGTTTCCAGGCTTGAATTTCTTTTTACATATAGCGTACTAAGTTCAGCAGCCGGGTTTTGAACATTAGTAATGATTGGAACACCACCGAAACTTTGAAGCATCCGGTAATAAATATAGGCCCTGAAGAAATAGGCTTGTCCCATTAAACGTTCTTTTTCACCAGTGCCAAAAACGGCCGTTGCAGTTTTTATATTCTCAAAGAATTCATTAACCCTTCTAACATATCCATAATCCCACACTTCTGCCGGGTACCCATCAGTAGAGGTAAGTTTACCCTTCAGAAAAGTAACTGTGGACTTAGTATTCTGATTAGATTCTGCGGAGACAAGATCCATACGATCCCATGAAGGCAATATCGTATAAAAATTGTTGACATACTGGGTTATTAAATCGGTAGATCCCCAGATTTGTCCATCGATAGAAGTACCGATTACATTTTGATAATCTCTTACGATAGTGGACTGGTCAATCTTAAGATATTTATTTGATGATATGGCAAAATTGCCGGAAGCCCCATATTTAAAAGCTCCAATTGAATTATTATGTCCTACTGATATTTCAAATCCGCTGGCTGCAGCTTCTCCGTAATTTACAGCCGGCAACGAAGCCCCAACCGTATTGGGAGTTGAAGAAACCCGTGCCGCAAGGATATCAGTGGTCTTTTTATGCCAATAATCCATAGTTATCGTACCCAATCCCTTAAACAAGGTGATATCGGTACCCAGGTCTATATTTTTGTTTTTCTCCCAGGTAATATTTGGATTTACAACAGTTCCCAGTCCAACCCCGGAAGAAGCAACGCCATCCAGAATGTAATTTATATTTGAAGAATAAGCATAACTTTGCTGCCATTGCCAGGGGCCGGTAGCCGAAGATCCTGTCAGACCATACGAAGCCCTCAATTTCAAGGCACTGATATAGGGTTTTAAACGTTCAAAAAACGGTTCCTCACTCATGTTCCATGCAGCTGATCCGGCTGGGAAATATCCCCATCTTGAATCAGGAGGAAAGATATAGGTTCCGTCGGCCCTAAACGTAAACCCAAGCATATATTTCCGATCGTAATTATAATCGAGCCGTCCAAAATAGGATGCCTGCCCGCTCAAATTTGTTTGGTTTCCCGAAACTCCTGTATATTTTTTGTCCGGATCAGCTCCATCAATTTCCTGGAAATTTGTATTGGTATATTTTCTACCCCAGCCATTCAAATAGTCGCCACCTGTAGCCCATTGTTCGTAACCGGCCATCGCGCTTACGTTATGTTTTCCGAATATCCTTTCATAATTGACCAGCCATTGTAAATCATACGAATACAATCTCGATGTATTTACATTCAATTGATTTTCCTGTCCACCACAAAGGCCCCGGACCACACCTGAAGGAAGAAGGCCATTATTCCCTTGCGAAGTATCAACCTCATTTGTATAGATGTGGTTATGCGAACCTGCCATTTTAAATGCATAGTAGTAAGGAACAGTAACAAACCGCTTCATATAATCATATTGATTCTCGTAAGAAGCAATGCCCGATACTGATAAACCTTTTACAAAGGGTACCTGGTATTTAAGTTTAAAAACAGGTTTTGACATATTGCTTTTCAAATGCTGAATACCTGATTGACCATCAGCAATAGTAGTCGCTTCACGAAGGGGCTTCCCATCAATATAAGGAGGTACAAATCGTTGTTCTGCAAGCGTCCATCCAAATACCATTCCTTGATCATAGGAATCACCAGCATAAGGTTGGTTCATATCGCTCCAACCCATATTGAACGTGAGGTCAAAGGAGATATTTTTATTGATTTTACCGCTTACTTTGGCTAAAAAGCTATACTTGTTATATGTATAGTTTTTTGTAAGTCCGTCTTGGTTAAAAACACTTCCTGAGACATAATATTTTGTATCGCCTTTACCTCCGCTTACAGAGAGGGTGTGATTTTTGATACCAGGATCGCCTAATACAGCATCTAATGGATCGAAATTATGTGTTTTAAAATATTCAAGTTCATCTGCTGCAAAAATCCATGGATGATCGTCTGTAAAACCCAGGTTTTTCAATGCTTTGTTCGTCATATCGAGGGCCGTGTAAGTATCCGGTGGTCTTGAAGTTATTGAAGTAGCCTCTTGCATTGTATTAGAAACCTGGTAGGTCAGCTGTGTTTTTTCTGAGTTACCTTGTTTTGTATTAATAATAATAACACCGTTTCCGGCACGCATACCATATATTGCTGATGATGCAGCATCTTTCAAAATACTGATACTGGCAATATCAGTGGAACTCAATCGTGAAAAATCTGAAGCTGTAGAAATAATGCCGTCGATCACATATAGTGGTTCTGTACTTCCTTGCCATGAAGAAGTGTTTCTAACCATAATGCTGCCTGTCATGCCGGGATATGACGATTCCTGTCTAACCGTAACACCGGCAGCAGATCCCTGCAACATATTGATTACCGAAGGGGATACTCTATCGGCGAGCGCCTCAGTTTTGACTACCGCAACAGATCCGGTAAGCTCTTCTTTCTTTTGGACCTTTCCGTATCCAACTGCGACCACTTCTTCGATACCTATGGTTTCTTCCTGCATGGCAATGCTGATATTGGTTTTATCTGCGACCAGGACTTCCTGTGTCTGCATGCCTACAAAAGAAAATACCAAGGTTGCCTCTGAGGGAACATCGGTTAGACTATAATTCCCGTTAACATCGGTAATTGTCCCGGTGGATTTATTTTTTATCACAACCGATACTCCGGGAAGAGGTTGTCCGGAAGAATCAGTAACTCTGCCTTTTACGGAGGCTTCCTTTTGCAACGGAATCACCGTCTCCGAACCGGCAAAAAGCATGATATGCCGCCCCATTGATTTATAAGAAACATTAGTTCCCTGGAAAATCTTGTCGAGGATTTCTGTGATGGTTGACGACTTAACATCAAGCGAAACCTTACGTTCCACATTAATGTTGCTATTATCGTACATAAACGTGAATTCTGACTGATCCTCAATCTGATTGAGCACTTCCCTGATTCGACGATCTTTAAAACTAAGATCCAATTTGGTTCTTTGCGCATAAGTAGCGGCGTTTGTGCTCAACATGCCAAGCAACATCAAAAACAAGATTAGTCGCATAGAAAGCATCATTTTTTTGTGGATGGAAAAACCAACCACAGGTTCATTACCATTTTTTTCCATAACTTTGATCGATTAAATTTAATGAATCCATTTCATCTCCATTTAGTTTTCCAGACGCGTGGGATGATCGGGTTCGGGTTTAACAATAATTAATTAAGCGGGGATTTCGGTTCCCGCTTTTTATTTATAGGTGATTGTTACTTTTTCTCCTTCAATTTTATATGCGATAGGCGTAACCACCGAAATCATATTGAGTACTTCTCTCAAGCTTTCAGTCTTCACTTTAAAGGTGTACCGATGTTTGGACTTCGCCAACTCAGGATTCAGACTGATCGATACGCCATACCATCCTTGCAGATAATTGGCTACCTCCTGAAGCGGCTGGTCCTCAAAAATTAATGAATTATTGATCCATGATGTCAAAGTATATAAGTCTTGCGAATCGCGTATGACACTTTTACCTTCAGAATATAAGAGTTGTTTCCCCGGCAAAAGGGAAGCAACCAGTTGCTGCCGGGAGTCAATGACCTGAATATTTCCTTCCAGCAATGAGATTACCGTTTCATGGGTTTCGACATTTTCTTTAATATTAAACGTTGTTCCGAAAACCTGAACACTTAAGTCTGCACAATGAACCACAAACCTGTTCTTTTTATCTTTGGCAACTTCAAAATAGCATTCTCCCGAGGCATAGACTTCTCGGATACCGGCAGAAAAACAGGTTGGATAACGCAATTTTGCACCTGAATTAAGCCATACGGTTGTGCCATCCGGGAGAGTAGTCTGCGTGCGGCTTCCGGGAGGGACAACAATTGTCGAATAGACAGATTGCTCTTTTTGTGGCATATGGTTTCCAAGCCATATGCCGGTCAAAAATACAAGTAACAGAACTGCAGCAGCGGCAATCCATTTATGGTAATTCATGAAAGATATGCCTGTACGATGGGTTTGTCCAATCTTTTTGAGCAGCTTTTCCCAAAAAAAATCTTCTTCAGGCCTATAAAAGTAAGGTCTCTTCCGGGTCAATTGCCATGTTGAAGCAATCTCTCTCAGCAAAGCAGGATTCTCATCTGATTCCGCCATCCATCTCTCCAGCTCGTCTTTCTGTTGCATGCCTGCTTCCTGTTTGAGAAAAGCAGAAATAGCATTCCATGGTATATCTTTTTGCTTATTCATAAAAAAGGCTTTCACTAATATGTCTTTGATCCTGAGAAAAACCCCCAATCAAATTTCTAAAAAATGCGAAAAAATTATTCCGCGTAGGGAAGAATCAGTACCAGAAGGAAGATTTGCTTGTAATAGGGCTTTAATGATTCACGAAGTTTCCGGAGTGCAATGCCGATATGATTTTCAACTGTTTTAGGACTCAAATCGAGTTTTAATGCGATTTCCTTGTACGAAAGGTTTTCCTCCCATGCCATCAGATAAACCTGTTTGCTTTTTTCCGGCAGGTCATCTATCGCCTTTTGTATCATTTCCCGAAGTTCCCTGTTCTCAAGTATCAGTTCGCCGTGTCTTTCATCAGGAATCCCGAATTCACTGTCCGACAAAGAGGAAAAGATGTGTAACTGTTCTTTCCGGTAACGTGTAATGGCTTTATTTTTTGCGGCACTAAAAATGAAATTCCGCACTGATGTTTTTATCTCAATAGAATCACGCTTTTCCCAAAGCCAGGCGAAAATATCAAGAGCAATTTCTTCACAGATATCCCTGGAATGGAGGTACAATAACAGGAAGTTGCACATATCTGAAAAATACCGTTTAAACAGGATATGATAAGCCGTCAGATCTCCTTTGGATACTTTGTTTAAAAGCGTCATATCGTCCTGTTCGATTTGCATTTTTTTCGATATTGAAAGTCAGTGGAGCGAATTAGCTAACAAACATACAAACTTTGAGAGGAATTTTCGATGCATTATTATGAAGAAGACAACAAAGTTTTGGCATCGGTCAAAAACGCTATCATTACTCGTAAAAAGTGACATCTGTGTTTTTAGCTTTGGTTCTTAGCACTACCTTTTAATTTTGTTTTCCCAAACCAAATCTGAATTCTTTGTCTTACCTCAGGCCATCAAAATTTCACTTAAAGATTTTAAATCAGAGATTAATTGATTCGAATTTTGCACCTCCGGGGTCACAAACAAATAAAGTCATTGTTTTTCAATGACTTTATTTGTTTCCAGTCGCCTGTAAGTATCGTCTCATTTTAAAAAAATAAGAACCCACCATTTCCTGAACAATGACAATGGGTACGGCATTTTTCAACCGCCATGGAGAACACCTGTTCCACCGGCTTTTATACAAAAATTCGAAGCAGCTATTGAAATATTTGAATAATTAAAGCCTTAATAATAAATGGTAAGGACACAGCGGCTCCAGGGTGACAAAACTGAAATGGATCGAACGCTTACGAAGGGAAGAACATGGACAAGAAGGATTAACGATTGTGAAATTTCAATAATAAATACTTCAATTATGCCAATATCAATCATCATCAGTATAGCAGCCAGCTTTTTAATTACCTATATGCTTACTCCTCAAATCATTCACGTGGCCCGGGAAAAAAGACTGTTCGACGAACCAAATTCCCGCAGGCTCAATAAAAAAGTCATCCCGACAATGGGCGGTATCGCCATATTTTTGGGCTACACGGTCAGCTCTGTTTTTGCAATGCAAAAACAGATACCGACCGAAATACCCCTTGTTTATGCTGCATCACTCATCATGCTTTTCATGGGACTCAAAGATGATATCCTCGCCATCCCGGCAAGGAAAAAATTCGTCATCCAAATGGCAACAGCAGCTTTACTGGTAACGCTGGGTAATTTCAGGATTGAGTCCCTCTATGGTTTATTCAATATCGGAGAATTGACGGATGGGATGAGTATTCCGCTCTCTTTTCTGGTTTTCGTCTTCCTGATCAATGCTTTTAACCTGATCGATGGTATTGACGGATTAGCCGGAGGGCTGGCTTTCACGATCTCATGCACATTGGGGATCTGGTTTTTCATGGCCGGGAGCCTGCATTACGCAATCCTGAGTTGTGCCCTTTGCGGAAGTCTGATCGCATTTCTTCGTTTCAACCTGCTGGAAGGAAAAAATAAAATTTTCATGGGCGATACAGGCTCGCTGCTTCTGGGTATCGTCATTGCGGCAATGATTATTAAATCTGTCAACTTAAATCTCTTTGCTCCCGGCAACCTCCACTTTGTTCAGGCCCCGCTTTTTGCCCTGGCATTACTCATTGTTCCGGCAACAGATACCAGCCGGGTGTTCATGATCAGGCTCTTCAAAGGAAAATCTCCCTTTACTCCCGACATGAATCATGTTCATCATATCCTGATAAAATCAGGATTATCCCATCTGGAGGCAAGCAGTTTCCTGGTACTTTATACAATAGGATTCGTGTTACTGGCATTCTGTCTGGAGTCGTACCTGCCACTGACAATCAATTTTTTGCTTTTCCTGGCCATTAGCTATGGCACCGTAAGCTTTCTTGCGTTTCGCAGGCGAACGCCGGGAAAGGGACAGCATCCCAGGATGATTGTATTAAAAAACAGCGAACGGGAAGAAGGAGACATTATTCACGCGAATATTCCTTGGGAACTGGAAACCACATTAAAAAAAAGCGCGATCATCGCCAGAAAGAATATGTATAAGAATTGACGGCTTTTAGCTGCTATCGGACGCGGTACAGGAACGAAAATTCACATCCCCATGATTTTTCCAGGTAACGGCCGAAATCTGAGGCAACTTTAATTCCATAGGTAACCGGTTTTCTCTTGCTGTGAAATTTCAGGTCTCCCTCCAGGGAATAGAGATCTCTGAACCGCGGATAGGGCGCACTGTATGATCCGTAATGTCTCGAGTAGGTCCCCCTTCCCGACCAGTAAATCTGATCGGACAAATAACCCCCGATTCCTGCATGCAAAGCGCGTAACCGCGTACTCTCAAAACCGACGGAAATACCGCGAGCAATGGCAGGAATAAATAAGGGGCTTCCTGCCATGCGGTTGTATGATACAAAGCCGGAATGGTAAACACCATGATTAAAATAATTGTCACGTCCTTCACCGATCAGCGAATCAGGTTTTGACGGGTCAGGCGCATACTGGTGGTAACGGCCGCTCTGGTTAGTCGTATTGACAAATTCGATAATTACACTTTGGATTAGAGGCTTTTCTTTCATACGCTCAAGCGACAGCCCCCAAAATCCGTCCTGCATATTATGAAAAAGGAATCCGGAACCATCTTCGAATAAATGCTGGTAAAAAAATTTTAGTTCATAGTTCTGCCGTCTGAAATCCAATCCAAACAAATTCTGTCCCAATTGGTTACCCGCAATATTGTCCTGATCAGTCTCCGGAGATTCCTCACCACCATCTTTTCCGAGAACATATTTCAGGTAGTATTTGAATCCGGGTATCTTGCCAATATTCGGGTCAGGCGAAGTTCCCCCCCAGAATACCCAGTGATCGATCCCCACATGAAAAGTAAACTTCCGGCCGATCTGATAATTGATCATGACCCGTTTATGATGAAGATTGGCATGACGGACAAAACGGTCATCCAGTAAAATATATTCAGCATATTTGCCATCAAAGGATAACTGCCTGAACCAACCTTTTGAAAAAGGAGAAAGGCCTTCAAAACCAAGCTCTCCCCGTGGATTGGGACGCGCGTTGTTCGACAGAAAGAGGTCTCCGTTCGTATGAGACAAGCCATTGAACCTGACCGGTTCAGCTTTTGCACCGGCCAGAAAATAAAATCTGCCTCTGCCGACCCTTCCCCAGTATTGCTCAGCATACCATGCTGATTCTCTGCTTAACCGTCCCGCCAAAGTGGTTCCGTAGTCAAAGCAAAATTTTCCTCCCCGACTTCTTTCCGATTGACTCCAGTTAAAAAGGAAGAGCTGCTGGATTTGCGATTGATCGTCAACCTGTCCGAGCCTGTTCATCTCCAGCCAGAATGGTACCTGATCCGTGGCCAGAAACGTATGTGACTCGAAAGTGATCAGGCTGCTGTCGCCAGAATCCTGTGCAGATGCGCAATGAATGAAAAAGACACTCGCAGCAATGAGTGAAATGATTTGTTTCATGGCACGATTTTAAAAAAAAGCAGACCTGTAAGCCGGGTTCTGTGACTTCAAAAAGATGAAGCCTTCTATCATTTATCTGGCCGCAACATCACTGTTACGATCTAGCAGCCTACCCCTCACAACCCCGGAACTGACGAACCGGAACACGGCGGGCAACCCTGTAAGCGACAAACGCCTGTCATGATATATTTGGCTTTGCAACCCATGAGAGGTACGGCTTCCGCGATCACTCCCGGAACCGGTGAGCTCTTACCTCACCTTTTCACCCTTATCAGACTTACGCCTGACGGTTATTTTCTGTTACCCCACTACAGACTTTCGTCCGTCTTCCCGTTAGGAAGCATGGTGCCCTGCGTTGCCCGGACTTTCCTCTCCTTCAAAGAAGGAGCGATAGAACGGTCTGCGTCTGCAAAGATAACAAAAATGACGAGTTTAATGGCTATTCACGGCTAAACCGCTTTCCCTGCCAGCTATGGCGGTCATTGAGTCTTTTTTCCAACCTGGACACGAACTCAAAATTCTTCAGCCCCCATTTGGGTGCGATCACCAATTCAGATGGAGCCTGACTGACAAATCTTTCCACGACGATCGCCGGGTTTAAGAGATCCAGGTAATCAACGACCAGATCCAGATAGTCCTCAACTGACAACAAATTAAAGTCAGGCGGATTGCGCAGATATTCAACAGCCATTCGTGTTCCGCGGTGAATCTGAAGCTGATGAAGTTTCAGATTCTCAACCGGAAGTTTTGAAACAGCCCTGGCCTGATCCAGAATGTCATCACGGTTCTCTCCCGGTAAGCCGAGGATCAGATGCGCACACGTATGAATCCCGCGTTCGGCCGCTGTTTCAATTGCTTTAACGGATTCGGAAAATGAATGGCCGCGGTTGATCCGTTTCAGCGTTTCATCCTTTACAGACTCGAGCCCGAACTCCAGCATTACATAGCAGGTTTTAGAAAGATCAGCCAGATAGTCCAGGATTTCTTCGCTGACACAATCGGGCCTTGTTCCAATAACAAGACCAATTACCCCCGGATGGCTAAGCGCTTCCTCATAACGTCCCCTCAGCACAGGCAGTTCCGCATATGTATTGGAATAGGCCTGAAAATAGGCCAGATAGCGCATGGTTGAATATTTCCGGGAAAAGAACCGGATACCTTCCTGAACCTGTTCCGAAATACTTTTTGACAGCCGGCAATATTGCGGGCTAAAAGTTTTGTTGTTACAGTATGAACAACCATTGAACGCTTTGGTCCCGTCCCGGTTCGGACAAGAAAATCCCCCGTCAACCGAAATCTTCTGAACTCTTCCGGCGAACTGCTTCCTGAAATGGGAAGAAAAATCATTGTAACGGCCGTTATGCCCCCATTCAAATTGCACTGCTGTCCTGTTATTAATCAGACGTCAAAAATAGCGATAATGCACCACAACCAAACGAATTATTTAAAAGAGTGAGAAACAAACAGATAAGATTTACCCGCCGGGAACCGCCATTTTTTCTTTTCAACACATGTTGATAACTTTCAACTTTCAGGCTAATTTATGGTTCTTTTGATAACAGTTATTTTCATATTTTTAACTAACATAAAAGAAAAGAACCATGTTGACAGAAAAAGACATGATTGCGATCAGGGAAAGAGGGAGTGATCCGGAAATAGTATTGAAGCAACTTGATCATTTTCGGAATGGCTTTCCTTTTTTGCAAATCATTAAGCCGGCTACAATCCGTGATGGCATAACCGTACTCACCGACGATGAGATAGCCGGGTATTGCCGCTTGTTTGAAGAGTCTGTGGAACAGGGTACAGAATTGCTCAAATTTGTTCCGGCTTCAGGCGCTGCAAGCCGGATGTTCAAGTCTCTTTTTGAAGCGAAAGAAAAGCTGGAAAAAGGTGTTCCGGAAAAGGAAGTATTAACGGATTACGAGTTGAGCTATTTTTTAAGCAATCTGGAAAAATTCAGCTTTTACAGTGAACTGGAAAAAATATCCGGAAAATCAGTACAACAGCTTCCCCTGCTAAAAATCCTCGACTACATTCTGACTACCAATGGATTGAATTATGGCAATCTGCCTAAAGGATTATTGCTCTTCCATCAGTATCCGGGATCAGTAAGAACTCCTTTTGCAGAACATTGCATTGAAGGAGCTTTATATGCAAAAAACAGGGATAAAACCGTGAGGATCCATTTCACGGTCTCTCCCGAACATCAGAAAAATTTTGAAGAGCATCTGGCTGACATCCGGGAAGAATACGAAAAAATCACGGATTCTACCCTGGAAATTACTTTCAGTCAGCAACGGCCTTCGACCGACACCGTAGCGGTTTCCCCGGATAATGAACCATTCAGGAATGAAGACGGAAGCCTGCTGTTTCGCCCGGGCGGTCATGGCGCCCTGCTGGCAAACCTGAATGATCTGGATGCTGATCTGGTTTTCATCAAAAACATAGACAATGTTGCACCTGATCATTTAAAACCTGCCACAAAAACCCTGAAAAAGGCGCTTGCAGGTCTTTTGCTCAAACTGCAGCAAAGCATATTCAACTATCAGCGTATTCTGGACACCCACCATTATTATTCGCTTGACAGCGTTTTTATAGCAGAAGCTGCTAATTTTCTGGAAAATATTCTTCATATTCATCCGCCTGAAGATCAATATTACACAGAAAAAGAAGATCTTTTTTACTACCTTCGATCGAAATTTAACCGTCCCATCCGGGTATGCGGAATGGTAAAGAACCAGGGAGAACCCGGAGGCGGCCCGTTTTGGGCACAAAACAATGACAATTCGGTTTCCCTGCAGATCGTGGAAAGCTCACAGGTAAATACGGGTGATCCCGATCAAAAAGATATTCTGCAGCAGTCAACCCATTTCAATCCCGTTGATCTGGTCTGTGCTTTTAAGAATTATAAAGGAGAAAAATATAATTTAGTTGATTTCAGCGACCCCGAAACAGGGTTCATCGCCTATAAATCAAAAGACGGCAAAGCGCTCAAAGCCCAGGAACTTCCGGGCTTGTGGAATGGGGCTATGGCCAATTGGACCACACTTTTCGTGGAGGTACCCGTTGAAACCTTCAGTCCCGTTAAAACGGTTAATGACCTTTTAAGAAAAGAGCATCAGCCGGAGTAAGTTGTTTTCAAAAACTATTTATAAATTTGCAGGCTGCAATTTGTATGATATGGACGAGGACGCTAGGGACTTTTACGAAAACGAGGAAATTCTGGAGGCGGTCAGCCGCTTCAGAAAAATGACAGGAAAGGATGCTTTCGAATATTTTGATGTATTTGAAATTGAAGGCATGGTCGATTATTTTCTCGATGAAGGTAAAATTAAACTGGCTAATCGGGCAATCATGATGGGTCAGGAAATCCACCCGGCGTCAACTTCCCTGCAGATTAAAAAGGCCCAGATCCTTCTTGTCGAGGGAAAAGCTGAAGAATGTTTTGACCTGATCAATCTGGCCGGCAAAGTTGAAGCAACAAATCCGGATGTCTTCCTGATCAAAGGGTCCGCCCTGATCATGCTTGGAATGATTCCGGAAGCCATTGAAGCATACGAACAGTCTATTCGTTTTAACTTTGATGACGCAGATGACTTGCTTTATAATATAAGCGTCACCCTCAGCCAGGCCGGAGAAACAGAGAAAGCAATTGATTTTCTGGAAAGAGCGTATCTGGTCAATCCGAAAAACGAGCTCGTTCTGTATGAGTTGGGGTACTGTTATGATAAAAAACAGGACTTCGAGAAAAGCATCTTCCATTACAATAACTACCTGGATATTGATCCGTTTAACGCTTCTGTCTGGTATAATCTGGGTATTACCTACAACCGGATCGGCCAGCACAACGAGGCGGTCGATGCATATGATTTTTCAATTGCCCTGCAGGATAACTTTGAGCAGGCTTATTTCAACAAGGCAAATGCCCTGTCAAACAGCAACCGCTACGAAGAAGCGGTAAAATGTTATCAGGAATACCTTGAATTGGACAAAAGCAATGATGATGCCTATTGCTACCTTGGCGAATGCTATTTGAATCTGGAACGGAACGACGAAGCATTGGTCAATTACAGAAAGGCAATCCGGATCAATAAAAACAATGCAAATGCCTGGTATGGATCCGGTTTGATCATGTGGATCGAAGGGAAACTGACCGAAGCGCTGGTATTTATCAGGAAAGCTCTTAAACTGGACGATGAAAATGCCGATTTCTGGTTGATCTATGGCAAGATCAATCATGAATCAGAAAAGTTTGATCAGGCTGAGAGCGCTTTTGAAAAAGCGGTTTCACTCGACCAGGATAATCCTGACACCTGGGTTTCCTATGCAGAAATGGAATATGAACGAGGACACCTGAACGAAGCCATTTCAATTTTAAAAAATGCTTACCTGATCATTTCTGACGATTCGGTCATCAGTTATCGGCTGACAGCCTATTTACTGGAAAACAACGATGAACTTTCAGCCACTGGTTATTTCGAGAAAGCCCTGGAACTTGATTTCAACGGTTACCACAATTTATTCGATTACTATCCGGAAGCGGTTCAAAATGAATCGATCAAAAAACTCATAAAAAAATATCAATCAACCAAACTCTAGACAATGAATTTTGATTTGCCATTCATCCCTGAAAGGCCAGCAAAACCAAGAAAATCTGGTCTTACAATGGTTATGGACAAGGGATTAAGTCTGCAGGAGACAGAAAATTTCTGCGATGTATCCGCTGAATACACCGATCTTTTAAAACTTGGATTTGGAACAGGACTTTTAACTCCTCACTTAAAAGAAAAAATTAAAATTTTCAAGAGTGCCGGATTGACCCCTTATTTCGGAGGAACCCTTTTTGAAGCTTTCATTGCGCGGGATATGTTTGACGAATACCGGAAATTCATTGCAGACAGCGGTGTCGATACAGCGGAAATATCTGACGGAGTCCTCCCGATCGAACACGATAAAAAATGCCATTATATTCAAATCCTGTCCAGGGATTTCACCATTCTCTCGGAAGTGGGCACTAAACTGAAAGGTAAGGAAATTACCAATGAGAAATGGGTTTCCTGGATGCAGACAGAACTTCAGGCGGGCGCCTGGAAAGTGATTGCAGAAGCCCGCGAAAGCGGGAATATAGGCATTTATAACGAGGATGGTTCCGCAAACTCCACACTTGTTTTGGATATCCGCAAACAAGTAAATGCAGATAATATTTTATGGGAAGCTCCTTTAAAAAGCCAGCAAGTTTGGTTCATCAAACTCCTGGGACCAAACGTGAATCTGGGAAACATCGCCAGCAATGAGGTCATCCCTCTGGAAACCCTTCGACGAGGGCTGCGGGGAGATACCTTACTCGATTTTTTGCCATAAGGTAATGAGGGAAGCAGTTGCTGCTTCCCTCATTATTTAAATGACTTTGAAACGAACTATTTTTTTATTCTCTTGTTTCTTATTCCGTAAGTTAGCCGGATATCCGGTTGCTTTTACTGTTAAGGCGCTTATGCACTTGGACGGGAATATTAAAATAACTACATTTGGATAGCTGAATGCGTGCATTTACTGTTTAGTGATAATTTTGCTGATATAATCTGAATCTATGTTTTTTCTAGGAATTGCCGGACCATTAATGCCTTATTTCCTGATGATGGGGATACTGATCGCCTTCACGCTGGAATTAAGTACGGAAAAGCTGCGCAAACAGGAAAAACAACCCGTAAACCATCATCTCTGCGTGGTAACAGCGCAAACCGGAAAATCCACGCCGGAACACGGTTATTATTTTTATAACCATTCCGACCTGACGAAGCAACAGGTCTCCGCAAAAAATATTCATCCATTCCAGTCGCATCTCCCGCCACCAGGCATGAGAAAAGAACCTAAGGTTATTTGTTTTAATGATTCGTTCCCTGCTGAAGACTATGTTGGCGGCTATTTTGGATTATCTCCACCTTACCGGTTTGTTTCATGACTCGTTTCATTGCGACAAATTCAGGAAGTTTCATTTTTTTCAACTATCATGATCGGAGTAATTGGTTTAAGCCACAAATCAGCGCCTGTGCATATCCGGGAAAAGTTTTCACTCGATAACGGTGAAAATTCAAGATTAGCCCTTCAAATATCGGAAAACCCACATATTGACGAGCTGGTTATCTTATCGACCTGTAACCGGACTGAAGTTTATTTCAAGGCGGCCGACTGTTGTGCGTCAGGAGCATTCAATATTATCCACAAAAACTTACATCGGTTCACGGGTATCGATGATCAGAAAAGCAACTGTTTTTACAGGCTTCAGGATGATGACGCGGTAAGGCATCTGTTCCGTGTGGTATCCAGCCTTGATTCCATGGTCTTGGGTGAATACCAGATCGTTTCTCAGGTCAAGGAAGCTTATTTCCTGGCTAAGGAAAACAAAACCGTTGGCAAAATTTTCAAGAGGCTCTTTACCAAGGCACTGGAGACCGGTAAGCTTGTCAGGACCAATACAGCAATGAGTAACGGGGCTTTTTCGGTTAGCTATGCCGCGGTTGAAAAGTGCAACGAACAATTTATTGACCTTCAACAGAAAAATATCCTGCTGATCGGCGCAGGCGAAACCGGGGAATTGGTCATAAAAAATTTATTCAAGAAGGGATGCCAGCATATCACGGTAACAAACAGAACTGCTTCGAAGGCGGAGGAGCTTGCCCGGAGATACCAGGGTAGAGTGCTTCCCTTTGCAAAGCTGATGGAAGGTGTTCATGATGCTGAAATAATTGTCAGTTCGGTAACCTGCAAGGAACCCCTGTTCGATGCCCGGCAGGTGATGCCTTATCTGGACGGGCATTCCGCGACGATGATGATCGACCTGGGAGTACCGCGAAGCATTCATCCCGATATCTCGGATATTTCCGGGGTATCCCTGTTAAACGTTGACGATCTGAAAGAAGTGGTTGCCGGCAATAAAGAAAAGAAACGGCAATATGTGACTGCCGCTGAATCGATTATCGCTGAAAAAGTCACTGAATTTTCGGACTGGCTCAGCGTGCAGGACCTGTCACCGACTATTCAGAACATCATATCTGCTATTAATCAGGCTAATCGTAATGAATTAGCCAATCTTAAAAAGTCTGCCACGCCAGAAGAATACCTTCAACTCGAAAAATACAGCAGGCATATTTCGGAAAAACTGGCTAATACCCTGATCAGGAGGCTGAAAGTAATCAGTAATAATGGCCGGGCAACCGAATATGTAAAAGTGATCAACGATCTTTTTACGCCTGTCAATGAGTAATAAGACAATCAGGATAGGAACACGGGGCAGTAAACTGGCCCTTTGGCAGGCAGAACAGGTAAGGACAGCTCTGGCTGCTGCTTTCCCGGATTTAACGATCGAAAAAAAAATCATCAAAACCAGGGGCGATATTATTCTCGACGTATCCCTTTCCCGGATCGGTGATAAAGGATTATTTACAAAGGAAATTGAGAATGCTTTAATCAGCGGGGAAATTGATCTGGCGGTTCACAGTTTAAAAGACCTGCCAACCGAACTTCCGGAAGGATTGGTCATCGGCGGGATGCTTCCCAGAGGCGAAGTCCGGGATGTGCTGATCTCCGGTAAAGGAAAAAAGCTGAGTGAAATGACAGCAGGCGACAGGATCGCCACATCAAGCCTCAGGCGCAAGTCGCAGTTGCTGCACTTCAATCCGGAATTGACGATCGTGGATATCCGGGGTAATGTCGACACCCGTATTCAAAAAATGAAAGAAGGATATTGCGATGCACTGGTCATGGCCGGCGCAGGCATCATCCGTCTGGCTTATCAGGATCTGATCACGGAGTTCCTCGATCCGCATGTGGTCATGCCCGCAGTTAGCCAGGGAGCAGTGGTGATTGAGATCAGGGAAGATGATGAGGTTATCAGGCGCCTGATTGATGCCATTACAGATCAAGACACCTGGTTTGTTACCATGGCCGAAAGGGCATTTTTGCGCACTCTGGAAGGCGGATGCCAGGTACCCGTTGGTTGCTGGAGTGAAAAGAATGGTGACCAATTGAAAATAAGCGGCATTTTGGCAGGCCTGGACGGAAAAGAATTAATCCGCCGGGATATAAACTGCCCGTTGGAAGAAGCTTCCGAAAAAGCCATCGAACTGGCCCAATCGATCATCGACAACGGAGGGCAGTCAATCCTTCATCAAATCCGGTACGGAGAATAACATGAATTCGGATGAGCAAAACATACTAAAAGGTAAAACGATTATCCGGACTGATCCGGAAAACGGGCAGGATGAACTGACCGAAAGGTTAAGAAATGCCGGAGCACTTGTTCTTTCAATGCCTCTGATTGCGATCAGACCAATGCCTTTTCGGCTGAAAAGAGATTACACCCAATATGACTGGCTGATCTTTACGAGCAAAAATGCCATTACTCCTTTTATTCGTCAATATCCGATGGCGCCAAATCAAAAGATAGCTGTCCTCGGTCCGGGAACAGCCAAACAACTGGTCCGGCTGGGTTATCGGGTTGACTTTACCGGAAAAGGAAAAACTGCGGCCCGTTTTGCCGGAGAACTCAGCCCGATTGTTTCGCCGCACGAACGGATCTTACTGGTACTTGGAATGCTGGCTCCGGATACGCTTGAAAAAAGTTTATCAAAAAAATATGAAGTTGAACGGACCAACGTTTATCAAACCGTCATGCCTGAACAGGTCGATCCTGATTTACTGAACCGGATTGAAAATGACAAATACGACGTTTTATTAATCAGCAGCCCTTCCGCTATTAACAATCTTTTCGCTATCTTACGAAATAAAGAAAACCTCAGGATCATCAGCATTGGGCAAACCACAACCGCTGCGATCCGTAAACGGAATATCGAGCCTGTTGCAACAGCGGCAGATCCCGGCTATCAGGGATTGGCCGAAACGACAATAAGCTATTTCAGAAACTGCAAAAACCAGATACAATGAGCTATCCTGTTACAAGACTAAGAAGATTACGTAAAAATTCCACGATCCGGAATATGGTGCGGGAAACCGAAGTGAACAGGGATGATTTGATCATGCCCTATTTTGTTTGTCCCGGAGAAAAAATCCGGAATCCGATCAATTCCATGCCTGGCAACTTTCAGTTATCGATTGATCTGCTGATTGAAGAAGTCCACGATTTGGTCAATCAAACCGGGATCAATAAAATTTTGCTGTTTGGTATTCCCGAGGCTAAGGATGAAGACGGGACTGTCGCCTGCGCCCATGATGCCATTGTACCAATGGCCATACGGGCATTAAAGACGGCAATACCGGATATTCTGATCATTGCCGATGTCTGCAACTGTGAGTACACCACTCACGGGCACTGCGGAACGATTACTGACGGCGACGTCAACAATGACCTGACTGTAAAAACATTGGCAGCCCAGTCGGTTACCCTGGCAAAAGCCGGAGCCGATTTCATAGCCCCCAGCGATATGATGGACGGACGCGTTGGCGCCATCCGTCAGGCGCTGGATGAAAACGGACTTGAAAATACCCCGATATTAGCATACTCAGCCAAATATGCATCCGGATTTTACGGACCTTTCCGGGAAGCAGCCGAGAGCGCTCCTAAATTCGGAGATCGCAGCACCTACCAGATGGATCCGGCAAACAGCAACGAAGCTTTGCGTGAAGTGGAACAGGATATTCTGGAAGGCGCCGATATGGTGATGGTAAAACCGGCTTTGAGTTATCTTGATATTATCAACCGGGTAAGCAATACATTCAATATTCCGGTGGTGGCCTACAATGTCAGCGGTGAATTTTCGATGGTCAAAGCGGCCGGGGCCAATGGCTGGATTGATGAAGAACGTCTGATCAGGGAAATCCTGACGTCGATCAAACGCGCCGGCGCCGATCTGATCATCACCTATCACGCGAAGGAATTTGTTCTTAGCGAGATCAGGAAAGGAAACCGGGTGTAAAGATCACTTAAGCTCATATTCACGATGATGAATTTTTCAAACAGCATAAAAGCCTTCCAAACCGCGAAGCAGCTTATACCCGGCGGAGTTAACTCTCCTGTACGGGCGTTTAAAAGCGTGCAAGCCGACCCTGTATTTGTTCAAAGTGCCAAAGGATGTAAAATCCGGGACATTGACGGAAACGAGTACATCGATTTTGTGGCCTCGTGGGGACCGCTGATCTTGGGCCATGCCCGTCCTGAAATTGTTGAAGCCGTCCAAAAAGCAGCAGAAAAAGGAACCAGCTACGGAGCTCCCACCCTGATCGAAAATGAAATGGCCGAACTCATTACAACCATGGTTCCCTCAATCGAAAAAGTCCGCATGGTCAATTCCGGGACAGAGGCTACGATGAGCGCACTGCGTTTAGCCAGAGGCTATACCGGCCGCGATTTGGTTGTGAAATTTGCCGGCTGCTACCATGGTCACGCCGACAGTTTTCTGATCAAAGCCGGCTCCGGCGCGATCACCCTCGGACTGCCCGACAGTCCGGGTGTAACAAAAGCATCGGCTCAGGACACCCTCATTGCAGAATACAATAACCTGAATTCTGTTGAGCAACTATTTACAGAACGGGGCCATGAAATTGCAGCCGTGATTCTGGAAGTCGTGCCTGGAAATATGGGGGTTATATTGCCGGTTCCCGGTTTTATTGAGGGATTAAGGAAGTTAACACGATCATATGGTTCCCTGCTGATCTTTGACGAGGTGATCACCGGCTTCCGTCTATCCGCCGGAGGAGCACAGCAACGGCTGGGCATTGAACCGGATCTGACAACGCTGGGAAAAATTATCGGCGGCGGGCTTCCTGTCGGCGCCTACGGAGGCCGGGCAGAGATCATGAACCTGCTTGCACCGGAAGGTCCGGTTTATCAGGCCGGGACGCTATCCGGCAACCCGCTTGCTATGGCTGCCGGAACGGTTATGCTCCGTATCCTGAAGAATAATCCGGCGATTTATGCGTCACTCGAAAGCAAAGCGGCCCGTTTGGAAACAGGAATGAGGGAAAACCTTTTAAAAAGTGGAATACCGGGAGTAATCAACAGGATCGGCTCCATGATGACCTTGTTCTTTACAGAAGAACAAAAAGTGGATCATTTCGATCGGGCCATGAAATCCGATACCATCCGTTATGGCGATTATTTCCGAAAATCGCTGGACCGGGGTATTTATCTGGCCCCATCACAATTTGAATGCCTGTTTGTTTCTGATGCCCATACCGATGAAGACATTGAGCGGTTCATTGAAATAAATGGGCAGGTCATGGCCCGACTGAATCAGCAATAACCATTCAGTTCCTTTAAATCCTTCAATCCATCCGTTATGAAGCAGTCCGTTTTTCTGGATACCTTAAAGGGAATACCAACACACCGGCCCCCGGTCTGGTTTATGCGTCAGGCAGGAAGAGTCCTTCCCAATTACAATAAACTAAAAGAAAAGCATTCATTCAAAGAATTAATGCATGACCCGATTCTAGCCGCAAAAGTAACCCTGATGCCGGTTGAAGACCTTGGAGTTGATGCCGCCATCCTGTTTTCCGATATCCTGGTCATACCCGAAGCGATGGGAATGGAAGCCGAGTTCACCGATCATGGTCCTGTATTCAGGAACCCCTTGAAGACACTCAGTCAGCCTTCCAGGCACTTGAGACCCGACCCGGAAAAACTGGAATATATTTACGGGGCAATTGATGAGATTATCCGGACGCGTCCGCAGCGTACCCCGCTGATCGGGTTCTGCGGAGCACCTCTGACGACGCTTTGCTATATGGTCCAGGGGATCAGTTCCAACCCGGGATTTCCGGCTGCGACACGCTTCCTGTTTCAGCATAAGACTGAAGCTAAAAAGCTGATTGAAGCGATTGCCGATTTTTCAGTTCACTACGCACTTAAGCAAATTGAACACGGAATCGAAGCCTTCCAGCTCTTTGAAACTCATGCGAACCTGATTCCGGAAGAAATGTACCTGGAACTGTTTATGCCTGCTGTGAAAAAAATCAGTAAGGCCATCAGGGAAACAGGAACTCCTTTTATCTTTTTTCCCAAGGGATTTGGAACAGGACTGAGAACGATAACATCCGAAATCGCCGATTTTGTCGGAATAGACTGGCAAATTTCTCTTTATCACGCCCGGGAACTGGTCCATCCCGACATCGGATTACAGGGTAATCTGGATCCGAGAGTTCTCTACGGGACACAGGCGGAAATCAGAGAAGAACTTGAAAAGTATTTGCCTTTTTTTCAAAGGAACTCAAAATGGATTTTTAATCTGGGACATGGATTCCTTCCTGACACATCCTATGAAAATGCCAGATTCGTAGTGGATTGGATTAAAAAGTCTTCATGGCAAAAGTAAAGGATTGTCCAATATCGTTGTTTAAGACAATCCCCCACACACTAACACATCTTTCAGGATGGTTATAAACTCAGATCATCAAATTCCACACTGACATAATCTTTTGCCAGAACTTCTTCTTCTGAGTCCGAATCAGTCTCAGCCATTAACTCGGATTCATAAGAATCGTTTTCGTCAGAAATTTGACTGTCAATAGGTTGCCTTTCCTCAATATAGTCAACAACCTCATTGATCCCATCGATAAATTTTTCAAAATCTTCCTTGTAAAGAAAAATCTTGTGTTTCTCAAAATGGAATTTTCCATCTTGTTCATACCGCTTTTTACTTTCGGTGATCGTCAGATAGTACTCATCTTTCCGCGTTGATTTGACGTCAAAGAAATAAGTTCTCTTCCCGGCCCTTACCGCTTTAGAATAGATTTCCTGCCTGAATTTACTGTCAACATCTTCATTCAATTCATCATTCTTGTCAATGCCTTCCATCTTGCTCGTTTTAGGTTATTGCAAAGTTAAGTCCACCAAAAATAAAAAATTCTTTTTAATAATATGAAAACTGTTTAATAAACAAGTGACTAAAACGATCTTTCAGGGTATATCCTGCGAAAAAAGACCTGTTTTTTGTCAAAATTAATGTTCAGTCCAACTCAAATAATGTCGTTTTTGATGATTTTTTAAACCTAAACAAGATTTGGCATCAAGAAAACATCAACATCAACTCCTTATTTACCCTGATAATATTTCATTGCTTCGGGCATCAGTTTTTCCAACTCAGCAATTCTTCGGGTATCAACCGGGTGAGTACTTAAAAATTCAGGAGTCCCTGATCCACCTTTGGCGGCCATTCTCTTCCAGAAAGCAATGGATTCCCGGGGATCATAACCGGCCATCGCCATAAAGATCAGTCCCATTTTGTCGGCTTCGAGCTCATGTTTGCGTGAAAAAGGCAGTGTGACAAGTACCGGTGTACCTACTCCATAAGCTGCAGACCAAAGAGCCTTGGTTTTTTCAGGCTTCTCTTTTAGTGCTTCAGAAAGAGCCGTACCTCCCATTTCCATGATCATCGATTGGCTCATTCGTTCATTTCCATGCCGGGCAACGGCGTGAGCGATTTCATGTCCCATAACCACGGCAATCCCCGCGTCATTTTGGGTTAAAGGTAAAATACCGGTATAGAAAACGACTTTACCGCCAGGCATACACCAGGCATTAGGAACATCGTCGTCTACCAGGTTGAATTCCCATTTGAAATTTTCAATATAGCCCGCGAAACCATTATTTTTAAGATAGGTTTCAACTGCGGCCGACACTTTTGCACCTACCCGTTTAATTTGCTGAGTCTGAATGGCATTGGTCGAGAGTTTATTCTCCTTTAAAAATTCACTGTAACTGGTCAGACTCATTTCAACCATTGACGATTCAGGTAATAAACTTAACTGACTTCTTCCTGTAAGCGGAACTGTGCTGCACGATTCTGTCAGCAACACCGCGATTACAAAAAATACCTTGACGAATGTTATTCGGCTCTTCATTTTATTCCTGTTTTTATTCCCACTCTAAGATAAACAAACCACACCAAAAAATAATGATCGATAAGAAGAATTCCTTCAACAGACTTTGTCCTTTGTCAGCGGGAAGCTGATTTTTTTGCTGCCAGAAGCGTATTTTTTAACAGTGAAACACGTGTCATGGGACCAACTCCCCCCGGCACAGGTGTGATATAGGAACACTTTGGAGCGACCTCATCAAAGGCAACATCACCTTTCAGTTTCCATCCTGATTTGGTCTGATCAGACTTTACCCGGGTTGTCCCGACATCGATTACAACAGCTCCTTCCTTGACCATGTCAGCCTTGACAAATTCGGGTGAGCCAATTGCCGCAATAATGATATCGGCACTTGCACATAATTCCTTCAGATTTTTTGTCCGGCTGTGAGCGACGGTTACGGTGGCATTCATCGCCTTTTGAGACATCAGGATGCTCATCGGACGGCCCACAATGTTGCTGCGGCCAAGCACCACACAATCTTTACCCGAAGTTTCGATGCCATGCCGTTTAATCAGCTCCACAATCCCGTCCGGAGTTGCCGAAACAAACGAAGGCAGGCCAATCACCATCCGGCCAACATTAACCGGGTGAAAGCCATCCACATCTTTTCCCGGATCAATCGCTTCGATTACTTTCTGTTCCGAGATGTGCGCAGGAAGCGGAAGCTGAACAATAAATCCGTCAACATCTTCATTCCGGTTCAGTTCCTCAACTTTAGCCAGCAATTCTGCTTCTGACACATCGTCGTCATAACGAGTCAGCGAAGATTTAAAACCAACTTCTTCACAGTCTTTGATTTTGTAGGCCACATACGTTTCGCTTCCTCCATCGTGGCCCACCAGTATTGCCGCAAGATGAGGGACCTTCGCTCCTTTGCTTTTTATCTTTTTAACTTCTTCTGCGATTTCCGCCTTTATCTCCGATGCTGTTTTTTTTCCGTCAATTAAGTTCATATTTTGATTCTTGGTTCCTGGTTCGTAGTTCTTATACTCACTACTCACTACTATCTCCTCCCCGGCATATTTCCCATCATCCGGCTCAGGTTTTTACCCTGTGAGACCATGCGCATCATCTTACGGGTCTCATCAAATTGCTTGATCAACCGGTTTACTTCCTGAATATTGGTTCCCGATCCATCGGCGATGCGTTTTCTCCGGGTACCATTCAAAAGGGCCGGATTTTCCCGCTCGGCAGGGGTCATGGAATAGATAATGGCTTCAATATGCTTAAATGCATCATCTTCAATATCAATGTTTTTAAGCGCTTTTCCCATTCCCGGGATCATTGCCGCCAAATCTTTCAGGTTACCCATTTTCTTGATCTGCTGGATCTGCGTCAGAAAATCATTAAAGCCAAACTGATTTTTGGCCAGTTTTGACTGAAGCTTCCGGGCCTCATCCACATCAAATTGCTCCTGTGCTTTTTCAACCAGCGAAACAATGTCACCCATTCCCAGTATCCGGTCGGCCATCCGCTCCGGATGAAAAATATCGAGCGCCTCCATTTTTTCGCCGGTACTGACAAACTTGATTGGCTTATTGACCACCGAACGGATCGATAAAGCCGCGCCACCACGGGTATCACCATCCAGCTTAGTCAAAACAACACCGTCAAAATCAAGACGATCATTAAATTCTTTTGCAGTGTTGACCGCATCCTGACCGGTCATGGAGTCCACAACGAACAGGATTTCCTGAGGCAAAACAGCACTTTTAATGGCGGTGATCTCCTTCATCATATCCTCGTCGATGGCCAAACGACCTGCCGTATCGATGATGACCAGATTATAGCTGTTCGCTTTGGCATATTGAACGGCGGCTTTTGCAATTTTGACCGGTTCCCTGCTTCCGTCCTCGGTATAGACCGGAACATCGATCTGTGAACCAAGAACCTTGAGCTGATCGATGGCAGCAGGACGGTATACGTCGCCGGCAACCAGCAGCGGGTTCCTGCCTTTTTTAGTTTTCAGATACCGGGCCAGCTTACCTGAGAAAGTCGTTTTGCCGGACCCCTGGAGTCCGGCAATCAGGATGACAGCAGGATTCCCCTGCGTATTAATATCAACCGATTTCCCTCCCATAAGACTGGCCAGTTCGTCGTGGACGATCTTGACCATCATCTCTCCCGGCTTAACCGAAGTCAGCACATGCTGACCCAGTGCCTTATCTTTAACTGTTTCAGTAAACGATTTGGCTATCTTAAAATTGACGTCAGCATCGAGCAATGCCCGCCTGACTTCTTTTAATGTTTCCGCGACATTGATCTCGGTGATCCGTCCCTGCCCTTTCAGCAGCTTGAATGAGCGTTCTAATTTCTCATTAAGATTTTCAAACATAACAGAAAGTTATTTGGTTTCTAAAATTTTCATTACTACATCCGCTCAGGAACGTCAATTCCAAGCAGGCTCATTCCGGTCTTTACAATCCCGGATATGGTTTCCGATAAAATTAAACGGAAACTCCTGACCGTCTCATCCGTCTCAGCCAAAATGGAATGATCATGATAAAACTGATTATACTCCTTCACCAGGCTATACACGTAATTGGCGATCAATGCCGGGCTGTATGCATCGCCGGCCTCTTTCACTGTTGCCGGAAACAAACTGATCGATTTAATCAGTTCCTGCTCCTTATCTGTCAGTGTAAAAGGCTGATCCGGCGATAAGACAGCCTTGATGCCTCTTTCTTCTGCCTTACGCAATACAGAACGGATCCGCGCGTAGGTATACTGAATAAACGGACCTGTATTTCCATTGAAATCAATGGATTCCTCCGGATTAAACAACATATTTTTCTTTGGATCCACCTTCAGCATGAAATATTTCAATGCGCCCAGGGCAATCATTTTATAGGTTTTTCGTGCTTCTTCTTCGACGTACCCGTCCAGCTTTCCCAATTCTTCTGAAGTTTTTCGGGCCACTTCCACCATTTCAGCGATCAGGTCATCAGCATCAACCACGGTACCCTCGCGTGATTTCATTTTTCCATTTGGCAACTCGACCATTCCATATGAAAAATGATGCAATCCTCTGCCCCATTCAAAGCCCAGCCGGTCAAGCAGAATGGAAAGCACCTGAAAATGATAATTCTGCTCATTACCAACAACATAAATCATCTTGTCGATGGGGAAGTCGTTAAACCTGAGCTTTGCTGTGCCGATGTCCTGGGTCATATAAACCGAAGTTCCGTCATTCCGAAGCAGAATCTTCTGATCCAGCCCTTCTTTCGACAGGTCAGCCCACACGGATCCGTCTTCTTTCCGGTAAAAAATACCGGCATTCATCCCTCTCAGCACTTCCTCCTTCCCTGCCAGATAGGTTTCCGATTCGTAATAGATCTTGTCAAAAGCAACGCCAAGTTCTTTATAGGTCACGTCAAATCCTTCATATACCCACTGGTTCATCCTCGACCATATCGCGATCGTCTCCGGATCCCGTGCTTCCCACTTCAACAGCAGTTCCCTGGCTGCCAAAATGGATGGCGCCTGTTGCTCAGCTTCCTCCTTTGTTAATCCTTTATCAACAAGAATCTTAATTTCTTCCTTATAATGCTTGTCAAACAAGACGTAAAATTCACCGACCAGATGATCTCCCTTAATCCCGGTACTTTCCGGGGTCTTTCCTTCTCCCCATGCCAGCCAGGCATACATAGACTTGCAAATATGGATTCCCCGGTCGTTCACAATATTGGTCTTGACAACACGGTTTCCGTTGGCCCGCATGATTTCAGCCAGCGAAAATCCAAGCAGGTTGTTCCTGATATGTCCCAGGTGCAATGGTTTGTTGGTATTGGGCGATGAATATTCAATCATGACCAAAGGTGATTTCTCATTCGCTGAAATGCATCCGTACCGATCTGCTGCTGCAGCTTCAAGCAACTGCTTCAACCAATATTTTCGAGAAATCGTCAGATTTAAAAACCCCTTCACAACAGCAAACGACGAAATATCATCAACGTTTTCTTTCAGGAAATATCCCAGATCAGTTGCCGTTTGCTCCGGCGATTTCTTTGAATACCGTAAAAAAGGAAACACCACCACAGTCAGATCACCCTCCACATCTTTCCGTGTTGTCTGAATCTGGATGATTTCAAGCTGAATCTCAACAGAATAGAGTTCCAATACAGCTTTTGCAATATGTTCCTTCAGCGTTTGTTCGATCAGCATTTTTCTCTTATTTTTTAAGACCCGCAAAGATAATAGATTCCATGGGAATTACGATTAATGATTGGGGATTAACGAGTCCGGATCTTAAAAATTCCCGAAAAGTGTCGGCTAAAACTGTTGCTTTTTACAAATAGTTATCCTTTTTTTGGTAGCTCAAAGAAATCAGGCGTGTATAGTATCATCGACATCGAGACAACCGGGCAAAGCGCTCAGAACGGAAAGATCACGGAGATCGCCATTTATACCCATAACGGCCAGCAAATTACAAATTCCTTCTCCAGTCTGATCAATCCGGAATGCTACATTCCGCCTTATATCACGAGGCTGACAGGCATTGATAATAAAATGGTCGAACACGCGCCCAAATTTTATGAAATAGCCAGGACGGTTGTAGAGATGACGGCGGGAACTATTTTTGTTGCCCACAATGTCATGTTCGATTATAGTTTTGTCAGAGAAGAATTTAAGCGGCTTGGATACGATTTCAAGCGAAAAACTTTGTGCACGGTAAGGCTGGGACGAAAATATTTGCCCGGACACCGTTCCTACTCACTGGGGAATATCTGCAGGGATTTAGATATTAAGATTGAAGGGCGTCACCGCGCTGCAGGAGACGCACTGGCAACGGTAAAACTGCTTGAAATGATCATGGAGCAGCATAATCATCCCGGAATAAGGAACATTCAGGGCAATCTGTTTTAAAGGGAGACACGACCGGCATGTCTCCCTTTAACTATTCCTTTGTATTTTCTTCAGCCTTTACTTCTTCTTCCAGATTCAGCAAATTCGTTTTCAGCAATAAATTATACCACTGAACTATTTTCTTCATATCGGAAGCGTATACCCGGTTTTTGTCATAATCGGGAAGAACCTGCTCAAAATAGGCTTTTAAATTGGCTCCGGAATCCTTGAGGGATATTTCGCCCCCGCTTTCCTTCTCTGATATATTTTTGAAAACCTGTTTCAAGGTCACTTCTCCAGTCTCTGTAAAGATTGCGATATCGGCCAGCGAACTGACTTTTGAGGTCGAATAAACAGGCATCCTTTTGCCTGTAACAAGCGATTCCACGATGATGCAATTCTTCGCTTCAGAGATTAACTTTGACAAACCGGGTTGTCCTGATATTGCTAAAATACCTTTCATTTGTGTTCGATTTACTTCCAGTGTTCCTAATTTTACGGGGGCGAAGATACTATTTTCCCAAAGTATAAAAAAGGCTTCCGTTACCGAAAGCCTTTGATTGATCAATTAAATTGAAGCTTATATTTTATTCCGGCACTCAGCCATCGTCCGGGTTGTTTCACATTTCCCAAATCGACATACGTTTCATCGAATAAATTGGAAACAGTAAGATAAACCTGTAAAGCCTTTGAGCGGTAGGCGACTTTCACATCCGTCAGCCAAAACGGCTCATACGATTGTTCTCCGACGTATTCTGTATCTGCAAAACGTGCATAATTTCCCTGCCGGTCCTGAAACCGGAACATCCACGAAGCAGAAATACTTTTCCAGATCCGATGATCCAGATCGATCACCAGCTTATGTTTTAAATGATCCAGATTATAGTTCGAAAGGTAGTTGCTTTCCCCTTTATCCAACTGATTAAAGGCATAACTAAGCCCGAGCCGGCGCAGAAAAATTTCTCTTCCCAACGCCTGGGGCAGATCAAAATTTAATGTTGTTTCAATACCGTCGGCCACAATTTTTGTCAGGTTCCGGGTTTCCCAAAGGAATTCTTCGCTTTCGCGCACCCAATCGATCAGGTCTTCTCCAATTCGGTGGTAATAGGCAATCTCGCTTTTCATCCATGGTCCGGAATACTTGAATCCGCCTTCGAAAGTTGTCGATTTTTCAGGTTTCAGATCCGGATTCCCCTTATTGGTCGGACCATTATAATAAAGGTCAGTAAAAGTTGGCATCCGAAGTGACTTGTTTATTGAACCAAAGACTTTCATCTGATCGCTGATCTGATAGCCCAGATCAATACCGGGATAAATATGCCAGTCCAGGTTAAGATCGGAGATCCAGTTGACCATTGCCCCGGCAGATGCTGTAAAACGCTTAAGAAAGACCGTATGCTCTGCAAAATAAGAGACCGTTGTCCGGGAATGCGACTTTGTGAAAAAGTGTCCGGCTTCACCTGGCACCCCGATTTTTTCATCCATGTCTTCTCCCAACTTATTACTCCAGATATTTTCTGATCTGAATTCAGCTCCGAATGCTGTCTTTCCAAGTGAACTGCTAAACCAGGTGTTTAAGTTAACTCCGTATACATCCGTCAGATGATAATTGTGTTCAGTATACCAATCCGGAGCTTCGTCCCTGAAAAGTTCAAAACGGTCCTGGTGCCGGCGCCAGTAAATGGCTGGCGTAAAATGGACTTTCCCTCCTGTTTGCATTCGCACTGAAGCAAACGTGGTTTTGATTTTTTCAAACTGTTCCGGGTATTCAGGCGAATAAAAACTATTGGCGCCGAAAGCCTTCTGTGAATATCCCAGTTGGACGTCGAACAAGCCCGGACGCGTATTAATCTGCCCCTGATAAAAAAAGTTATACGTATCAAAATCGGTATTTTCGATATAACCATCAGAAGCGGCTCTGTTAAAGGAAATATAACTGCTGAGGGAACCTGATTTCAGATTTGCAGAGGTTGTGATATCGCTCAGTTTATGCTCTCCCAAAACCACGTCCAAATCGAGCGACTGATTATCGCCAGGCTCGGTGATCAGGTTAATGGCTCCCGAAAATGCATTGGGTCCATATACGCGGGCAGCAGGCCCCTGCAATACTTCGATACGTTTGATGCTTTTTAAACTCACCGGTAAATTGAGATTGTGATGGCCGGTTTGCGGGTCGGAAAGATTAATCCCGTTAAGAAGAATAAGGGTTTGATCGAAAGAACCTCCTCTGACGGAGACGTCGGCCTGAATACCATAGGTTCCTCTTTGCCGTATGTCAACCCCTAAAACATACTCCAGAAGATCCTGAATACTCGCGGCAGGCGCCGTCTCAATTTGTTCACGATCAATCACGGATACCATCCGTGCCACCTGGGAGTAACCCACAGGCGCTCGCCGGGCGCTGACCTCGATCTCATCCAGGTCGTATTTCATCTCAACATCCGTCGTGTCGGTCTGTGCATCGACTTCTTCAGGCATAGCCACGTATAAATATACGGCCGCCAGCACGCCAATGCGTACCTGTTTGCCCAAGGCCAGGAACAGCGAATACCCTTGCCTGCCCCAACGACGAAAAGTTGAAATGTCAGCCCTTTGAAGGTTGAATTTTAACTTTCTCATACAATTAAATTACAATATAAATAAAGGGTGTAAATGTAGTGAAATATTCGGTTTCTACCCCGTGCCCGCCAGTGACTTTGTCTATGCCAGTGGTTATTCGATTTTTTCTAATGAGAAATCTGTGAATCATGTAAAGGTTCCCCATAATTATGTAACGCTTCCCGCACTCAATCTACTTAATCTTGTAATGCTATCTTTTATTAATTGAATCTGCATAAAATGGAAACTGAGCACATTCAAGGAACGGAACACTAGTTTAATAACATGAATTCAGCCATTCATAAAGTATAAAATTTTTCGTATATTGGACATATGGCAGACTCATGAAAAATAGTCATTTCTGAACAAATGCATTAGCATGATCCTGGGAGTTTTCCCAGTGCAGTAAAAACCGGTACCCCGGCAATATAGTGTAGAAATTTTACCTCATCTGTTGGGGGGGATTCACACAGTCGTTTGCCGAAAGAATTTTTTCCTCCACCGGTTTAACTGGTTTTAATTTCTATTAATCAAATTCGTAGCAGTAAGGCAATAATCCATGTAACCCGATCGTATATATTGGGCATAATGATTGAAGCTTGATTTTAACCTTTGGTCTATTCCTACAGAACCTGAATAAATATGAAACGAGCATGGAGCCACGGCTTCCGACCAAGGTGATGTTTATATGCGAATTGGAGCGAAGCGGAATTGAGCTTGCAAAATCCGTGAAACGAGATCCGCGGTGTGAATTGAACAAAGTGAAATCCCAGCAGCGAATTCCATACCGTTGATGTAAATATCGGATGAGCCTCGTAAGTATCAATAAGAGTGGATGAGATCAATTTTTTTTATAGGGAATAAATAAAATCAATATTAAAAGATTCTGAAATCCTTTTTTTATCGGTCATCCCAATTTATATTTGTTCTAAATAATAACGCAAAATCGCTTAGCCATGACACAAATTCAATTTAACAACGCATTACTAAGCTTGCAGGATAAGCTTTTGTATTATGCATTAAGTTTAACTTCAGACCAGGAAAAAGCACAGGATCTACTTCAGGAGACCTTCCTGAAAGCCTTGACCTATCGCGATAAATTTACGCAGAACACAAATTTCAAGGCGTGGATTTATACGATCATGAAAAACACCTTTATCAATAACTACAGGAGAAATGTCAAAGCAAAAAATACCTTTGACGGATCGAATAATGATTTTCACCTGAAGTTCTCCAGGGATAAAATTTATCCTTCGCCTGATTCATTTTTCAGTTCAAAAGAGATTTTAAAAAGTATTCATGCGCTTGAAGATGAATATAAAGTTCCTTTTACCATGTTTCTGGATGGATATAAATACAAGGAGATTGCAGAGCATTTAAGTTTGCCTTTGGGTACTGTGAAAAGTCGGATCTTCTTTACCCGTAAAAAGCTTGAAAAAGCGTTGAAGGATTACGCAACTTAATGCAAGTTTTAGAATAGATTGGTCCTAATGAAAAAAATGGTTCGCTTTGCGAATCATTTTTTTTGTTTTTACCTTGCAGGTGAATCCATATTAAAATAAAAATTTATGAAGACAATAGCAGTTCATTTAGCGACAGGATTTGAAGAGATTGAAGCAATCACGATTATTGACATTCTTCGCAGAGCCGGGTTAAATGTGATCGTAGCCTCCGTAACAGGCGACTATCTGGTTGACGGCGCGCATCACATTCCGGTCAAAGCAGACACGCTTTTTGAAGACGTTGATTATGACTCCGTGGATATGATGATCCTGCCAGGAGGTACAGAAGGCGCCGAAAACCTTGACCGCCATGAAGGTCTTAAATCCTGGGTTAAAAAGTTCCATGATTCAGGGAAACTCATTGGTGCCATTTGTGCCGCTCCTATGGTGTTGGGACATTTAGGGCTGCTTGAAGGAAAAACCGCTGTATGTTATCCGGGATACGAAAAAGAACTGAAAGGAGCCACAATAGGAAGCTCTCCGGCAGTTGTCGATGGTAAACTGGTGACCGGAAGAGGGATCGGCGCTGCGCTAAACTTTTCGCTCGAAATTGTAAAACTGATTGTCGGTAAAGAAAAAGCCGATAAACTGGCTCAGGGTACATTAACACAGACATGGTATTAACGGGTAAATTCCAAATCCCCAAGGTTGAACTCCGGGATTTTGAATTTGCTTTTAAGATTCTTCAGCCGGAAGGGTAATGCAAAACACGCTGCCTTTTCCAGGTTCGCTTTTGACCTGGATTGTTCCTTTATTGATCTGAACAAACTCCTTACACAAGGTCAGGCCCAGGCCTGATCCTTCTTCACCTCTGGTTCCTTTTCTCCTGATCCTGGAATCGATACGAAACAGATGCTCAAGATCGTCTTTCGACAATCCTTCCCCTTCATCACAAATACTGAGTGTTACCTGACCTGTTTCCTCCCGGGTGGTTTGAACGGAAACCTGTCCTTCATCATACGAAAATTTAACAGCATTACTCATCAGGTTTCTTAAAATAGTCTCAACCATCATCGGATCGGCATAAAGAAAGACTCCCTCGGGGATCAGGTTATTCAGGCTGATATTCTTCTGATCAGCCAATGGTTTCATCAAACAGAAGACAGATTCAGAAAGTCTTCTCAGATCAAATTTCACGGGGTTGTATTTCATATTTCCTGTTTGTGAACGGCTCCAGTCGAGCAAATTCTGCAATAACCGGAAAATAGCGTTGGCCGATTTGTAAATATCACCGGCATATTTACGGCGCTCTTCCTCTGTAAACCGCCCGTAATCCTGATGCAGCAAGGAAGAATATCCCATAATCGTATGGAATGGATTTTTAAGATCATGAGCCAGAATGGAGAAGAATTTGTTTTTGGTCGCGTTTACCTTTTCCAGTTCATTCCGTTGATGCTCAATTTGCTCATTCTTTTGTTTCAGCACCTGATTGGTTCTTTTCTTGTCAAAATAAGCATATGAAATAGCGATCGCGATTCCAACAGACAGAAACAACAGGACCGTTATGAATGTCCTGATCGTTTTTTCTTTTTGGATCTGCAGATCCACCACTTCCTTTTCAGCATTCAGTCTTAGGATTTCCTCCTCCTTCTTTTCCGTCTCAAACTTCTTTTCGAGTTCATCCATCTGCCTGATCCTTTCTTCCTGCCGCAAGCTATCCAGATAGCTGCGGTGCAGCTTGTATGCAGCATAAGCTTCCGTTGTCTTTCCCATCTCTTCGTATGTTCTGGAAATATCCCTGTAATAGACTTGTTGGATATAATATCCGATCCGGTGCTTTTTTGCCAGTTCCAGACCGGGAAGCAGTATTTCCAGTGCTTTTTTATGATCTCCCAACTTCAGATAAGCAGATCCCAGGCTTTCCAGCACAAATGTCGAATTCCGGGTATCATTCAGTTCTTCAAAAACATCCAGGGCCTGACGGAAATAAACCAGCGCCTTCTCCAGGCTATCCCCCCGGCTAACGAAAACATTGGCAATATTATTCAATGTAATGGCAATCTTTTCCCTGTCATTGACCGATCGAAAGCCTTTCAGAGCAATCGTATAATTGATCGCGGAGGAATCGAGCAAGTCCATGTTATAATATGCCACTCCTATTCCATTATAATTAATTGCCTCATCATAAATGCTTCCTGATTTTTTGTTTACTGCGGCAGCTTCCCGATAATAGCCAATGGATCTCCTAAAATCGCCAACCCGGCTGTAAACCATACCCATATTGGAATAAACCCTGGCCAGGATATCGCTTTCATTTGAATCTTTAAGACAACGGAGCGCTTTCATTTGATTTTCTATGGCCAGATCATACTCACTTCTGAAATAATGCGTCAGCGCAATCGAATTAAGAGTTCTGGCGATCCGGTTGTTATCATTCAGGCGTTCCGCAATATCCAAAGCTTTTCTATAACAGATCCAGGCTGCATCAAATTCTTCAAAACAATACAGGCATTCTCCCATATTGAACCAGGCATCGCAAGTCTCCTGCCGATTATTGGTTTTTTCGCCTAAGGTAAGCGCCTGGCGGGCATATTTCATTGACCGGACGCTGTCGCTCTCCTGATAGTGTAATGAAAGCTGATTCAGGATATTCGCTTTTTCGTCTTTTGACGCCTGCGACAAAACAGCCAGTAAACTATCTCCTTTTGATTGTGCCTGAAGAAGGTGAACACAGAGAAAAAGAAGAATTAAAAAAATCAAATTTTTCATCATTCAAAGGTCATGATTAAATGAATGCTCTGCAAAAAATCGCTTCGCTTACAGATCATAACCAACACGCACAAAATCATCCGCTGCATTCCCTTCTACCCGTCATTCTGCGTCCGGTCAGCAAAGTATTACCTTTTCAAATGCATCATGAATATTCAACAGCAGGAAAGGAATCAGCAGCGTCCCCGCGCGCAGGGAACTCCCGTATCCTATTTTAATGTGGCCGCTTTAATCCATTCCCTTGCATTGACAAAGGCTTCGATCCATGGTGTTACTTCATCTTTCTTTCTGGAAGCCGGGTAATAAGCCCAGTGCCAGGGTCGGAACGACCGTTCCATATGAGGCATCATGGCCAGATGACGGCCATCTTCGGAGCAAATCGCTGCCGTTCCAAAGTCAGATCCGTTCGGATTTCCCGGATAAAAATCATAGGCGTATTTGTACGGAATATGATAATTCTCCTCGGCATACGGAAAACTGAATTTTCCTTCGCCATGCGCAATCCACACACCCAATCGCATGCCCGCGAGTGACCGGAGCATGACTGAATGATTTGGGGCAATCTCCACATTGACAAAGGCCGATTCGAATTTACCGGATGCGTTATGCAACATTTTTGGCATCATTTCATGTTCCGGATAGATCAACCCCAGTTCAACGACCAACTGGCACCCGTTGCACACGCCCAAACTGAGGGTATCGCTTCGCTTGTAAAAATTCTCCAGCGCGATACGGGCCTTTTCATTATACTTAAAAGCTCCCGCCCATCCCTTGGCCGAACCAAGCACATCCGAATTTGAAAATCCGCCTACGAAAACAATCAGGTTCACATCGTCCAGGGTTTCCCGCCCTGAAATCAGATCGGTCATGTGGACATCCTTCACATCCAATCCGGCCAGGTACATCATATAAGCCATTTCCCGGTCACCGTTCACGCCCTTTTCGCGAATGATGGCCGCTCTGATGCCGCCTGGTTCGCGTCGCTTCAGATCAATACCCAGATCGGCGGCCTGACCTGAAAAATTTTTAAAATCATATTTCAGTTCGTTCCGCTTGTAATTCCGGAATCGTTCCAGTGCCAGTTCGCTCCCGCTTTGCTTCCTGTCGAAAAGGTAAGAGGTCTTAAACCACAATTCACGAAGGGAGTCAATATCCAGGTGATATACCTGACCGAAATTACGGATCGTCACTTCCCGGTATCCGGCGGGTGAGCCGATTTTAACAAAACGCAGGCCTGCTGCTGTTAATTTGGTCTCTAACTGTTGGGGATCATTTGGTTGAATAACAATAGCAGGATTTTCATTAAAGAAAACCTTAACCGGATCCTTTTCTCCAAGTCCGGTTAAATCCAGGTCCAGTCCGCCCTCAACATTGCTGAAGCACATCTCAAGCAGGGTGGTGATCAATCCGCCCGACGCCACGTCATGACCGGAAAGGATCAATTCGTCCTGAATCAAAGACTGAATGGTGTTAAACGCCTTTACAAAGTATGCCGGATCAGCAACAGTAGGTGCTTCCTGCCCTATTTTATTAATCACCTGCCCAAAGGCGCTTCCTCCCAACGCCAGGGCTGCGGTTGAAAAATCGAGATAATATAACGGTTTGGACGGATCGTTGACAACGACTGGCTCCACCACTTTCTTAATATCGGTGACCTCACCTGATGCAGATATAATCACGGTTCCCGGTGCGTAAACCACATCGTCCTGATATTTCTGGGTCATGGACATCGAGTCCTTACCTGTTGGTATATTGACCCCCAGAGCACAGGCAAAGTCGCTTGCAGCTTTCACTGCCGAATAGATCCTGGAATTTTCACCCTGATTTTTGGCAGGCCACATCCAGTTTGCACTCAGCGATATACTTTTGATCTGATCAGGCATAGGCGCCCAGATGATATTGGTCAGCGATTCAGCGATCGATAGAACCGAACCCCTGGCCGGATCGATCAATCCGGCAACCGGGGCATGTCCGATTGATGTGGCCAGGCCGTGTACTCCCTGATAATCGAGTGTGATTACGCCCAGGTTGTTTAATGGAAGATGCAGCGGACCTGCCCCCTGCTGTTTGGCGATACGTCCGGTCACCGAACGGTCAACTTTATTGGTCAGCCAGTCTTTGCAGGCCACGGATTCCAGTTGGAGAACATCTTCCAGATAAGCTTCAACCTTTTCCAGGTCATAGACCAGATCATCAAAATTGGCTGGTTCGGTCGCGTCGGTCAGAACCGTTTTTGGCGGGTTGCCAAACATATAGGCTAATTGCCAGTCAATCGGCTTTTCACCCGTCTTAGAATTTTTAAAAGTAAACTGCATATCACCGGTAGCTTCTCCGATCACATACATCGGTGACCGTTCGCGGTCAGCGATCCTTTGAAGCAGGGCGACATGTCTTTCGTGCATCACCAGGCCCATTCGTTCCTGAGATTCATTGCCAATAACTTCCTTTTGCGAAAGCGTGGGATCACCAACAGGAAGCTTTGCCGTATCTATAAGCCCCCCGGTTTTTTCAACCAGTTCCGACAGGCAGTTCAGATGGCCGCCGGCCCCATGGTCATGAATGGAAATCACCGGGTTCTCGTCCATTTCGGTCAATGCCCGGATGGCATTGAAAGCCCGTTTTTGCATCTCCGGATTGGCCCGCTGTACGGCATTCAGTTCGATTGCGTTTTTATATTCACCTGTAGCAACCGAAGACACAGCTCCTCCACCCATTCCAATACGATAGTTGTCTCCGCCAAGTAAAATAATTTTATCCCCTTTTTTCGGATCTCCCTTCATCGAATCTTTCCGGCGTCCAAATCCGATTCCTCCGGCCAGCATGATCACCTTATCGTATCCGTACTTCTTTTGCTTCTCAAAATGTTCAAATGTCAACACCGAGCCGGTAATCAGCGGCTGACCAAATTTATTGCCAAAATCGCTGGCCCCGTTCGATGCTTTGATCAGAATTTCTTCGGGGGTCTGGTACAGCCAGTCCCGTCCCGTGGTGGCCTGCTCCCACGACCGGGCATCTTCGGTCCGCGGATAGGAAGTCATATAAACAGCAGTCCCTGCAACCGGAATACTGCCCTTTCCACCGGCAATCCGGTCGCGGATCTCTCCTCCTGTTCCGGTGGCCGCGCCATTGAACGGCTCTACTGTTGTAGGAAAGTTATGCGTTTCAGCTTTTAATGAAAGGACCGTTTCAATGTCTTTTACTTCAAAAAAATCAGGTTTATCCTGGGTCTTCGGCGCGAATTGCTCCACAACAGGACCTGCAACAAAAGAACAGTTATCGCGGTACGCCGAAACAATTTTATTGGGATTCACCCCGGATGTTTTTTTTATGAGCTGGAAAAGTGACATTTCCTGCTCAACACCATCGATAACGAACGTACCATTAAAAATTTTATGGCGGCAATGTTCCGAGTTGACCTGAGAAAAACCGAAGACCTCACTGTCGGTGAGTTTACGCCCCATTTTTTCAGCAACTGAATTTAAATACTGAATCTCCTCCCCGCTCAAAGCTAATCCTTCGTGCGCGTTATAGGCAGCAATATCATCTATTCCCATAATGGGATCCGGTTGCTTTTCAAAGGTAAAGACGCTCTGGTCCAAACCCCGGTATAAGGCCTGAAGCATGGGGTCATAGCCCGCTGATTCGCCGGACACTTTTACAAACTCCTCCATCCGGAGAATTCCGGCAATGACCATGTTTTGCGTAATCTCGACAGCATTGGTACTCCAGGGTGTGATCATCTCCTTCCGGGGTCCCACGAAATATCCGTCCAGTATGCCGCTGCCGATAACAGTTGCTTCGCCAAAAAGCCAGCTCAGCTTACGAATATCGGCATCAGGCATTGAAGTTGAAGACTGGACAGCGATAATACTGTTTACAGGAGTCTTAAAAAATAAAATCATGGCGAATGGATTTATGAGATTGTTTTCATGTTATAAAGCACGTCACAAAGATAAAAATTCCGGCTAATGATTAGTGATTTCATGCTGAATATTGATCAGTCCCTAACTTTTTCTATACATCGGACTCCGTCAGCTTGTGAACTACAACTTGCAAAGCCAATATGTTGTAAATGATAAAAAAAAGTTAAGATATGTTTCGAACATTTTGAATTCATCTAAAAGGTTAATATCTTGCCGCCCATCGAAATTTTTGTGAATGAAACGAATAATCATCTGCGTGCTGGTCATTTTGGGTGCTGTCAACAGTTGGGGACAGAACAACAAAATGGCGGAAGGGAATAGTACTAAGTTGGCCGTCATTTGGACCAGCAGCGATCCTGAAGTAGCCGAAAAAGTATGTTTTATGTATGCCCAGAATGCGAAAAAACAGGGTTGGTTCAATGAAGTAGTGTTAATTGTATGGGGACCGTCAGTCAGGCTGTTGGCCGAAAACGACGATTTAAAAGCTGATATAACAAAAATCATGGAAATGGGCATCGCTGTGGAAGCCAGCCTTTCCTGTGCCCAGTTGTACGGTGTTGCGCCAGACCTGGTTGATCTGGATATTGATGTCAAACCCATCGGAGTTCCGTTAACCGGCTACATCAAGGAGGGCTGGCATATTCTTACTTTTTGAACCGGGTTTAAGCTATAGTTAAATTCCTTTGCCTGTTTTTCAGAATGCCAGGCATTCCACGGAGGTTTTTTTTACTTTTGGGACGATTTTGTTCGCTTTATAATCACATTCATCAAATAAAAAAATCATGAGAAAAAAAGTTGTTGCCGGTAACTGGAAATGTAATACGACCCTCCAGGAAGGTATTGAACTGGCCAAAGCTGTAAACGATATAGTTGCTGCGAAAGGCGCAAAAGATGTTGTTGTTGTTCTTGGAACACCCTTCACCCATCTTGTAAAAGTTGTTGAGACTGTCGACAACAAACGCATTGGCGTTGCTTCTCAAAACTGTGCAGCAGAAGAAAAAGGCGCGTTCACCGGTGAAGTTTCAGCCGCTATGGTCAAATCGACCGGCGCAGGATACGTTATACTGGGGCATTCTGAGAGACGCGAATATTATGGTGAAACCAGTGCAACCCTGAATAAGAAAGTTGCGTTGGCCCTTGAAAATGGATTAACACCGATCTACTGCTGCGGTGAGGCATTGGATATCCGTCAGGCAGGAACGCAAAATGCTTTTGTTAAACGGCAGTTGGAAGAAACAATTTTCAATCTTTCTGCTGAAGATTTTTCAAAAAACATCATTGCCTATGAACCCATTTGGGCCATCGGCACCGGTGTTACCGCAAGTTCGGAACAGGCACAGGAAATGCTGGCTTACATCCGTGCATTGATCGCTGAAAAATTTGGCAGCGCGCTTGCAGAAGAAACCGCTATTCTTTATGGCGGAAGCTGCAATGCCAAAAATGCAGGCGAATTGTTTGCCAATAAAGATATTGACGGAGGCCTGATTGGAGGCGCTTCATTGAAAGCCGAAGATTTTCTGGCGATCATCAACGCATTTTAATTTAAAATCCCTGATCATCGTGAATCCCGGAAATCCATCCGGGATTTTTTGTTTCCTGCCTCAGCCCGCTCTTCTTCCTTTTTAGCTTCTTCTGCCAAAATTTTTACAATGACTGCTCAAATGTCAGCCCAAACTGACAAGAGGTAATATTTCAGGGTATGGCTTTTGTTTTGTCCTGATCCAAACCTAAAGCACATGACGATGGACAATAATCAAAACACGAATGCAGGTCTGGTGTTGGTTTCAGAGATCTATCCGGACAATATCCTTGTACTTCCCCTTGAAAGCAGACCGGTTTTCCCGGGATTAGCGCTTCCACTGGCCTTTATGAGCAATCAGATTGTCAGTTACGTCAATTACGCCATTGAGAATTCAAATGGGTTCCTGGGTGTTACACTGATGAAGGACCCGGATGAGAACCCGGGAAAATCAGAGCTGTATCATACAGGAACCCTGATGAAGGTGATCCGGGTCATGGATCAGAATCCAAACAGCATCAGTATATTGGCGCAGGCGTTGACCCGGTTCCACTATAAAAAAGAGATCATTCGGGATAAGATCCCCCACTGGCAGGTCGAATATGATTATGAGGAGAAAGCGGCCCCTTCAAGTGAGCTGAAAGCATACACGCTGGCTGTCATTAATTCAGTCAAATCGCTGATCAAGCTGAATCCCATGTTTCAGGAGCAAATGCGCCTGGCCCTGTCACAGATAGGCATGGAAAAACCAGGCTTGCTCATGGATATGATCGCTTCATTTTTAACAGCCGACGGGAAGAAGCTTCAGTCGGTCATGGAGGCAAACGATCTGTTCGAGAGAAGCGAAAAGCTGCTGATCCTGTTGAAAGAGGAGATCGAAGTCAGTAAAATGCAGCAGGACATTCAAAAGCAGATCGAAGATAAGCTTTCAAAACAACAGCGGGAATTTTTTCTTCGGGAAGAGCTGAAAGTGATCAAGAAGGAACTTGGACTCGAAAAGGATGCCAGGACCAGCGACGTGGAAAGCATTGAAATTAAGGTCAAAAGTCTTCAATTATCAGAAGAGGCGTCCCGTGTCGTCCGCAATGAACTGGATAAGCTGAAGACCCTGGAACCGGCGTCTGCCGAATATCAGGTTTCCCGTACTTATCTGACCTGGTTAACCGATCTGCCCTGGGGAATTTTTTCCCCGGATAATCACGATCTGTCCAAAGCGCGGAAAATTTTAAACGACCAACATTACGGGCTCAATGATGTCAAGCAACGGATCCTTGAATTTATCAGTACCATTGCCAAAAGAGGAAAGGTTTCAGGCTCCATCATTTGTTTGGTCGGCCCTCCCGGAGTCGGAAAGACTTCAATCGGAAAGTCGATTGCCGATGCGCTGGGACGAAAATTCTACCGCTTTTCGGTTGGCGGAATGCGTGATGAAGCCGAGATCAAAGGTCACCGCCGAACCTATATCGGCGCTATGCCCGGAAAACTGATCCAGAGTCTTAGCCGAACCGAGGTTTCAAATCCGGTGATCATGCTTGATGAAATCGACAAAATCGGCATCAGTTATCAGGGAGACCCGGCAGCAGCCTTGCTGGAGGTGCTTGATCCCGAACAGAACCGGGATTTTCTGGATCATTACCTGGACGTACGATTCGACCTGTCCAATATCCTTTTCGTCACAACGGCTAATCAACTGGACACGATCCCGAGGCCATTGCTCGACCGGATGGAGATCATCAATCTTTCAGGATATATTCTCGAAGAAAAAATGGAGATTGCCAAACGCTATCTGATCCCCAAACAGCGAAAAGAACATGGATTAAAAGCAAGTGAAATTCAGATCTCAGACCTCGCGCTGGCGCAAATCATTGACGGTTATGCCCGTGAAGCCGGAGTCAGAAGCCTGGAGAACCAGATTAAAAAGATCATGAGAAAAGTGACCCTTCTTCAGGCTGATAAAGAATCGGCGAACCTGCGGATCAGCCGGAAAAACCTGATCAAATACCTGGGACAGCCGCCTTTTTCACTGGAGGAACTTTATAAGAAAATGATCCCTGGCGTAACCCTGGGATTAGCCTGGACGGCAATGGGCGGAGCCACACTTTATATTGAAGCGTCAGCCATAAAAGGAAAGAACGGAGGATTCAAACAAACCGGCCAATTAGGCAATGTGATGCAGGAGTCCTCAGAGATAGCATACTCATACGTCCGTTCCATGGTGGCAAAGGAAATCGGGAAAAAGGAAGAAAACTTTTTCGACAACCATTTCATACACCTGCATGTACCTGCAGGAGCCACTCCCAAGGATGGTCCTTCAGCCGGAGTGACCATGGCGCTGGCTCTTCATTCACTGGTAAAAGGGAAAGCAATAAAAAAAGGACTGGCCATGACAGGTGAACTGACACTGACGGGAAGGGTATTGCCAATTGGCGGAGTGCGTGAAAAAACAATTGCAGCCCGGAGAGTCAAGGTATATGAACTCATCTTTCCTGGCGATAACAAAAAAGACTTCGATGAGCTTCCCGAATACCTGAAAAAAGGAATGATTGTTCATTTCGTTGATTCTTTTGAAGATATCCTTAAAATTGCTTACCGGTAAAATTAAAAATACAGGACCTTCCGTAAAAAGGTCCTGCCCCGGGTTGCTACTTTTATCGAAATTGATATCTTTGCCGGGAATGTTTCGATTAAGCGAGTGCAGAGGCCAAACGGAGTTTGAGACTTTGCAGAGCGTGAGAAACATCTGTCGAGGACGAAACGACTAATATTAATGCAATTTGCCTCTTTAGCTCAGTGGTAGAGCAGCTCACTCGTAATGAGCAGGTCGAGGGTTCAAGTCCCTTGAGAGGCTCCTGGTCTTAAGCGCCTTGTTTCCATTTCAGAAACAAGGCGCTTAATTATTTTCAGGCCTCCTATAAGAATCCTGGTCCTCTTTCCATTGTTTTATCGATCTTATTGTATTTTTACCGAATCATCTCTCACATAAAAATGAAATGAACCCTAAACAAATTATTGGAGAAAAAGCAACGGAGTACCTCAGGGATGGAATGATCGTAGGCCTTGGGTCAGGTTCAACTGCGTATTGGGCAACCCGTAAAATCGGAGAACTGGTGCGGAATGGTTTGCGGATAAAAGGGGTCCCGACCTCAAAAAATACGGAGGCACTTGCCCTTTCCGAAAATATCCCTTTGGTTGAAATCGCCGGTCTGAAGCATATCGATGTTACCATCGACGGCGCCGATGAATTTGATCCTCAGAAAAATGTGATCAAAGGAGGCGGAGGAGCACTCCTTCGTGAAAAGATCGTCGCGTCCCTGACCGATTTTTACATTATCATCGCCGACCCGGCAAAAAGTTCCGGAATTCTAGGCGCTTATCCTGTACCGGTTGAAGTTACCCCATTTGCATGGCAGGTAACGAGCCGTCAGCTCGAAAAACTTGGCTGCACAGTCAGTCCCCGAATGGACCGCGATCAGCTTTTTGTCACAGATAATAAAAATTACATCCTGGATTGCCGGTTTAACCGTATCGAACAACCGGAAGCACTGGCCATTCAGATCAATGGTATTCCCGGTGTTGTCGAAAACGGGCTCTTCATCAACATGGCCCGTCTCCTGATAACGACAAATGACAAAGGCGAAATCATCATTCTGGAATAGTCGACCTAAAAAAAATTGCCGGAGTTTTAGGCCCCGGCAATTTTTACTTCTGCGTCTCCCCGATGTAAAGCGGATGCAGAAAGACCATGAAAAAGATCATCGCAAATGATAATTCATGCAGTTCACTTTCCTTGACCAGCCCAATGGTCAGTATCAGGATGGTTGCGATCACGACTACTGCAATATGCTGATTCCGGGGCAGCGGTACCCGGAACCGGTTGCCAAGATCACGGATAAAACGGACTTTGGCAACCAAGAGCCGCAGAAAAACAAAATAGATGGTCAGCACAATGAACATGGGAGCTGCAAAAATCAGCCTGTTCAGGTTTTTGCCGTTGACAATCAGATTGTGCAGGTTGGTTTCAGCCTGCTTATTATGCTCAAGGAAGAATTCACCGCTTTCAATGCCGAAGATCCGTTGTCCCCAGCTTATTTCTTCCCCGGCAGCAAAAAAGAATAAAACGGTCAGTATCACGAATGTATATAACCAAACGGGTTTCCCGATATTCCGGTATTCCTTCACCCGGAACAGACAAACAACACTGCAGAAGAACAAAAATAAGGCAGTCAGATTCTCCACCAGGCCGTCTTCCTTTACGTAGTCATAAAAAGCATCCTGACCTGAAAGTCTGCCTAAATAAATCCCATATCCGATAAAGATAAAAAGGGCCGCACTCACCAGAACTTCGATACCTGAAATCAGTTTCTTTGTCTCCATAAGATCAATCATATTAGTTTCCTGAACAATTAAATGCAATCATTTTAAGCGTGTAAATGTAATAAAAATGCAATAATTCACGGCCCTGATCACATCGGCACAGCCAAAAAACATTCTTAAAAAATAATTACTTTCGCACCTGGCGCGGATCAGATTAATTATTTACGGATGAAAAAAGAAAAATGGCTCTTGTTGGCAGTTGTGCTATACCTGTTGGTTAATATTTCCGGATTATTCATTCCCCTGGTGATCAATGCGGCAAAATATGCACAGGTAGGACGTGAAATGATCGATAACCGGGATTGGGTAAACCTGACGATTGGAGGGGATGCCTACGATCAGAAACCTCCGTTGTTGTTCTGGATTGCAGCGATTGTTTTCCGGCTGTCAGGCGTCTCCGTTATAGCCTATAAGATTGCCGTTCTGCTGGTTTCATTAGCCGGCATTTACGGGACATTTAAACTTGCCGAGCTGTTTTATGGCCGTAAAACAGGAATTCTCTCTGCCGTTTTTTTTGCCACCTGCCTGGGATATGCCCATTTTCACAATGACATTCATACCGATACCCTGCTCATTGTTCCGGTTATTCTTTCGGTCTGGCAATATGCTGCCTGTTTTAAGCGAAACAAAAATTATCAGTTCTACCTGGGAACCGTTTTTGCCGGATTAGGGATGCTTGCCAAAGGTCCTGTATCAATTGTCATCATTGGATCGGCGGTTGGCCTGCATTTGCTACTGACCAGGAACTACAGTGCCATCATCAGTTACCGCTGGCTGATCGCGCTGCCCATCGTGCTTCTTCTGACCATTCCGGCCCTATTGGGACTTTACGGCCAATTTGGATTGGAAGGGATTGAATTCTTCTTCTGGACAAATAACTTTGGGCGCATCACAGGAAGTTACTCCGGGAGCAACACAGATCCGTTCTTCTACCTTCACACCACATTATACATGATGGCACCCTGGGCCATTTTTTCTTTTACCGGTATTTTCATGCAAATCAGGGAAAAGATTCAGAAAAAACCGAATTTAGGCGAACCGGTTGAGTTTTATACCCTTGGTGCCATTCTCTTCTACTTACTAATTGTTTCCGTGGCAAAAGCCAAGTATCCGCACCACGAAATGGCTATCCTTCCGTTCCTTGCAATTATCGGGGCGCGCTGGGCGATCCGGATCTTTGAAGAACCCGGGTGGGTTAAAACGAGGAAAATACTGGGATACCTGCATGTTTTTATCGGATCAGCTCTTTTAATGCTGCCTTATATGTTCCTTGTATGGTTCTTCCCGGAAACCAAAATTCTGATCTGGGTTGTTGTGCTCAGCCTGACCGGAGCGTTCATCTTTGTGATGACCTGGAAAAACAGTCTGAACAAGCAACTGACCTGCTTACTGATCGCCATTTCAATGTTCATGTTTGTACTGAATACGAATATCATGCCTCATGTAAGCCAGTACCATTCCACATTTGAAGCCTGCCGCATTTTTAACGAACAGGCGAAAGATAACGAGAAACTCCATATTTATAATGAGGAAGCACGGTTTTGGGATATCTTCCTGTATTCAAAAAATTATGGCCGGTATATGATCACGCCCGAAGATTTTAAACGTATTTCCCCGCCGGTGAACGACTGGTTGTTTACCGGACAGGAAGGAATAAAGGAATTGAAAGAGATGAATGTAAAAGCCGACACCATCGGGATTCTCCCTTTTAACAGCATGTCGCGGATGTCGATCAAATTCCTGAATCCGAAAACAAGAGATGCAAAGCTGAAAACCTGCTATTTACTGCGGATCCGTGAAAAATAGCCTGAAATGACCAACCGATGCTGTCCGGAAGAACTTGCAGGCAAAATGCTGCTTCCGGACCCAAAAAATTTTCAGTATCTTTGCGCAGAACTGTTGGGGGTGCTTGGCAATTAGCCAGGCTGAGATGATACCCCGGAACCTGAGATGTATAATTACAGCGTAGGGAAACGGTAAACAAAACTCTTTCCGGTATTTACTTCCTGCAGTTTATTATTTAATAATTTCTTAAAAACAGGAAGAATCATGATCGACGCAACATTATTAACAAACGACCTTTGCCGGATCCGGGAACGGTCACCCTTGGTTCACAATATTACCAATTACGTGGTGATGAACAATACAGCCAACGCCTTGCTGGCGATAGGCGCTTCTCCCGTCATGGCTCATTCGGTTGAAGAAGCGGCCGAAATGACAGGGATTGCTTCATCACTGGTGATCAATATTGGAACATTAAGCAATAAATGGATCAAGGGCATGTTTCTGGCCGGTAAAGCGGCTAAACAGAAAGGCATTCCGGTTGTTTTGGATCCGGTCGGCGCGGGAGCCACAGCGTACCGGACCGACACCTGCCTGGCCCTGATCAAAGATTTTTCTCCGGATATCATCCGCGGAAACGGCTCCGAAATTATGGCTCTGGTTAACAGCAACAGCCAAACCCGTGGTGTTGACAGTATGTCCTCATCCGGTTCGGCTCTCGAATCTGCAATTAAGCTGGCGCAACAAACAGGAGCGGTTGTCGTGGTGAGCGGTTCCACCGACTACATTACTGACGGTAAAAACGTAGCCACTGTAAAACAAGGAGCTGAGATGATGACGCGGGTTACCGGAATGGGATGCACTGCATCAGCTCTGACCGGAGCATTCGCGGCGGTTAACCCCGATCTGTTTTCGGCTTCAGTACACGCGATGACCACCATGGGGATCACCGGCGAACTTGCTGCCCAAAAGGCGGAAGGGCCGGGAACCCTGCAACTCCACTTTCTGGATATCCTTTATCGGTTAGATGGTGATACAATTGCAGGACAACTTAACATCTGAGCACATGACCTTCGATCTGAGTCTTTATCTGGTTACTGATCGCTCTCTTTCGAAAGGAAGACCGATTGAGTGGATTGTTGATGAATCCGTTAAAGGTGGAGTAACGATGGTCCAGCTACGCGAAAAACAAGCGACCACCCGGGAATTCATAGAATTGGCCATTCACCTCAGGGAAAAGTTGCACCTGCTTGGTATTCCGCTCATCATCAACGACCGGCTGGATATCGCTTTGGCATCCGGTGCCGACGGACTTCACATCGGGCAAAACGACATGCCTTACGAACTTGCCCGCCGGTTGCTGGGCAAGGAGAAAATCATTGGACTGTCGGTCGAAAATTTAGAACAAGCCAGGCATGCCAATGAACTGGATGTCAATTATATCGGCATCTCACCTGTATTCAGTACCGATACAAAAACCGATACGCTGAAACCATTTGGCCTGGACGGGATCAGACATGTAGCAGCGATTAGCCGTCATCCGTCTGTGGCAATCGGTGGGATCAATGAAACGAATGCCCGGCAAATAGTAGCGGCCGGAGCGCATGGGATTGCCGTGGTATCGGCCATTGTGTCGGCCGATGACCCGATGAAAGCGGCACAAAAACTCAAACAAAAAATAAAAACAAATGAACTGGAGTGATCAGGCATGGAAGACAATCGAACCGGTTTATAACCGGATCCTGCAACTTCCTTTTATCGGGGAATTAATGGCAGGCACGTTGCCGGAAGAAAAATTCCTGTTTTACCTGCAACAGGATGCCTGCTACCTGGCTGAATATGGAAAAATTTTAGCCGGTATCGCAGCAAAAGCAGACTCAACCGGATATAAACAGGCTTTTTTAAAATTTGCAGGTGATACGGTTTCGGTGGAACAGGCCCTGCATGAATTTTATCTGTGCAACATTTCAGATGAAGATCGCGCAGAACCTTCACCCGCCTGCATGCTTTACACCGGGTATTTGCATTGCCTTGTTTCGAACCGGCCCATTGAGGTAGCCCTTTCCGGGATTTTGCCTTGCTTTTGGATTTATAAACGGGTAGGCGATCATATTCTGGAAAATCAAACAGGATCAGACAACCGGTATCAGCAATGGATCGACACCTATGGAGGAAAAGAATTTGCTGAAGCTGTTAAGCTGGCGATCAATATCTGCGATGAAGTGGCCGGATCCTGCACAGAGGCGCAGCGGCAGTCGATGACTGAAGCCTTCCTCCTTGCATCAAAGATGGAATGGATGTTCTGGGACAGCGCATGGAACAAGGAACAATGGCCGGTGTGATTAAAGAGCACGTGATCCGCAAATTGCAGTTAGTTAAATTGAAAAATTTACGTATATGAAATATTATAAACGGGTCTTAACAATCGCGGGAAGCGACCCCAGCGGAGGAGCCGGCATTCAGGCTGACCTGAAAACCATGTCGGCTTGCGCTTGTTTTGGCATGTCGGCCATTACGGCTGTCGTTGATGAGAATACGATCGGTGTGATGGGAGTCCATCCTGTCCCCGTTGCGTTTGTACAGGGACAGATCCATTCTGTGCTCAGCGATATCGGAGCCGATGCCGTCAAGATCGGGATGCTGCATTCGGCTGAACTAATCCTTGCAGTGAAACAAGCGCTGGCCAGCTATCCGATCCGGAACCTGATACTGGATCCGGTTATGGTAGCCACTTCAGGCGACAAGCTGCTGCAGGACGAAGCCATCGGCTGCCTGAGAAATGAGCTGATCCCCTTAATGAGAGTCATCACGCCCAACATTCCTGAGGCGGAAATATTGCTCGGTGAAAAAATCAGCAGTCAGAAAGAATTGCCCCGTGTGGCGAAAAAGCTTTCGTGCGATGGAAAAGTTTCTGTTTTGCTTAAAGCCGGACATTTGAAAGAAGAAGAGCTGACCGATGTATTCTATAACGCCGAAACCGATGAAATGCTGAACCTTCCGTCGAAGCGGATATTCACCCGCAATACGCATGGTACCGGGTGTACGCTCTCGTCGGCGTTGGCATCATTTCTTGCACATGACCTCCCGCTAAACGATGCCGTGCGCCAGGCCAAGGGATACGTTAATCAGGCCATCCTCCACGGCAAGGATTATGAAATTGGCAAAGGACATGGGCCCGTGCACCATTTTTATCAGTTTTGGGAATAAAACTGCATATCCGATATATGAAGATAATTCAGTTCAGCATATTCCCGATTTTAACGCCGAAATAAACGGTTCTCGGCAGTCCGGGGCCATATACATATCCCGGATCACGGTCAACACCGGCATCAAAATCATCCTGATACGAATTGAAGATGTTTTTTATGCCGCTAAAAACCTGCAAAGTACCTCCGTTCAGGTGGATGTCATACCTGATCTTCAAACCCAGATCGAGGAATGGCTCTGATTTGCGCAGCTCCCCCACCTCCGGATTGGCCTGCGTATTGCCAAAATAGGGAACCAGCATCTTTCCGGTATAATTG